>Ga0114922_10003350_pt1 | contig 14961 bp, 11 predicted proteins | sample AartaG_FD_100975 | JGI IMG/M metagenome (GOLD analysis project Ga0114922, IMG submission 100975) | Deep subsurface microbial communities from Aarhus Bay to uncover new lineages of life (NeLLi) - Aarhus_00045 metaG | ecosystem: Environmental > Aquatic > Marine > Oceanic > Sediment | place...
CATTGTTGTTCGACCGCATGACTTTCCTGGCAAATTTCTGCAGGATATAGTTCTCTTCCAGGGAGGTCATTGCGGAGCCGATCATCCCAAACTGGTTGCCCCTGTATCGTTCCAGATTGGCTGCTGAATAGGAAATGGCTTCATCCCAGGTAACCTCTATCCAGTTCCCATTCCGTTGAATCATGGGTGTTTTGATTCGGTCCGGATGGTGGGCAATATCTCCGGGGATAAATTTCCCCCGCACACAGAGCTGGATCGGATTAGTTCTTCCTTCGGGAGGGGGACCAACGTTGATGATCCGGTTTTCACGCGTATTGACATTCATGTTGCATCCTTCACCACAAAAGATACAGGTTGTTTTGGCAGACCGGTCCGGAGGATTCACCCACCTTCCCATTTTCTCAGATAATGATCCGGTAGGGCATACATCAACGCATGCACCGCAGAATTCACACCCTGCATCCTTCTGGGATTCGCCAAAGGCTGTGCCAACCATGGTTGATTTTCCCCGCTGAACAAAGGCAAGAACACCACTATTTCGCTCCTCATTGCAAATCCGGACACAGCGGCCACAAAGGATACAAAGGTTGTAATCGATTTCGTAAAAAGGATTGTCCTTAATCACCGGGAGTCCCCTGTAATCGATCGGATAATCAATCTCTTTTATTTCCAGGTAATCGACCAGATCCTGGAGTTCGCAATCGCCATTGCTCGAACAGAAATTACATCCCGTTGTTCGATTCACTTTGCGGGTTGAGAACATGTACTCGGGACATTCACTGTTCTCTTTGCACACGAGACAGGTATAGGGATGTTCAGACAGGGTCAATGCCAGGATATCTCTCCTGAGTTGTTGGATCTTCGGTGTTTTGGTTTTTATTACCATGCCATCTGATACAGGAGTTGTGCAGGCGGTAGGAAATCCACGCATTTTTTCAATCTCAACAATGCAAAGACGGCAGCCGCCATAAGGAATCAGGTTTTCCAGGTGACATAATGTAGGTATATAGATGCCCGCATGCCTGGCTGCTTCAAGAACGGTTTGTCCATCTGAAGCCTTTACCGGATTCCCGTCGATAACCAGCTGAATGTATGTTGTACTTTTCTTACTCATTGATCATCCAATTGACAATTACTCGATGACAATAGCATCACCGGCGATGGCATCGAACCGACAAATTTCATAGCAGGCACGGCATTTAATACAGAGGGATTTATCCAGGTTATGTGGTTCACTTTTCGGTCCGGTAATGGCATGCGTAGGACACACATCAACACACCGTTGGCACCCGGTGCATTTCTCCTTTATTACCCTGTATTCAACCAGGCTGCGGCAAACAGCTGCCGGACATCGTTTCTCTTCAACATGTTTTATATATTCCTCTTTAAAGTATTTCAGGGTTGTCCGTACCGGGTTTGGAGCAGTTTGCCCAAGGCCACAGAGTGATCCTTTATGGACTGTTTCCGCCACTTTCTCTAACAGATTGATATCCTCCATTGTGGCTTTTCCTTCGGTGATTTTTTCCAGTATTTCCACCATTTTTTTTGTACCAATCCGGCATGGAGTGCACTTGCCACAACTTTCCTGGCTGGTGAAGCGGAGGAAATATTGTGCAACGTCAACCATACAGGTATCTTTATCCATAACGATTAACCCCCCGGATCCCATAATGGAACCGGCTTTTGTCAGGGACTCGTAGTCGACCGGTAAATCGAGGAAATCACTCGAAAGGCAACCGCCCGAGGGCCCTCCGGTTTGTACAGCTTTGAACTCCTTCAATGATCCCCCGCCAATATCATAAATGATTTGTCTGAGCGTGGTTCCCATGGGCACCTCGATCAATCCTGTTCGCCTTACTTTCCCGACAAGAGCAAAGGTTTTTGTTCCTTTGCTGGTTTTTGTTCCAAAGCCGGCAAACCATGCACCGCCCTCTCTTAAAATATTTGGAACCGTGGCAAGCGTTTCAACATTATTGATGTTTGTAGGAGAACCGTTAACGCCCGAAGTGGCAGGGAATGGTGGGCGACTTCGCGGCATTCCCCGTTCTCCTTCAATGGAAGCAATCAGTGCGGTCTCTTCTCCGCATACAAATGCTCCGGCACCCTCTTTTAGCCGGATGTCAAATGAAAATCCGGATCCCATGATGTTTTTACCCAGTAACTTATGGCCATGCATTTGTTGAATAGCAAGCTTCAATCGTTCAATCGCCAGTGGATATTCTGCCCGTATGTAAATGTAACCATGGGTTGCTCCGATGGCATAGGCAGCAATGATCATTCCCTCCAGGAGGGAGAAGGGATCTCCTTCCATCAATGACCGGTTCATGAATGCACCCGGATCTCCTTCATCGGCATTGCAGATCAGGTATTTATCCTGTCCTTTTGCTTTCCTGCAGAGCTGCCATTTGAGGTAGGTGGGAAATCCTGCACCTCCCCTGCCTCGCAGGCCGGAGGTTTCAACTTCGTTGATGACACCCTCCGGTCCCAGATCAAATGCATTTACTAAACCGTTAAATCCGCCCCGTGCGATATAATGGTAAATATTCTCCGGATCAACAATGCCGCAATTTCTTAATACAATCCTGACCTGGTTCTTTAGCATCGGTTGATCCCAAAATGATTTAAGACCGTTCAGAGGGGATTTGCCATTACCAAGATACCCGATGGGTTTTATTTTTGATTCCCCTTTATGGATATAGTCCAGGAATAGCTTTTCAGCCTTTTTCCCGTCAACGTTGTTGAAACAATAACGGGGATAACCTGGCATTTGAATATCCAGCAAGGGTTCAAGATAACAGGGTCCAATGCAGCCAACCTTAAGGATTTGTGCATTTACTTTCTCTGAGGCAATGGTTTTGTTTATCTGATCCCATACCTCGCCTGCGCCGGAAGCCAGTCCACAGCTACCCATACCCAAATAGAGAACAGGCTCTGAAGATTCCTGTAAAGCCTGCCATTGTTCACTGGCTGCTTGCTGTATGGATGGAAAGTTACTCATATGAGTTCAGTAAATCCCTTAATTTTATAACCGATACCCTGCTGTGAATGATGTTATCAATCATTACCACCGGAGCCAAAGCACAACAACCAAGACATGCCACCCTGTCCAAATCAAATTTACCGTCATCTGTTGTCTCTCCTGTTTTGATCCCGATTTCCGATTGCAGGGCGGCTAGAAGAAAATCACCACCCTGGACATGACAGGCAGTTCCAAGACAGATTTTAATGGAATGCCTACCCGGTGGATTGAATTTAAACTGCGAATAAAAGGAAGCAACGCCAAAAATCTGGCTTTTTGATAGGTGTAAATGATTGGAAATGGCAGTAATGACTTCCGGAGAAATATATCCCTGATCACTCTGCACCTGTTGCAGTATTGGAATAAGATTGGATTTATCCCACGCAGTATAGCTTTTAATGATCGAATGAACGTTACTCATGGAATGTGAAACCGTAACTTAAATATTGAAATATATAAAAAAATATATTAATTAACCTTTTTTTTGTTTTTTTATTTGTTTGGCAAGGTTTGGGTATTTTAATTTGTAAAAATTTAAATCAGACAATATGGTTGTCGGTATATTGAAGGAACCTGAAGGTGAAAACAGGGTCGCGTTGCTCCCGGAGAGTGTTGATGAATTGATAAAAATGGGGGTGGAGGTCATAATTGAATCGGAAGCCGGAAACACCTCTTGTGTTGAAAATGAAGAGTATGTTTCGGCAGGCGCAAAAATTGATGTCAAGAACAAAATTCTTGAAAAGTCGGACATATTGATCAAGATCAATGCCCCGGAACCCGATGAACTGATTGAGGGGAAGATTTACATTGCCATTTTTAATCCGCTTTACCGGAAAGAGTTGGTGAGCAAGACAAAAGAGATGTACATTACCTCCTTCAGCCTGGATATGATTGCCCGGTCAAGCCGGGCGCAGTCGATGGATATTCTCTCATCCATGGCTACTATTGCCGGGTACAAAGCTGTTTTGGAGGCAGCGACCAAATTACCCAGCTTCTTTCCCATGTTCATGACAGCATCGGGGACAATAAAACCGGCAAAAGTGCTGATTCTTGGTGCCGGGGTTGCTGGTTTACAGGCTCTTGCCACAGCCCGTAAACTGGGTGCTGTTGTGGAGGTTTTTGATGTCAGGTCTGCAGTAAAAGAAGAGGTCATGAGCCTGGGCGGTAAATTTATTGAAGTAGAAGGATCAAGGGAAGATGCATCTGCCGGAGGGTATGCTGTCCAGCAGACGGAAGAATTTGTTGAAAAACAGAAGCAGCTGATCCATAAGCATGCAAAAAAATCCAAGGTGATCATCTGTACAGCGCAGATCCAGGGAAAAAAAGCTCCTGTGCTTATCCGGAAAGAGACGGTGGAAGCAATGGAAGCGGGCTCTGTAATTGTTGATCTTGCTGCATCGTCGGGAGGAAATTGTGAATTGACAGCAAACAATAAGACGGTCTTTCATAACCGGGTCAGGATCATCGGTAAATCGAATTATCCTTCTACCATGCCCGTTGATGCCAGCCGTATGTTTGGGAAAAACTTGTTAAACTTTCTGAAGGTTCTGATTACTCCGGAAGGTAAGCTTAATTTAGATTTTGAAGATGAAATAATCAGTAGCACCTGTATTACCCATGAAGGGAAGGTGATCAATAACCGGATCAATGCATTAATAAAGTAAGTGACTATGGAAAATATACTTCAAGTTTTTTTTGATAACAGGGCAGCCATATTCATTATCGTATTGTCCGTATTTCTCGGAATAGAAGTCATTTCAAATGTTCCATCTGTTTTGCATACCCCGCTGATGTCAGGAGCAAATGCTATCAGTGGTGTGATCATTATCGGAGGGATCATACTGGTCGGACATGCAGATACCAGTCATCTATCCCTGAATCTTGTTTTGGGAATACTTGCCGTTTTGTTTGGGACGTTGAATGTTGCCGGTGGATTCGTTGTAACTGACCGGATGCTGGAAATGTTCCGGAAAAAGAAAAATTAGAAAATAGTCATGGAATCCTATCTTCATGAAGTCGGCATTACACAGGGTGAGATCATTCTTGAATTCAGTTACCTGGTAGCTGCTGTATTTTTTATCATTGGCTTGAAATTGTTGAGCCATCCCGAAACGGCAAAACGGGGAAACCTATGGGCTGCATCCGGTATGTTGCTTGCCATGGTAACTACCATGGTCCTTCATCGAGACAATAGCGGGGCAAACATCGGACTGGCCAATATCATCATCATTGTGATTACAATTGGTATCGGAACCTTGCTGGGCGCCGTTATTGCCAGGAGGGTTCAGATGACAGCCATGCCACAGCTGGTCTCCTTTTTCAATGCGACTGGTGGAGCAGCTTCTGCCCTGGTAGCTCTGATGGAATACACCAATCCTGCAAACCAGTCCCTGCTGGTAACGCTTCTCAGCCTGGTAATCGGTGGCGTAGCCTTTAGCGGCAGCATGATTGCTTACGGAAAACTGGATGGTAAAGTAGGAGATATTTTTTCTCCGTTCATGAAATATGTCAATGGATTACTTCTGCTGGTCATTATTGCTCTGGTGCTATTTCTTCTGTTAGGAGATATGAGTCCGGATACTGAAACCGTGCTTCTTTACCTGTTGCTGGCATTCACCCTGGTTTACGGTGTGATGTTTGTGATGCCGATTGGTGGTGCAGATATGCCGGTAGTCATTTCCCTGTTGAATTCCTTTACGGGAATTGCTGCGGCACTGGCTGGTTTTATTTATCAGAATCAAGCCATGATTCTGGGAGGTATTTTTGTTGGGTCAGCAGGGACAATATTAACCATTCTGATGTGCAGGGCAATGAACCGTTCTTTACTGAATGTCATTGTGGGAGCATTCGGCGGGGGAGGAGCAGGAGCTGAAAAAACAGCCGGCACCATGAAAGAGATATCCGTGAGTGATGCTGCTGTTCTGCTTAGTTATTCTCAAAAAGTTGTGATCGTACCCGGATATGGTCTGGCTGTTGCCCAGGCTCAGCATGTCTGCAATGAAATGGCAAAGCTACTTGAGGAAAAGGGAGTTGAAGTAAAATTTGCGATCCATCCGGTTGCCGGAAGAATGCCTGGACACATGAATGTTCTGCTGGCTGAAGCGGAGGTCCCCTATGAGAAGTTGGTTGAGATGGATACGATCAATCCCGATCTTCCCAATACCGATGTTGTAGTCGTTATTGGTGCAAATGATGTGGTGAACCCGGCTGCGGAAGAAGATCCATCCAGTCCCATCTATGGAATGCCTATCATCAAAGCCCAGGATGCGAAAAACATAATCGTAATGAAACGCGGGATGGGCATGGGATACGCAGCAATCGAAAACAACCTTTTTTACCACGACAAAACGCGCATGTTTTTCGGAAACGCCAAGGACTCGATTCAGAAACTGATTTTGGAGATCAAGAGTCTGTAGGAAGTTACGTTTAATTCATCTTACGCCAATTCCCAAATTACAAATCACAAAGAACAAATAATTTCGAATTACCAATTTTCAAATACAATCGGAATTTGTGTTTTAAAAATTATTTGTCGAACTGAACATGGTTCAGTATCTAATTAACCCAAGTTGCCAAAAACAGTAAATATTTATTTCATTAGCTTAAATAATAGAATTTCCCATTGGAGAGTGACTCTCCTGTTAATTTGATAATTTAAAGCATTAAAAATATCTATCCCCTACAGGGAATAGGTTGATTTCGGATTTCATACCTCTACCATAATGTATGGCCTACGGCCAAAATTTTTATACCGCGTAGCCCTGCCTGCCGCAGGCAGAGGTTACATTGCTGTAGAAAATTATCGCAAAAAACAACTATTCGACGTAGACGTTAGATGAAATCTTTTCAATGGCTGAAATGTCTTTCCAAAGGAATGTTTGTGCCGCAGGTAGGCTCAACAAAGGGCTAACGACTTGGAATCGCCCGGACAGGGAGTCGCTCTCCAAAAGGTTTTTCAAACCATATTCATAATCCCTTGCATTTTTTATAACTATCTCCATAGGAGTACCTACGGTTCAACTTGAGTTAATTACGTGAAACCAGATTCCGGCCCGCCATTCAATAAGTAGGTAGCTTTCCCTACTTATGTGCGGAAGGATGAGGTGGTTGGCTTTTCAATTATCCATGCAGTTCCGGCAATTGTTATAGCGTTATCTTTTCCCGGCCATGAATGGCCGGGCTATTGTCTTTTAGCCTCATCGGGGGCGCAATATAATACCCCCGGCTTTTAAGCCGGGGGTAGGAGGTCATGCTGGTAAACGGTCCAACTGCGATCTCTCATCAGAGGGAAAACGATTCATGGACCGGCAATCTATATGCGATCCAGAATACAAGCCTTCCCTGCAACTGAAAACAAAATAACGGACAATTCAAATACAATTAGAATAAAACTCTTTGGAAATTTATTTTTTAGCTTGTTACCACATTGGGCCCGAAGTGGTTCAAGGATTATTATCTTCACAACCTAATAAAATCTATGATATTTTGGATACTTGTGGCATATGAACTAATTTTACTTAAATAAACCAACATTAATTGCCCTTATATTTATCTCTTATTGCAAGACGGGTTGACTTATAGTTAGGTTTAGAATCTTGCATTATATTAACTGCTTTTTTTTTGTGAATTCTGCGGGAATAGATTATTGTATTTCATTCATCTTTGGCCCATGAAATTAACAGTTTATTAACTGCAATACCTAATGATTTTGGAAGCACTATTCAAATTAATGTAAAACCTTTGGGAAGTATCCTTATTTAACCTATGTTAAAAGATTCAAATAAAAAAGTTACTTCCGTTCGAAAATTACATTGTCTTTATTAGCATGTGATCTGGATAATTTAAGGGAAGATGTCTGATGATATCATGTCAAACTTGTTTCTAAATCTATTTACTATGAATTTGTTTCTGTATCTATTCTCATTAAATAAATACCGAAGCAGGTTTAATATGGCTGTCAAAACTTTAATGTTTGATACGAAATAATTTTGAAAATGCGATTAAAACAGCCTATTTGAATATAAGTGATCTGAGTGGGAACTTAGTAGAAAAAATAAACATATATGACCGGGGAATTACTTTTATTGAAATAATTGGGGATAAATACACTAGAGGAATGTATTCATATGCATTATATTTTGAGGATAATGTAATTGATACTAAAAAAATGATATATATGGAATAAAAGTAATACTTTGAAATATTCAATACCCTTTGATATGAAAAAGTACCATTTATTTATTTTTCTAATCCTTCTCTACAGCAGAGCATATTCTCAAACTTATTTTCATTTTCCTGATTCTAATGCAGTATGGAGTGAAAGATTTAACCCACCTGAATACGAAGGATACTCATATTTCCTTATATATGGATTACTTAACCAGGATACAACTATTGGATCAATAAAATATAACAAACTGTTTTCTTTTAGTGATACAATATTTACTGAGGAATATGCAACATATATTGGTGGTATCAGGGAGGATAGCACAAAACGCATTTATTATAGAGGCATAAATGTTTATGAATCCTATTATCCTATTGACACAAATATTTTCGGTGAAGTATTACTTTATGATTTCTCTGTAAAAGTTGGTGATACAATTGAAAATGCCAATGTTATTCCAGGAGATATTTTAATAGTTGATTCAGTAGACTCCATATTCATAAAAGGAAAATATAGAAAGAGAATAAATCTTAACTATAGCTCATCGCAATGGGTTGAAGGAATTGGAAATATTAGAAGAGGATTATTATTTCAATCTGGTAGCGTGCCTACAGGAGGTTTTTCTAACGAATTAATTTGTCATAAACAAAACAATACTCTTTTATATTTAAATCCCAACTATGATAGTTGCTTTTATTGTATTGTTGGGACAAACGAAAAAGAAGCGCCCGAAAAACAAATAAAAGTATACCCTAATCCTGTTTATGACATTAGTATTCTTGATTTTACAAACTTATCAGGTTCTGATTTTGTGCGGATCTACAATATTAACGGAGCTATGATTAGACAAATAGATATTACTGGTAAAAAACAAATCTACATTTACAAAAAAGATTTTCTTCCGGGCATCTATTTTTTCAGAATAATATCAGATAATAGAAAAACTTTTCTTGGTCGGTTTATTGTAAACTAATTCATCTTATTAGAAATACACTTATGGAAAAAAAATTCAAGATTTACTTATAAATAAAATATTACCGATACAGCCTTCTGTTCCAATATCAATGGATTATTTTGAGCAGGAATTTGTCAAGCTCGATTCATCAATTTACAACTCCAATAAGGCATATCCACAAGAAATCGTTAAAATAGTGCACCAGGGCTATTTCGATGGAACAAAACGTATTGTTACCATAGCTATTACTCCTTTTCAATACTATCCAAATTCTGACAGTTTAGAATTCTATACTAATATTGATTTTACAATTAATTTAAAAGATACTCAAGACAATGGTATAATAGTAAAAAATAGATCCATAAAGAATAATTTGATATACGATGAAATTTTAAAAAGTATCGTTGATAATCCGGGAGATATTTCAAAATACGAAACAAAATCATCTGAAAAAGAATCTATTTTTCAAGATAAAGGAGATTCTTATCCATTCTTTGAATATGTTATTATAACCGACAGTACTTTAACACCAGCTTTTAATTGTTTTATATACTGGAAACGAAGAAAAGGAATTGATATTGGAATAGTTAAATTAGATTCTATTTATAGTAATTATTCAGGAGATCTTATTTCTGGCATATATGATAATGCCGGGAAAATCCGACAATTCCTTTCTGATGCATATTCGAATGGAACTGTTTATGTCTTATTAGCTGGAGACCATACAGTAATTCCAATAAGATATGGTGCTGGAGATAATAATAGATGGACAGTATGGTATGAGAATGATTATAAAATACCAGCAGATTTATATTTTGCAGATTTTACAGGAGATTGGGATGTGGATGGTGATGAATTTACCGGCGAGAGTAGTAATGATAATGTTGATTATAACTCAGAATTATTTGTGGGGCGATTACTTTGTTCAAGTAGTCTGGAAATTGAAAGTTGGACGGAAAAGTTATTAAAATATGAATGCAACCCTGGTGAAGGGGATTTTTCGTACCTGATGAAAGCTTTTTTTACGCAGGCAGACGAAATGCAAGCTGGAAATAAAGCAGGTATGGTAGCAGGTCACTTGACAACCTTTACAACCACAATATGGGAAGAAGAACCCGGGCATAATACTCCTACAACTCCAACCTTTCCAAAAGGTTCTCAGGTAATCAGTGAAATGAACAATCATTATGGATTGTATAGTTTATTTGGACATGGGGGGCCTACAGATATTGCTGTAGCTACAAAAGGATTGAATATCCATGATCCCAATTCAAAATATAAAGTAATAGCCTTTGATAATGGACCAAGTGGATGTTGTGCTATAGAAGAAACAGGAAACGGATTCGATAACCTTACAAATAGTAACTACCCTTCATTATTCTATTCTATGTCATGTGATAATATGCCTATTGATGATTTTAATCATGATGCGTCGGTCAAAAACTTAGCAGAGAGTTATACTATGTATAATACTGGTGGTGGTCCTGCATACCTGGGGAACACGCGTTATGGTTGGGTTAGTTCATCTTCACATTTGTTTAACATATTTGCGGATTTAATTTCTAATGGAACAACGTATAATTTAGGCATTGCAGAATTAATATCAAAATATAATTATAACGGGGGCTTTAATCATTATCTTCGCTTCAGTCACAACTTAGCAGGCTGTCCTGAAACAGAGATATGGACAGCAATTCCATCACAGTATACAAATGTATCAATTATTGAGAATGGAAACAGCGTCACAGTTAATACCAGTGGTGTTTCAGGCAGCACTATATGTGTAATGAGCATTTTAGATAACGGGGAGAGTTACTATAAGGTCGAGCCTGATGTATCAAGCCATACATTTACAAATGTTGTTAAACCATACTACGTAACCATTACTAAACATAATTATATACCATATATATATCCAACAACTATTTACATCCAAAATAAAACCATTACTAATGATTCATACATTTCAGCTGAAAATATTTATGTCGGGGACGAAGTTACAATATCTGAACCCTACGGCCCGGTTTTAATTACTAATGGGATTAAAGTTACATTGGATGCAGAACAGAATGTTTATATTGAAGGGGGGGTTGAGGTTGAATTGGGTGGAAGTCTTGAAATAAAATAATATAGAACAATCTTTAGAACATCGAGGACCAGATTAGTTTGAATATCGAGAGAAAGTGTATTGATTTCCAATAAATTGGACAAAATTTTTTTTCCAATTGAGAAGTTAATCTGGCTACCAACATATCGCTCCTGCCTGCCGGCACGACCTATGGAGCTAAATACTTAAAAATCAAGTAGTAAAAAAGATTGTTGAAGATAAAACTTGAATAGTACAACGGGTTAGCTAGTAAGTAAGGATCTTTTCTACCCGTTTGTTCTTCAGGTAGCTTTTGATGATTTGCTGGATATCCCGGTTATCCTGATGGGAAATGATGCAATCGTGAAAGGCGTCTAACCCAAAACCGGTATCTTGAATTTCGATGTAGCCAAACCCACAGAACTTGCCATTTTCGATCTTGACAACCGCTCGTTCCTCCTCGTTTCTCCCTGAATCAATAACGAAGAAATTCTCATGCATGTAATTGAATGTTTCCAGTGCTTTCATTGCTCTTTCGTTATATTCACTGACCGGCTCCTCCCCGGTACAGGCTCCAAGGCACAGCCCAATTTGCCGGTGAAAGCAAGCTCCCTGGCTCTTATATAAACCCACAAGTTTCTGGCAGAGTTGATGATCCTCCAGCAACTTTTCCATGTGTTTTTTAGCTCTCTCCAGCGATGAGAAGCAGGTCAGTGGTGTTTCACACGATGAATTTTTCTCTACCGAAAAACAGATGTATCCCCGGTCGTCCTGATGTGAATAAATCCCGTAATAGAAAGAGGTTCTTCGCTGCGACCGGTTATACACCGGTTTGATCTTTTTTATCTCATACGATTCACGGATCAGGGCAATCAGCTCACTGCCTGTTAATTCATACCCGATATCTGTAATCCGGTCTTTCATCTCAATCGCCCTTTTTGATGAGTGGTTTGCAAGATGAGATAGCACCCGTTGATGAACATTTCGGCTTTTCCCGATATAGATCACCTCCTGGTTTTCATCATAGAAATAATAGATTCCCGCTTCTTCCGGCAGGGCTGTAATGAGCGCAGGGTCAAGCGAAGGATGAAGCCCGGAAAGTACCGGTTTTTTCCCGAACGACAATGACCCGTCATCCAGGGAGAGCAACATCTCAAAGAGTTTTACGGTTGCCTCAGCATCTCCCCTGGCACGGTGACGATGATTGATCTTGATGTTTATCTCTTCGCACAAATTGCCGAGGCTGTAAGATCGCAATCCTGGTATAAACCTCCTGCTCAGCTTGAGTGTGCACAGGATATCGCGTTTGAAGGGATATCCCAGGCTTTTAAACTCCTGGCGGATAAAGTGATAATCGAAACCGGCATTGTGAGCAACAAAGATCCTCCCTTCTGTCATTTCAACAATTTTCCGGGCAACTTCATAAAATTTTGGTGCATCAGCTACCATCTCATTACTGATGCCTGTCAGACCCGTAATGAAATACGGGATGCTTCGTTCCGGGTTGATCAGAGTCACAAACTGATCAATGACCTTTTCCCCATCATGAACAATGATCGCTATTTCTGTAATCCTGTCATTCCGGGAACTACCTCCTGTAGTCTCTATGTCAACGATTGTGTATAGTGATCCGGCTTCTGGCATATGGCTGTTTCGTCTTTGTTGACAAAGCTAAAATAATGCATGAAATTTATTTATCACACCAGAAAGTTTTAAATTTAAAAGATGATACATTAGATAGAGAAGCAAGAAAAACAAAACTCCATCGGAGTCTGATGAATCTTGTCTGGAGATTAATTGAAACAATATGAGCGAATGCTATCACAGTAAATACATTCTAAACGGAGAAATAAAGGATTCCTCCCTTTTTGATATCGATCTGGTATTCCGTGGAGAATCCATTTATGAAGTGGTAAGGATCATTGGGGAAATCCCCCTTTTCTGGGAAGATCATGTTTTGCGGTTATACCACACTTCCGAAATAACGGGGATGAGCATATGGCATAATGAGGCATTTTTGTACAAGACCGTGAGTGAATTGATTCGTCTCAATTCCGTTGATGAAGGGAACATAAAACTGGTTTTTAACTACCACAGGCGGAATAATATCATGGACAGGAATTTTCTTGCCTATTTTGTAGAGCCGTTGTATCCTTCAGAAGAACAGTGCGAACAGGGCGTGAAAGGGATTCTTTTTCAGGCAAGCCGGACCAACCCGACAGCCAAGTTGATCAACCAGAATCTCAGGCTCGCGGTATATAAACAGCTGATTGAAAAAGGTGCCTATGAAGCGCTGCTGATTGATAAGGAAGGCAAAATTACCGAAGGCAGTCGCTCCAACATTTTCCTGATCAGGAAGAGACACATTTTCACAGCACCGGACTCGGATGTGCTGGCTGGAATTGCCCGAAAGTATGTCATTGAAACCTGTTTGAAAGAAAACGTTCCGGTGACGTTTAAAAAGATTGACTGCATGGAACTCCAATCGATGGATGCTGTCTTTATAACCGGAACCTCTCCAAAGGTGTTGCCTTTTTCAGAAATCGAAAAATATTCCTTCGACAGCCAAAATCCGGTTCTGCGTAAAATCATGGATGGATATCATGAGATCATTCGGAATTATATATCAGGAAAGAAAGTATAATTTTTTTTATACCTTTAAATCCTTTGGATTGAGTTACCAGGAGCAAAGGGTAATCAGGATCATGTCCACTTGATAAACATAATCATTTTCCAATGGCAAGCATTCGTTGGTTAAAAAAAGAGATAAACAGGTTAACGTTCGAGGTAGTTTCTGATTGTTTTACCTTTATAGAAACACATCCGGATAAGGAGAATAAAGCGTTGCAGAAAATCATTTCTGACACCATCCTGCTAAGAAACGAAATGATATCCAGGATCAGCCAGTCACAAAAAAAGGATAATTCCGGTTTTTCGAAACAGGCAGCCCGCGGCATACTGACCGAGTTTTACAAGGGCATTGATCAATCCTTCGTCAAGTTGAGCAAACTTTCAAAGAAATAACCGGTAAAAACAGGTGTAACGTGATTAAATGCAACCAGGTCCTTATCAGGGGGAGGGTTCAGAACGTCGGCTTTCGTTATTTTGCGTTCAAAACAGCCCGCATGTTGAGTCTTGCAGGGTTTGTTAGAAATGAACCGGATGGAGCGGTCTATATTGAAGTTGAAGGGGATGAGGCGAACATACAAACCTTTTTGAATGCATTAAAGAAAGGACCTTCATGGGCCCGGGTCGATCATTTCTCCGCATCCGATATCCCCTGTCAGCAATACACTGATTTTATCGTAAAATAAGCATCATCAGGATTCCTGGAAAAAGAGGATCGTAACGTAGTCAACCACCTCCAATGAGGGGATAACATCACCGGAATTTCCCCTGCGTATCACTTCAGCTACCGGTTTTTCCGCAACAAGTTGTGCGTATTCCATTAACGTCATGATCGGACCATAACCACAAACCGAGATCTGGTGATCATGAATAACCCGGTAAACCTGATCTGAATCCAATTTCAAGATCTCATCGATAACAAGATTATCCTTTCTTTCACCCTCTTCAGGATGAACATAGTGGGAGAAATCAGACGATGCAATTAACAGGATTTTTTTCTGGAGTCGGATATTTGCTTCAACGATCTTTTCTGCCAGCAATCGGGCATTTTCATAGGTCTGCCGGGAAATGCTGATTGGTAAAATCTTATATGGGTAATTCAGAAA
>Ga0114922_10003351_pt1 | contig 14958 bp, 9 predicted proteins | sample AartaG_FD_100975 | JGI IMG/M metagenome (GOLD analysis project Ga0114922, IMG submission 100975) | Deep subsurface microbial communities from Aarhus Bay to uncover new lineages of life (NeLLi) - Aarhus_00045 metaG | ecosystem: Environmental > Aquatic > Marine > Oceanic > Sediment | place: Aarhus...
ATGAGAAGGCTTATTGCAGATCATATGGTTATGTCAAAGCAGGTTTCACCTCATGTTAGCAATTTCATTGAGGCTGATGTTACCAGTCTGTCGATCTGGAGAAATAATGTAAAAGATGATTTTTATTCCAGGGAGAAGATAAAACTTACTTTCATGCCTGTTTTCATTGAAGCTACTGCAATGGTATTAAGAGAATTTCCAGGCGTCAATGCATCTGTCGATGGTTATAAAATCATTCTCCGTAAAGATGTGAATATTGGAATCGCTGTTGCACTGCCATCCGGCAACCTGATTGTTCCGGTCATAAAGAATGCGGATCAGAAGAACCTGATTGGAATTACAGGTGAGCTTAACAGAATCGCAGAGGCTGCGAGAAGCAATAAGCTTAATCCGGACGACATACAGGATGGTACATTTACCATTTCGAATTTTGGGACATTCAGGAATGTGACGGGTACACCTGTCATCAACCAGCCACAGGTTGCAATTTTAGCTACCGGAACCATCGAAAAAAAGCCGGCAGTGCTTGAAACTCCAACAGGAGACGTGATAGCCATCAGACACAAAATGATGTTATCGTTGTCTTATGATCACAGGGCTGTTGATGGTGCGCTTGCAGGAGCATTCCTGTACAGACTAAAGGAGCTTCTGGAGAATTTTGATATTAACAGGACGATATAGGTTTATCAGAAAAGTAATGATTGATGAAAAATACCGGAGTCAGGCAGAAGTATCATATTAGAACCACAGAAAAAGAAACACTGGCCAGCTTTTACAGGCTGCTGATCAGGGGACGCTCGTGGGATGATCGAGCACCCAACTATCTCAAACAGGCAATCGGATGGTCATATCATGCTCCGGCAGCAGGTCATGAAGGAATTCAGCTTGCTATAGGACAAACTTTTAATAAGGAAACAGATCATCTTTTTCCTTATTACCGTGATCTGGTTACATGTGTTAGTGCGGGACTCACGTCTGAAGAAATTGTCTACAACGGAATTTCCAAGGATCCGGATGTTGCAGGTGGAGGCAGGCACATGTCAAATCATTTTGCTAAACCCGAATGGAACATCCATAACGTTTCATCGAGTACCGGGAATCATGCCTTACATGCCGCCGGTGTAGCGAGAGCCATGAAGAAGTATAAGCATAAGGGGGTTGTGATATGCTCTCAGGGGGAATCTTCAGTTTCCGAAGGCTATGTGTATGAAGCAATAAATGGTGCTTCAAATGAAAAACTGCCCGTGATATTTGTCATACAGGATAATGGTTATGGCATTTCGGTTCCCAAGAAAGATCAGACAGCTAACAGGAAAGTAGCAAATAATTTTACGGGATTCAAGAACCTGAGGATCATTCATTGCAATGGAAAAGATGTTTTTGATTCAATGAATGCCATGACCGAGGCAAAAGAATGGGTGCTGGAAAACAGCTGTCCGGTTATTGTCCAGGCGAATTGCGTGCGCATTCATTCACATTCTAACTCAGACAGGCATGAACTTTATCGCGATGATTATGAACTGAATTATGTCACAGAATATGATCCGGTAGCAAAGTACCGGCGTTTGTTATTACGATATAGCAGGTTTACAGAAGAGGAGCTTGTGAAAATTGAAGAGGAGATTAAGGCAGAAGTTAAAGCTGCTCATAAAAAGGGGCTTGCAGCACCCGATCCAAATCCTGATTCCATCTACGACTTTGTTATTGCAGAACCATATCAGTCGGAAAAATATCCGGAAGGAATACATGATAATGATGGTCCCAGGAAGAAAATGATAGAGGCCATTAACGAAACAATGAAAGCTGAGTTTCGCATCAATCCTGATACCTATATCTGGGGACAGGATATTGCCTATAAAGAAAAAGGAGGGATTTTCAACGTAACCAAGGGCATGCAAAAGGAATTTGGCATTGAAAGGGTATTCAATGCACCCATTGCTGAAGATTATATTCTTGGAACAGCAAACGGTATGTCGCGGTTTGATCCGAAAATAAGGATTGTGGCTGAAGGTGCGGAATTTGCCGATTACTTCTGGCCCGCCATGGAACAATTCGTTGAAACCAGTCACGAATACTGGCGATCAAAAGGCCAGTTCTCACCCAATATTACCATCAGACTGGCATCAGGAGGTTATATCGGAGGTGGTTTATATCATTCCCAAACCATTGAGGGTTCACTGACAACTTTTCCCGGTGTTCGTGTAGTATATCCATCCTTTGCCGATGATGCAGCAGGATTGTTAAGAACTGCCCTCAGATCAGAGGGAATAACCGTTTTTCTGGAACCAAAGGCACTGTATAATGCTCCCATTGCAGCAACCCCTGTTCCCGATGATTTTGAGGTACCTTTTGGAAAGGCACGGATAAGAAAGGAAGGAAAAGATTTATCGATATTTACATACGGCAATACCACTCACATGTGTATCGAAGCTGTTGAACAGTATGAAAAGGAAAAAGAATATAGCATTGAAATCATTGATCTCAGATCACTCCTGCCACTGGACAAAGATGCCATCATTGATTCGGTCAGGAAAACCGGCAAGGTACTGATTGTTCATGAAGATAAAGTATTTTCCGGCTTTGGTGCAGAAATTGCCGCCACCATCGCAGATGAAGCTTTTGAATTTCTGGATGGTCCACTCAGAAGGGTGGGAGCTACTTTCACGCCAGTGGGATTCAACAGGATACTGGAAAAAGCCATACTGCCTAATACAGGTAAAATACTTGAAGCCATTAAACAGTTAATCGAATACTAATTGTAAAGTGAAGCAATGAAGAAAATTGGCATATTCTTTAGTTTTAATACAACAAAAACAGGGCAGGCAGTTAAAATGCTGGTTGTAGCCCTTGGTGAAGAAAACACTGAGAAGGTAAATGCTGAAACAGTAACAGGAGATCAGATTCTATCTTTTGATAACCTGATATTCGGTGTACCGACCTGGTTTGATGGCGAGCTTCCGAACTATTGGGATGAATTTGTACCTGAACTTGAGGATATGACACTTAAAGGTAAGAGAATTGCTGTTTTTGGTAATGGTGATCAGAAAAACTATCCTGAAAACTTTGCCGATGGTATTGGCATCATGGCTGATCTGCTTGAAAACAGAGGAGCCAGGATAGTCGGATTTACTTCTGCTAAAGGTTATGATTTTGAAAGTTCCAAAGCATTACGGGGAGATGAATTTGCTGGTCTGGCACTTGATTTTGAAAATCAGCCCAGACAAAATAAAGAGAGAATCGGTAAATGGGCCGAACAACTTAAAAAGGAGTTTGTGTAAGGTGATAAAATATCCCAACCCCATAAAGGTCGCATTTTGTTATTTCACCTCATATTTCTTGATAACCAGATATTTTAACTCTGTTTCACCAGCATTTCTGATTCCATGTTCCACATTGGCCGGACAGTAGAAGCTGGTATATGCACCGGCAGTTCTTGTTTGTCCGTCCAGGTAAAACTCGGCTGTCCCTTCAAGCACGAAAAAAAACTCATCTTCTGTATGTATATGCGGGGGATGCGTTGCAGCATGTGGTTTTACAACACTCATTTTAAGTGTTCTGCCATCAATGAAGTTCTTATCGACAAACCAGAACTGGTATCCGACAGAAGTTTCGACAATGCCTTCCGGTGAGAACTCTGAAACACAATTGTCGATGGTATATTTTTTTAGACTGGCAGGATCGGTACTTTCCTGGGCAGCTGAGTTAGAAACAGTCAACAGGAGAATACCTGCAAGAAGAACTGGTAAGGATCTTAAAATTGCTTGCATTTTTGTGAATATTTATTATTGGTTTAATATGATAACAACAAAATCGATAGGAAATGGTTGAACTGACAGATTTTTTTCATGGTGGTCAATTATCTTAGTGGCATCCAGACCGTCATTTCCGAATGGCCCCTGTTTCCCCAGGCATAATAAGGGACCAACCGGATATGCACCGGTTCAGGTTTTTCATTATGTATTTTTCTGTATAGCTGATCGTTCCATGAGCGATGTTCTGTTGAAACAGCATCACCTTCAAGGAATACCATCCTGCTATTACTAATAATGCCGGTAACGGGATTGAGCTGAATGTTTGCAGGCAGTAAAATGTCAAATATCTTCTTTTTTTCAGGAATATCAACAGATTCAAGACAGTAAACCACCGGTCCGCGTCTGACTGCTACCTGGTTGCGTATCTCTTCAACCAGTGGATTGGCTTCAATAAGGTTAATCTTCATCGGCAGGTTCAGTACAATTTCATCCTGGTTTGTCCATTTTCTTCTTATTTCAGAATATTCACCCGCTACAGGATTAATTGATGCAGATATGCCATTTATCTCGATGAAGGCTTCATTACACCATCCGGGTATGCGTAAAAAAATGGAAAATTCCTTATCCGGAACCTGTTCCAGTGCTATCTGAACATTCCCGTCCCAGGGATAGTCTGTTTTCTGTGAAAGCACCAGGGATGACCCATTCCTAAGACTGGTTGACAATGTGTTGCTTCCGTACAGGTTTATCCATACACCTTCATCGGAAAGGGAATAGGCATAATTCTGGATTTCTGCTATGGTCCGGATGGTATTCGGAGGACAGCAGTTGCAGTAACTGATATATTCTTCCCGTTCTTTTGACCATCGAAGATCATAAGTCAGGTCATCACTGACACAGAGCGGATTGGTATAGAAATATCCCTTTCCGTCAAGGCTGACTGCAGAAAGAAGGCTGTTATACGCGGTTTGTTCCATCAGGTCGGCATACCGGGCATCTCCCGATGCCAGCAGCATGCGCCAGTTCCACATCAAATAACCGATATTGGCACATGATTCGTTGTGTGCGGTTGAATTTGGCAACTGGAAATCACGTCCAAAAGCCTGATGCACCTGTTGAATCTCTCCGGGATGATAGGAAGTACCGTCAGGTGAAACACCATCATACAAGGCTCCAACAGCACCGGTAATATAAAGTTTATGTAATTCTATATCATGTGAAATAGCCTCAAGCGCTATCCACAAAGAATCATCCCCGTTTTCCAGGTATACATCGGTAGCTCCGGCATACAGATATGTTGCCCTTACAGCATGTCCTAAAGCTGTTCTTTGCTTTTTAAAGGGTATCCTGTCCTGGTTGTGATCAGTTCCATCTTCAACCATGCTGCGGATTTCTATCAGCCCCCTGGCCAGTTCCAGATACCTGGGGTCTTTTGTAGTCCGGTACATTTCTGTAATGCCCATATAGTGTGATGGGCAAATGGCATTTTTTGCCAGCTCCCCGGGATTTCGCTTATAGAAATGATAGAGAAAATCTGTTGCTTTGATGGCAATATCCAGGAAATTTGTTTTTCCAGTAGTATTATAGTGTAGACAGGCTGCCGTCATCAGATGCCCCATATTGTAAGTTTCAAAATCCAGCCTTTCTGCAAATTCGGCTTTTTGTTCCTCATCATGCAGTTGTTCAATCACAACCGGAGTATGAATATAACCATCGAACCGCTGCACTTTGGATATGGTGCTGATAATTTCATCCATCATCTGATCAGCTTTCGGATCTTTGGTGGTTGAATAAACCATTATCAATCCTTCAAGCATTTTGTAGAAATCGCCGTCGTGAAAGGGAGGGCCTTTGTGTTCTCCCTGTTTTATACCTGCGGCTATCTCGAAATTCCGGTAGGAATGGCTGATCTCAGGATCCATATATATTTTCATCATGTTGGTGACCATCGAATCCCGGCAAATGGCAAACCGTTCCGCCCAAAAGCCACTGGTCCATTTTACGTCCGTTATGTCGATACCGCTTAATTTGGCAAACGGACTGTTCAGGGTGTTTACAAGAGAATGATCCTGACCATTTAAAAAATTAACGGACAACAGGATTACCAGACAGATTTTGAGAATTATTTTCATGTTAAATCGAATTTACAACTTATTTATACTTTACCTCAAAATCATATGTTCCTGATCCAATATAAAGAATGACCCGGTCTTCGGTAATTCCTTTCACAATGATTTCACTGAACTCTGTAACAGGGGTCTTACCCTCAGTGATATCCCTGATATCTTTTCCCGGTAATTCTATGAAAACTGTTGTGTTTACCGGTATGACCACGTGCAGTTTCAAATGATCATTTTTCCTTTCCCAGTGAGATATGATATCTCCATGAACAGAGTGATATTCAGCCCGGGCATAAGACAGCATATCAGTTGGGTATGGTTTGATGATGAAATGCTTGTAACCGGGAAATTCCGGATCAATGGATATTCCTGCAACTTTGGAATATAACCAGTTACCTACTGCACCAAAAGCATAATGGTTGAATGAATTCATCCCTGCAGTCTGGAATGTGCCGTCAGGTTTGATTCCGTCCCATCTTTCCCAGATGGTTGTAGCTCCTTTGGTTACAGGATAAAGCCACGAGGGGTATCTTTGATTGAAGAGCAGCATGTAAGCCAGTTCGGGATAACCGTTTTCGGAAAGTGCATCGCAAATAAGCGGTGTACCTAAAAATCCTGTGGTCAGATGACCGAAATGCTTCACGTCCTTTGCAAGACGCATGGAGACATTTTGTTTTAAGCCGTCCGGTATCAATCCAAATGATAACGCCAGAATATAAGCTGTTTGTGTGTTGGATGTCAACCTGCCGGTTTTGGTTATAAACTCATCTTGAAAAGCAGCCTTTATCTTTGGAAGAAGTATTTCATACGCTGTTATATCCTTTTTTTTACCGAGGATTGTTGCTGTTTTTAATAGTATACCGGTGGAGTGGTAAAAATACGCTGTGGCAATCAAATCCTTGTCGGTTTGTGCACCCGCATATCCATAATCGGGTGCATTGTAGTAATAGGAATAATATTCGCTGAAAGCTAACCAGTCACCAAAATGGAATCCGTAGTCGAAAATATAAGAATCGCCTGCATGTTTTCGCATATATTCCACCCATGCTTTCATCGATTCATACTGGGTTTCAAGGATTCTTGTATCGCCATAGACCTGGTATACTGTCCAGGGAATAATCGTGGCTGCATCGGCCCATCCCGTTGCCCCGAAGCCATCTGACCAGCCTGTACCTCCGCCGCCTTCCACTACCATCGGGACTACCCATGGTACACTGCCATCGGCACGCTGGTCTGCACTTAAATCTTTCATCCATTTGGTGTAAAAATCAGCCACATCCATGTTGAAACATGCTGTGGGAGCAAAAACCTGGGCATCACCTGTCCACCCGAGCCTTTCGTCCCGCTGAGGACAATCGGTGGGTACATCCAGAAAATTGCCTCTCATTCCCCACCGGATGTTTTTTTGCAGCCGGTTGATAAGGGTATCTGAGCATTCAAAACTGCCGGCAGGTTTCATATCCGAATGGATTACCTTTCCGGTAATATCAGCCGGCGATATCTCGCCAGGATAGTCCTCAACCTTAATGTAACGAAATCCGTGAAAGGTAAAGCGGGGCTCAAATGTCTCAATCCCGTCTCCTTTGAAAATATATGTATCTTCTGCCCTGGCCGGTCGCAGATTTTCGGTGTAGAAATTTCCCTCCCTGTCAAGGACTTCGGCGTGTTTCAAAGTGATTTTGGTTCCGGCTTCACCTTTGAGAGATAACTGTACCCAGCCAACGATGTTCTGCCCCAGATCAAACACAATTTCTCCTTTGGGTGTGATTATTTTACTTACAGGTTTGATAGTCTGAGTAACACATACTACCGGACCTTCTGATGCGATGAGATTTTCTTTTTCGTGGTTCTTTATGATCACGCCGCTCCATTCTTTGCCATCGAATCCGCTTTGATCCCAACCTTCGAATTCAAGTCTGGCATCATAAACTTCACCATTATAGATATCCGATTGTAATATAGGACCGGTAGTGGCTTTCCACGTATCATCACTCAGAATATATTCTTCTGTATCGTTGTCATATGTAACTTTCATTTGAAATAACAAGGCAACTTTATTTCCATAAAAGTTCCGGTTACCTTCCCATGCCATATTTCCCCTGTACCATCCGTCACCCAGGATGACACCTATGGCATTCCGGCCTGCATGAACCTGCTTTGTTACATCATAAACCTGGTACTGAAGCCGCTTGTGATAACTGGTCCATCCCGGCGTGAACAGTTCAACGCTTACCTTTTCACCATTCAGGTTCAATTGATACAGACCATGACATGTTACATATATTCTTGCCTCTTTGATATTGCTTTTTAATTTGAACTCTTTTCTGAGATAAGGGCAGGGATTTGAGACCGAATCATTTTCCCGAATGTCCGGTTCAATCCAGAATGCTTTCCAGTCGGATTCACTGAGCAGTCCCATTTCCCAGCTTGCAATATCACTCCATCCCGATTCCCTTCCTTTGTTATCCCAAACCTTAACCTGCCACCATATTTTCTGACCCGATTCCAATGCAGGTCCGGCATAAGGAATATGCAACGATTGATCCGTAAGTTTCTTTCCGGTATTCCAGGAAAGCGATGTGTCAGATTTCAGGCCTTCGGGTGACAAGGCGGTCCTGATCTGAAACGCTGTCTGCATTACGTTTCTTTCATCCGAAACGATCTCCCAGCTGAGTCTCGGCTTCATCACATCAATGCCAACCGGATTTGTTTTGTACTCAGTCCGGAGGTTGGTTAATATTAATTCACTTTGCCCCTGAACTGAGAATGTAAGAAATCTGAAGGGGATAAAGCATGATAATAGCACCAATTGTCTAAATCTTCCAGAATATTTAAGTGTTGATTTCATATGACATTATTTATTCAGGTTTAACGTTAGTTCGACAAAAGTAATAATACTTTATATATTGGATTTCAATTGTGCAATTATATATTATTTTTGCGTATTCTTTGAGTCTTTGTGGCATGAATATAAAAAGAGATACCAAAAATGCAAAGGATCACAGGGAATTCATAAGGTTTTTAATGATTTAATTTAAATTGAATTGGTTAAGAATGGGTTGGGTTTACTTCATCAATTTATAAAATATACACTTCAATTTCTTTATAGACTTAAACTTTTTTATTATGAAAGAAACAAATATCACTTTAAATTTAACAGGATATTTCATTACAGGTATTCTGCTGGTTTTTTGTACATCATGGATGATGGCACAGGATATTGATACCAATGTGCCGATGGGTTGGGCAGTTGTTCCGGGTAATGGAGTGGAAAGTACCACAGGAGGTGGCGATGGTGATGTTGTTACAGCAAACTCGCTGAGTCAGCTTAAAAGTTATGCAAGCAGTTCGCAACCGTTGGTAATCCTGGTTGAGGGAACAATTAGTGGAGGCGGGAATATTGCAATAGCTTCAAACAAAACAATTTTAGGAATAGGAGCGGATGCTAATATCAGTGGTATAGAATTGAGCATGAATGACGTATCTAACATTATCATCCGCAACCTGAAAATCACAAAAGGTGTAGACGGCATCTCTGCACGGAATACACATCACTTATGGATAGATCACTGCGAAGTATGGGACTGCTCAGACGGGTTGATAGACATCACCAACGAGTCGAGCTACGCAACAGTGTCGTGGTGCAAGTTTTATTATGAAAACCAGACGGATCATAAACTTGCTTGCCTGATCGGTTCCGGCGGGGGTGATCACCCTGAGGACTGGGACAAGCTTAAAGTAACTTACAATCACTGTTGGTATGGCAATGGAGCCGACCAACGAATGCCACGGATCATGTATGGTAAGGTACATGTATTCAATGACTACTATTCAAGCTCCGGAAACTCCTACTGCATTGGAGTGGGCTCTTATGGTTCAGCTCTGATCGAGAACAACCACTTCAAGGATGTAAATGATCCCCATGTGTTCATGTATGACGTCTATTGTTGGATCATTGCCAGAGGTAACTATTACGATAATACCACAGGAAACCGAGACAGTTTGAAAGGGGGTAGCAGAGATGTCGGCGTTACAGGCTGGGCATTCCCTGTTCGAGCTTTCAACACCCCTCCGTATTTATATACATTGGACAATGCTGAGGACATTCCCGGTATCGTGACCAGTGGCGCGGGCCCTCAATCGCAATATGGAGAAACAGGTCTGATGCCTACCCCTGGCCAGGGAGCAGACAGGTTAAATCTTGATCCAACACTTCAATGGACCAAAGGGCAATCAGCAACCACTTATTCTGTGTCTTTTGGAACTTCGAATCCACCTCCGGCAGTGGACACGGTAAGCGGACAAACCTACACTCCGGATTTACTGGGCAAGGGCATCGTTTATTACTGGAGCATTGATCAGGTAACACCTGACGATACGATAAAAGGTAAAGTGTGGTCTTTCAGGACAAAAGGTCCTATTCCAGGCAGGCCCTATGTTTCCATTACCTCTCCAACAGAGACGGATACCTTCCCGGCTCCTGCCAATATCACCATCGAAACAGAAGCCTGGGACAGTGTTGGTAAAATTACCAACGTAGAATTTTTTGAGGGTTATACACCTATTGGAATTGACACATCCGCGCCTTATTCCATAACATGGGAAAACGTTAAATCCGGTACACACTCGATAAGAGCCTTGGTGACCAATAACTTAGGGTATGCTTTCACATCTGAAGATGCGAAATTCACTGTTGTGAATGTTATTCCATACGCAACCATTACATCTCCCGAATACGCTTCAGCATTTACAGCCCCTGCAAACATTACCATCACTGCAGATGCTAATGATGATAACGGCACAGTTACCAGCGTGGAATTCTTCGCTGGTTCCACCCCAATAGGCACCGACGACAGTCCTCCTTATTCTATTACCTGGGAGAATGTTGCAGCTGGTAAATACTACTTATCTGCAAAGGTTACTGACAATGATGGTATGTCTTCTAAATCAACGCTGGTTTCCATTAATGTCCGGAATCCAACAGATGTTGCAAACCAAAATATTGAGAACATTACACTTTACCCGAATCCTGTATCTGATGAATTGGTACTGAAACTGAACAGCAATTATTCAGGTAATACATGTTTGACTTTATATAATAATATGGGGAAAATAATGATGAAAGAAACCGTCTCGGGCAGTGAACATATTTTGGATCTGGAAGCCCTTCCGGGTGGAGTTTATATCATTACTTTAACCAGCAACCAGACGAAAATCATCAGAAAAATTATTCTGAATTAGAGCAAGAAACTGAGATACGGTGTAGATTTATGATTATAAGGTGGCAGTGTTCACCTCCCCTTTTTTATGTGTATGATATTGGTATAAAACATGGTATATTCGGAATGTCAATTATTAGAGATTTTTTGAATACAAGTATCATATTTAACAGATGACATTTGTATAATGGCTGGCTATTTCTTCATATGAGATATTTCTTGTAATTTCGATTACTTTTAATATTTTTACTTTCTTAAAACAAACGTGAGTTATGTCACTCAATATATAGGATTATTAATTGAAATTGCAGATATAAGCTCAAAATCGAATAAAAGAAATTTAAAGATCAAATTGAAGTGAAATTGGAATTTATGATAGAGGTTAACATGTTCAAAAATGTATATTTCTGATTTTTTTTAATATTCGTGTCAGTTTGATGATAAGTTAAACATAAATAGATGGCAAAAGAAAATTCAATAAAGATTTTAGAATTACAGTTACAGGCAGAAAAGATCAGGAAAAGAGTAGTTGAGATGATCTTCTCATCGAAATCAGGACACATCGGAGGTTCGCTTTCTTCAGTAGATATTGATACTGCGTTATATTTCCATGTTATGAATATCGATTCTGAAAATTCAAAAAAAGAAGACAGGGATCGTTTTATTCTAAGTAAGGGTCATAGTGTGGAGGCTTTGTATTCTGTTCTGGCTGCCAGGGGATTTATCGAAGATGGGGTATTAGATACCTATGGGCAGTTTAACTCAATACTTGAAGGTCATCCCACAAAAAAGGTATCCGGAGTGGAACACAACAGTGGCGCATTAGGGCATGGGCTGTCTGTTGGCGTGGGTATTGCGATTGCTGCTAAAATGGATAATAAGACTTTTCGTACTTATGTTTTAATGGGTGATGGTGAGCAGGGGGAAGGATCCATATATGAAGCTGCTATGTCAGCAAGTCATTATCATTTGGATAACCTGGTTGCTATTATCGATAGAAACGAATTGCAGAGTAGTGGTGAAACCGAAAAAGTAATGAGGCTGGAACCAATTCGCGAACGATGGGAGGTTTTTGGTTGGGAGGTATTTGATGTTGATGGTAATGATATCAAAGCCCTGGTGGATGTTTTTGATAGCCTTAATTACAGCAATAAAAAACCAAAAATAATCATAGCACATACGATAAAAGGATGCGGAATATCATTTATGGAAAGGTTAGCCAGTTGGCATCATGGTGTGGTCAATGAAGAGCAATATAAAGAAGCAGTTGTTGAAATCAATGAAAGAATCAGAAATCTGTCTGTAAAAAAAGAAGAATATGAAATGCGATAATACCATTCCTGGCAGGAAGATGTTTAGCGACACTCTGCTGGAACTGGCAAAACAAGATAAAGATATTGTTGTGGTTACAACGGACGCCCGTGGTTCAGCAACACTGACCTCTTTTGCAAAGGAGCTGCCTGATCAGTTTATTGAATTGGGAATCGCAGAGCAAAATGCCATTGGTGTGGGAGCCGGACTGGCTTCTGCAGGTAAAAAGACATTTGTTTGTGGACCTGCATCCTTTTATTCAGCGCGCTCCCTTGAACAGGTGAAGGTGGATGTTGCTTATTCTAACAATCCGGTAAAGATATTGGGAGTAAGCGGAGGTGTCAGTTATGGTGCTTTAGGCTTTACACACCACAGCCTGCACGACATTGCTGTGCTGAGAACATTCCCGGGCTTGCACATTGTGCTGCCTTGTGATATCTTCCAGACAAAGAAGCTGGTACTGGAGCTTGTAAATTATTCTTATCCGGTATATATTCGTCTGGGCAGGAATCCTGTTCCGAATGTATATGATAATGAGGATATAAAGTTTCAAATAGGAAACGCGAATATTTTATTGGATGGTAGTGATATTACGATTATAGGTACTGGTGAAACAGTTTACCATTGTCTGCAGGCCGGAAAAGAATTACATTCACGGGGTATTATGGCTCGTGTAATTGACATGCATACTTTAAAACCGATTGACAGAAGAATAATTGAGAAGGCAGCCAAAGAAACAAAAAGCATCATTACCGTTGAAGAACATAGTATATTCGGAGGATTGGGCGGAGCTGTAGCTGAAATAGTAACTCAGGTGCATCCGGTTCCCATGCGTATTCTGGGAATTCCCGATGAATATGTTGTTCATGGCACTCCGTTGCAGGTTTTCAAACACTATGGAATTGACAGCAAAGGAATTTTCGACGCTGCCTCAAATCTCATTGACAGTAACAGAATATGAAAGTTAACAATAAAGAATTTAATATAAATTTGACCAATATTTAAATAAATGAAGTATACTTTAGCTATAGATCAGAGCACTTCGGCTACCAAAGCCATGTTATTTGATGAGAACGCTGTATTATTTACACGTGTTTCCGTTGAGCACAAACAATATTATCCGCAACCGGGCTGGGTTGAACACGATCCCGGGGAAATACTATCCAATACCTATAAGGCGATAGAACAATTATTAAAAAAAAGCAACGTACAAAAATCAGATATTGCATCGGTTGCTATAACCAATCAGAGAGAAACAGTAGTAGTGTGGGACAAACGTACAGGCAAGCCGGTTTACAATGCCATTGTCTGGCAATGCAACCGCGGTTCTGAAATATGTGATGATCTCATTGCCAGGGGTTATGAGCCTCGTGTTCTCGAGAAAACAGGTTTGATCATCAATCCCTATTTCTCTGCCAGCGGTGCCAAATGGATTCTCGACAACGTAAAAGGGGCTATGAATGATGCCCGCGAAGGTCATTTGCTATTGGGAACGACAGATAGCTGGCTCATATGGAATTTTACCTCCGGAAAGGTACATGCAACTGATTACACAAATGCCTGCCGGACATTATTGTTCAATATACATACCCTTGAATGGGACAGCGAATTGTTGGACTTATTCACAGTTCCTTCCGGGATGATGCCAAAAGTATTACCGTGCGACGGAGTTTTTGGCTCAACAACCATTAATGGTTTATTACCTGAAATCCCCATTGCAGGTGTATTGGGTGATTCTCATGGGGCATTGGTGGGTCAGATGTGTTTCTCACGCGGCATGGGAAAAGCAACATACGGAACAGGTTCTTCCGTTGCAGTAAATATTGGCGAAGAAGCCTTACCGGCCCCTCGCGGACTGGTTACTTCAATTGGTTTTGCAGCAAAAGGAAAAGTTTTTTACGAATTCGAAGGAAACATACATTGCACAGGGGCCACCATCAAATGGTTGCAGGACGAACTCCAGCTTATCAAGTCCGCTGCCGAATCTGAATCTCTTGCCACTTCGGTTGAAAGCACCGACGGGGTTTTTCTGGTACCTGCTTTTGCCGGATTGGGTGCGCCCTGGTGGGATAACAACGCTAAAGCTTTAATTTGCGGGATGAATTTAGGAACCAATAAAGCGCATATTGTACGTGCCGCTCTTGAATCGATTGCTTATCAGGTTAAGGATTTGTTATCACTGATCCAGGAATCCGGAGTCGAGTTGCAGGAATTGCGTGTGGATGGCGGACCTGTGAAGAATGATTTCCTTATGCAGTTTCAGGCTGATATGCTGCAGGCCTGGATTAACCGGAGTCCTATCGAGGAAGCTTCTGTACTGGGAGCAGTTTTAATGGGTGGACTGGCGTTGAATCGCTGGTCTGACTTCAATGAAATTATAGCATTGCGGACAGAAAACGATTACATCACACCCAAAATGCCTCAGGCAAAAGCCAATGACCTTCATGGTGAATGGAAGAGAGCAGTGCAACGCACACTTTTTAAATAAAGCGTTCTACACCATGAACAAAGGCACGGCTCAGATATGCAATAGATTATGGTCATAGATGAAATTCA
>Ga0114922_10003352_pt1 | contig 14953 bp, 13 predicted proteins | sample AartaG_FD_100975 | JGI IMG/M metagenome (GOLD analysis project Ga0114922, IMG submission 100975) | Deep subsurface microbial communities from Aarhus Bay to uncover new lineages of life (NeLLi) - Aarhus_00045 metaG | ecosystem: Environmental > Aquatic > Marine > Oceanic > Sediment | place...
ATAGCACCTTCCGGATTCTTGTTCCAGCGTATCCAAACATTAAACTTGAGTTTTTACCACGATTCGGCTGCAAGCAACAGAAGCCCACCAAGCAGCATACTCTGTAATCTTGCTACAGTCTCGAAAATATAGGGATTTGTTGATTATAAAGCTATGAAAGCATTCGCAGAAGACAGCCGATGAGCAGCACAATTTAGGTTGAATACGGGAATACGGGAGGTAGATTATGGACGAACGAAAAGTGTTTACGCCGTTAGAAGTTAAGATTGTTAGCCAGAGAAGTGGAAGAGTTCTAAGAGGTTTTACGTTAATAGAACTTCTGGTGGTGATCGCTATCATTGCAGTGTTGATGGCGATATTGATGCCGGCTCTAAATCGGGCCAGAGAACAGGGCAAACGTGCAGCTTGCCTGAATAATCTCAGACAGCTGACCTTGGGATGGATCTTGTATGCAGATGACAACGATGACAAAATCGTTCAGGCCAATACGGGTCGCAACGACGCCTGGGTGATATGGCCAGGTTATGGGGCTTCCGAACAAGAGCAAATAGATAACATCAGGTCAGGGTTGCTGTATACTTACTGTCCGGAGGTGAAGCTTTACAAATGCCCAACAGGTATCCGCGGAGAGTTGGTGACTTACGCCATAATGGACACAATGAATGGCCACGATGGGGTACCCGGAGTCAAAGAGAATAATCTGATGATCTATCGAAGAATGCAGATTAAGAGACCAAATGAAAGGGTTGTTTTCCTGGACGAGGGTCGGTTGAGCACCAACAGTTGGACTATTTATTATGATGAGGAGCGATGGTGGGACAAGGTTACGGCACGGCATGGCGACGGGACAAACTGGTCTTTCGCAGATGGGCACAGTGAATACTGGAAGTGGAAAGACCCGCGTACGATAAAAATTGCCAAGATGGATTATATCTACTGGATTAATACTGGATGGTGGCAGCCAGGCGCAAGCCGCGATGGTAATTTAAATTTTTCACCGGGCAATCAGGATTTGCACAAGGTGCAGAAGGCTGTGTGGGGGAAATTAGGCTATACACCAACTGAGCAATAAGTATGATTTTATTCGGGGGAGACGAGACGGGTGATAATACGCTCTTAAGTGAATGACTGTGCGCTTTGTTGGCAAGTGCTTCGTGTAGTTAAGTTTCTTTTTTCCCCTCTGCATGCCTGTGCTCTTGGCCAGTATAATCCTGGTCGTCGGGAGCACTTTCGGTTTTGGTTTTGTGTTTTTGCGCATAGCGTGCCAAAGGCTTTGCCAGCCTTAAAAGGCCCGCGAGGACAACAATTACAATGAGAGTCGATATGGCTGCCAAGTCGTGAAAACCCGCTCCACAGGCCATTCCGATGCTTGCAACAAGCCAGATGGTCGCGGCGGTAGTCAGGCCATGTGCACCATGTCTATCCTGGATGACGGCACCGGCACCTAAAAAGCCTACGCCGGTAACAATCTGGGCGGCTATCCTTGTAGTCGAACCTTCGGTTACGTCCACCATTCGTTTGGAGATTATGGTAAAGATCGCTGCGCCAAGGCATATTAAGAGATTTGTCCGCAGCCCGGCGGACTTGCCGCTAAGCTCCCTCTCCAGCCCTATTGCCGCTCCAAAAAAAGCAGCTAAGATTAGACTGATTACATCGTCCGGCCAATCCATAACTCTACCTTTCAATCAGTGTCTCGTCAACCTGCATACCGAAGTGCCTGCCGGCCTTTTCGATATGGCCTAAGACTTTATCGCCCTGCTTCAAAGTTGTAACCGAAACCGCTTTGCCGTCCGGGCTGACTAATCGAATCGTCTCGGCGTTCTGTAAGACCAGACTTATCGGCTGACCTTCGGCATCGGCCTCGATGAGCATCACGGGCCTTTTTTCGATTTTGTTTCTGCCCAGATAAGCGGTTTGACTTTTGCCCTGGAAATCCACCACCAGCACTTCATCGCCGGCCTTTAAGTCGGCTAAGTATTTGGTTTTACCGCCCGGCGCTAAGGTGTATGCGTGCACCGCTCCGGCATTGACGCGGAACGGCCGGGATGCCACGTAAGGATTGTCAATGGATTCGGAATGTACCAAAAAGAAGCCGGAAGCGGTATTGCCGACGAGCATCCCTTCGCCTAAAGTCATCTGTGTGCAGGTATCGAGGCAGGCCCTGTCGCCCATGCCTAATTGTTTTATGCCTGTGATAGTGGCTGTTACCAGAGCGACTTTTTCACTTACGCCGTGAATGATTTCGGCGCATTTCTTTATCTCGTTTATATCGTTGGTATTTAAGAGGACGCCGTCAACGCCTTTTTCGAGTATCTCGACCATAAGCTTGGCCTGTTCGCTGTTTTCTACCTGCACCATAATATTTTTGCCTCGGCGGGCCAACAGGTTCTCTATCGGTATAATCGTCCAGTCGAGCATTCTAAGGACAACAATTTTTTCCGCCGACACTGCAGCAGCTTTGTCTTCGTCTTCTTTACCGGCTATATCTATAAACTCGACATCCACACCGGGCTTGATGTCGCCGTTTTTCTCAACTGTTTTTATTTTGCCGAACTGGCGCATAGTTTCACTTTGGTCGTCCGGCAGCACAACGGCCTCGGCTCCGCTTTCAAGCGCAGCTATGGCGATTTCCTTATTGTATGGAACAACATTTATCCACAATTTTTTCATTTTTTAGCCTCACTGCTCTTTATAAGATTTAACGTAAATTGAAGAACTGTGTCAACGCCTTTGACTGAATCTTGCGGCTTTTACTTAACCTCATAGTCAGGTTTGACACTGCCACTATCTTCCATGCCACCAACCGTTATAAAGTGGGCGGTTGCAACTTGCCCATTCAGTCCGGAATTAGGCAATTGAATTGGCAGAATTTGTCCGTAATGGTCTCTTTTGCCGCTTGTTTCTTGACCAATCAGAGTTCCAATTTCAAAATATTTCACAGCAGCCGCAAAATTCGAAGCCGCCGAAAATGTTGGTTTTGCAATAAGCAAGTAGATTGACCCTTCGAATCTCTCTGGGGATTTGTGTGGGTTCTTAAACGGTACCTGTCCGGTAACTGTTATCCCAGGTTTATAATCTCCCTTAGATTTCAGGTTTTCTAAATCGATTCCATACTCATCTGCCATGACTTGGTTAACGTTTAGGCCATATTGCTCACATAGTTCAAAAAATTCAGGCACAAGCCGTTGCTCAGTTTTTTCGATTTGCCTGAAAGGCTTATTTACCAAATACTTTAGAAGCTCATCACCGGACAACCCACAACCACCACGGTTTTCCCTCACGTCAATTACTAAATTGGTTATCACTTTTTCTCTTATTACATTGAAGGTTTCTTGAAAGTTTTTAGCGTATTGTTTTACCTGATCCGGCATGCCAAACAAATTTATAACCATTAAACAGGTATTATGTTCGGGAAAAAAATGGTACGAATACGGCCCGGTGTATTCTTTTTTACGAGGAGCCGGAACATATTGAACTTCAGGCCTGGAGCCTTCATCGTCTTTTACAAGCTTTTTCAATCTCTCGCCAAATTCCCGCATGGATTCGGTAATTTGGGGCATTATGAAATTAGAAGGCCGGAAGATACGGGTATGACTATCCTTAAGACAAGTAACAACTGTCCGAACATAGATGAAAAATTCGGAGATACTCATTGCATAATCAATATGTTTATAAAACTCATGTTTAATCTTGACGTATTCTTCTTCACTTATATATGCATACATATTCGGATGTACTTCTTCGATCGTTTTAAAGAGAAAATCCAAGTCTTCTTTAAGCTTGTCCGGAGGAATAGATTTTAGATAAGGATGTAGCTTAGGTTCCTTATTCGGCGTTTGCGGTTCGGCAAAAGCGGTGGCTATGTGCAAACTACAAGAAATCGCTATCGAAGTGAAAATTGTGAATATATGTTTCATTTTTTCACTTTGCTTAATATTGAACTGTCAGTTTCAATACAACTTAACGCAAATTGTAGGCCTTTGTCAACATCTTTCGAGACCAAGTCCGGCATATCATTTTATCCGAGAGGAAAATCCTGGACGCTTTGGAAGAGGGAAGAGGAAGGATAAGCTGGAGCGAGAATTGCGGTAATCAACTGCGGGCACGTATTCGGAAGGATTATCGGTATGTCGCAATGGTCCGTCTATCCTGCCGGACTTTACACCAGGGAGGGCTTTTGAGATAGTGGGGCGTGTCAGGCCGTTTTGTTCAGTACTTATATAGAAAGGGATGCCATTATGGAAAGCGAGAAATGTTCACAGGTGAATGTCAAATGTTCCGAGCATAACAGGAGGGGCTTTCTAAGGTTAGGGGCCTGCGCGGGGATTGGGTTAGCTATAGGACAGGCGGGTCTTTCATGCTGTCCGCAGTGTTCGGAAGGCGAAAAGAAAAAGTTAGGTGGTGATGAATTTGCAATGGTTGCTTATTGCTGCTTGGAGTGTGACAAGTGTGATGTCTATATTGCTACCAAGAACAATGAGCTCAGGGTCAAGGTGGCAAAGCAATGGAAAATGAATGTGGAAAAGCTTTATTGCGACGGGTGTAAGTCGGAGAATGCGCTTTTTAACTGTGATGCGAAGAAGTGCGCTATAGCAAGAGGCCTGCCGACCTGTGCCCACTGTGATGATTTTCCAACCTGTGACAAAGACATCTGGACAAAATGGCCGGAGCTAAAGAAGAAGACGGAGGAAATGCGCAGGAGGATTCGGAGTTAGGGAAAGCTACGGAGCTTGTAATAATCCCCGCACAAGAGTTAATCGAAACTATGCAAATCCTTTTGTTTTGTTCAGATGTGTCGTACGTAAAGCGCGTACGCGCTTTACGTATAAAAACATTTCCTGCAATTGATTGATAAAATCAAACGTGGCGGCAGCCGAATGATCAGCGCGTGGTGAATGTCCTTAGTACGCAAAAAGAGATTCTTCGCTTCGCTTGGAATGACAGAGGTCGGGAGACAGAAAACGGAGGTCGGGGAATATCCAATCCCCACACAAGAGCTAATCGAAGCCATGTAAATCCCTTTGTTGTGTTCAGATGTGGCATACGTAAAGCGCGTACGCGCTTTACGTATAATAACATTTCCTGCGATTGATTGATAAGGTCAAACGAGGTAGTAGCTGTGGGATCGGCAACTCGGTCGCCCATGCGATCCTTTATCGCCGAGTTCCGATCACAGCGGTCGGAGCCAGATGTTTCTGAATCGGACGGGGTTGTTGTGGGCCGAGAGGGCAAGGGGCAGCTTGTCCGGGATGGGCTTATCGTAACGCGGCAGTATTCGATGGCCGGTCGGGCCGTAGATTTTCTGTTTGTGATGGGCGAGGAGGCCGTTGTGCAGGACGGTGACATAAGCGGGCTTTTCGAGCTTGCCGTTCTTGAAGACGGGGGCGAAGAAGATTATATCGAACGTCTGCCATTGGCCGGGCCTGTGGCAGGCGTTTACCATCGGCGGGGTCTGGCCGTAAACGGAGCCTGCCTGGCCGTCAGGGTAAATCTTCTCGGTGTATGAGTCGTAAACCTGGATTTCAAAGAGGCCCATTAGTATTACGCCATTGTTGCCGCGGTCCCAAATGCCGCCCCGGGGCGGATCCGGGGCCATCCATTCGATGTGCAACTGGCAGTCGCCGAAGGGCTGTTTGGTTGTGAGATTGCCGGAGACAGCGATAAGCTCGCCGTTTTCGATTTTCCAGTCGGAAGAATTCCATTCTGAGAGATTAGTTCCGTCGAAGAGGATTATGGCGTCGGATGGTGCTGTGCCGGTTTTTCCTTGTTTGTTTGGCGGGCCGGGATTTACTTTCTTTGGTGCCGGCCGGTCGGGGTCGTGCACGTGGTAGCCACACCAGGGCAGAATGGGCGTGTCTTTATAGCCTATGATGCCGGAGCCGTCTTTGGCCCGTATGAGTTTAGGACGATCCTGGCCTGTTGTTGGTTGTGCAGAGCCGAGGAATAAAATTACGCCAGCCAACACTGCGATTAAAACGATAATTACCGGATAACGATTCATAGCAATCTCCTTCAAGAATTTGCTCAGGGTCTGGATTCTTTTTGCTGTTTTATTTCACCTTGCTTTGTAGTAAAAAATGACAAGGGGTGACAGATGTTTCTACCCTCTCCAGGGGCGCTCTCTATCTATTTTTGATAATACGTTTTTTGCAATAATTATATCCTCAATAACCTGAAAATCGAACATTCCCGCACAAATAAAGTCGGCACCGTTGTTAAAGGCATACTTGAAACCATCTCTCGGATGGATGGCCCCTGCGGCTAAAACCTTAAAGGCTATCCAGGGCTTGTCCACAGTTTTCATAAATTCAATAGTTCGTTCCGGGCAAAGGGACCAGATATTGTCATGGTCATAGGGACTACCACTATCGACATTGAACTCAATCCTGTCTTCTTTCGGGGTGGCGGACCAATAATTACCACTGTGTAAAGTTTTCATATAAAAATCAGGTTCTATTCCCGCCTTTTCACATGCAATCGGCACTTCTATTGAATGGGCGCCAATACCTGCGGGTATTCCATTTTCTTTAATAAATTCGATGGCTTTTCCAAGAAGGTCAACACGACCATTTTTGACGAAACTATCTCCAATACCACCCTGTATATAAGCCGCGACAGCTCCATTATCAATGGCCCTTTTTATATTAGTGGTCAGGTCATTTGCTTTTGGGTGGGTTTGTGCAATCCATTGTATCTTTCCGCCTCTTTGGTTCCAATATTTATCGAGAACTCTAACGCCACCTGCTATAATAGTATTTATTCCATTTTCTTCGTACAGTTCCAGGGTCTCAATAATTTTCTCATCTGTACTGTAGGCCTTGAATAATTCAGATATATATTTCAAATCTCTACTGTGTGACCAGCCGCTGAACGGATTACCACCAGCGATTAACCTGCTAATTTTAACATTACCAATCCTGCCCGTTGGTAAAGCTTTAGTAGAACCCCCTGAGACGGTCACAACTGGTTTTCCTGTTGTTCTTGTTGATAAAGCTTTCTCTTCGAAATTTAAACTTAATGCAGCCCCTACTGCTTCGTTTTTGCGAAGCAAAACGGCGGGGGTGGAGGCAATAACAGATTTTTTTAGAAAACCGCGGCGGTCTATATTTTCTGACATAGTTCACCTCTGTCAATTTGAGTATTTTAGTTTTGCAGTGCCGTAATCGCCTCTTCGACGCTGGCGTTGTCGTGGACCATTTTGCTCAGGGCCTGGACCATTTTAGTCGGGTTTTTGTGCTGGAAAGCGTTTCGGCCGATAGATACGCCTGCAGCACCGGCTTTGAGAGCGCCATCCACCATTTTGAAAATGTCCTCGTCGCTGTCCATTTTCGGCCCGCCTGCAATAACCACCGGCACCGGACAGCCCTGAACTACTTCGGCGAAACTTTCAATGCTGCCGGTATAGACTACCTTAACGATATCTGCGCCAAGCTCGGCCCCGACCCTGGCGGCGTGCTTGACGTTATTGACATCGTATTCATCTTTGATTTTCAGGCCGCGTGTGTACATCATCGCAACGAGCGGCATCTGCCAGACCATACATCGTTCGCTGACCTGGCCCAACTGGCGCAGCATTTCTTTGTCGGTCTCGGCACCAAGATTTATGTGGACAGAGGCCGCGTCTGCGCCGAGCTTGATGGCCTCTTCGACAGTGCAGACCAGCTCCTTTGCATTGGGGTCGGGACTAATTGATGTTCCGCCGGAAAGGTGAATAATCAGCCCGACGTCTCTGCCGGCGCCTCTGTGACCTGCGCGAACAACACCTTTGTGCATCAGGATAGCATTTGCGCCGCCGGCTACGACGTTACTGATGGCTGTCCGCATATCCGCGAGGCCTTCAATAGGGCCGACCGTAACGCCATGGTCCATCGGAATAATTACCGTCCTGCGGGAATTGCGGTCGATTATTCTTTCGAGTCTTATCTTTTTACCTATCATTGTCAAATCTCCAAATTATGACCTTTTCGTAAAATCTACATAAAGCTGCTCAAAAGGCAAGAAAAAAACGATTGACGATTTGCGTTCACCGTTTTTTTTGATGGTCTTGGATTTAGTTGAAGTGCTCAATTAATTCAACTCCAGGGGAGTTGCGATATTGATGGTGAGATTGTAAAAAAATGGGGCTGTAAGCGGTGTATTCACAGCCCTGTTATTTGAAATTGGGTTCACAATGTTAATCTAATCAAAACCTTCCAGCCAGTGTTCGGTGAAGATTTCAAGGTCCCAGATGTCCACCGAGCCGGAGTGGTTGAGGTCTGTGCCCTGGCAAAAATAATTTGCTTCGTTGCAAAAATTCTGTCCCCAGTGGTCGGCGAAAAAGGCAAAATCAATAAAATTAACGCCATCGGGACAAAGGAAATCTGCAGCCGGAATCTGCCATTGCAATACGGGATAATTTGTTCCCTCACAGAGTTCCCAGGTGTTCCAGAAATCCCAGCCTGTGGAAAGAAAGGTGCTCATCAACTGCATCTGGTCTGTGGTTTTGCCCGTCCCGCCGGCACTGGTTGTCTGGCCGCTGGTTTGGGTATCCCAGAAAGAACGTGAAACTATTCCTAAGACCCTTGTGCGTCCCACAAGGCCCCCGATGTATTGGCTGCCTGATACGCTGCCTGTTGAGTAGCATTTGTAGGTATTGCCTTGCTCGACTTGTCCTACCAGCCCGCCTACGTTTATGCCATTTATGCCTCCCTCGACACTGCCGGTGGCATAGCAGTGTTTAACTTCACTTGCTTCGTTGTTTGTCTTGCCTACCAGTCCACCGACATTTCTATTGCCTGAGACGCCGGCCCTTGAATAGCACATGGTCATAGTGCCGTCGTCAATTAGTCCGACCAATCCGCCGACGTACGCGTCCCCTGAGACACTGCCGGTTGAGCCGCATTTGGTGACGTTGCCGGTATTTAAGCCAATCAGGCCGCCGACGTAGTTGCCGCCTGAAACGACGACGCCTTTGGCATAGCAGTTTGTGATAGTTCCCTGATTCACGTAGCCTATCAGCGAACCAACATCTCTTCCTTGTGCAAAGATATTGGGTTTGAGCAATCCCAGGTCTTTGATGGTTCCACTGACGGTGCCGAAAAGTCCTGTGCGCTCCTGGCGTGTTGAAGTCAGGCTGAAGTTTGAAATTCTAAAGTCGTTGCCGTCAAAAGTGCCGGTAAAGTCCTCGATAATATTGTAGTCTGTTCCCGCTATATCGCCCATATTTACATCTGCTATCAGCATAAAGTGCTTATTCCAGTCGCCGGCATTGGTGCCAATCTCATTCATTTGCTCGGCTGTATAAATCAAATATGGGTCGCCGGCCGTTCCGGTGCCGCCTTCGTATTTTGCCTGGGCCGGCAAGGAAAAAAAGCAGATGGCAAGGGATATAAGTAACGGTATTGTTAATTTACCGCTTTGTTTGTGAGACCCTGACGGGCTGACGGTTTTGCTTAGATTGCTCATACTATATAGGATACCATATTATGATAGCTACGGTCAAGCTTTTTTCGCTCGGAATGATTCGACAGGCCAGGAAGATTTTAGTTTATTGTCCAACCGTTGGGGGATGTAGAGTTATTTTCTTAGCTCTTTTAGTTTAACTAATTTGCCTTTATCGTTTTTGAATCTCCAAAAATTCCAGCCGTTAACAGCTCCCCTATGTATTATTACTTTAGCTGCCCCGGATGGACTATCGTATAACTTATCATTGTATTCTATAGAACCACTTGGCAAAACCTTCGCTTTATACTTTTTACCTTTATATTTTGCATATATACGCTGATAATTTCTAAGTATCCCTTTAAGCGGTCTCATCCCCCCTTTAACTTTTGGTTTACTTTCTTTCTTCGTAGTTTTCTTATCTGCTGCCTTCAACTCATCAAACCATTTTTTAATATCATCTTCATACTGTCTTTTTATCAGTCCCTTTAGTTTCGGCTTCAAATTTACTGATCCTTTTAGCTTTCCTCTCTGTATGTTACCTTCTGGATAAGCAATTCGCAAAAGCAGAGATTCAAGTTCACGGATATGGCTCTCTCTTCTGAAAATATAAAGGCTAAAGTGCGTCCAACTGCCCCCGTGCTTATCTTTCAGATGCCCTCTTATTCGGCTTTTCAGATTGCTTGCCAATCCGATGTAATATAGCTTATTTTTTCTGTAAAGTGCATATACTCCGAAGCTTCCTTTAACACATTCGGTAATCTGTTTTTGGAACCTGCTAAATACTCCCCGACCCATTCTCTCCAAATGACCAATAACTATCGGACGTGAACCACGTTTTGTCTTTCGCTTCTTCTGTTTCTTCGTCATCTCTTATCTCTCCCAAAATTTATTTTATTGGCCAACCACCGTGTGGCGCGATTGGTCATAGTTCTAATAATATGACGATCACCCGGAACGACTGGTGTAGTACGCTATTTGCTCGACGATCAGCAGACCAATTAAGGCTTTCTGTTTACTAAAATCCGTATTGCTGGCAGTGCCATGTGCCAAACTGTGCCTTGAGATTTGAATCTCAGCTTCAGTCGGTACAAAATCCTTGAAATATACAGCTAAAAGGTATTCGCAGAATCTGACAGGCAAATACAGTTGGCTGAACGGTTTGTTTGTCACCACATGATCTCTGAGAGATTCTGCAAGCTTCTGCTGTGAAGGACGCTCGTTTGAATAGCCTAACAACTTTCGCATCAGGCCCTCTATTCGTGGCCAAACGACGTGCACGCTGCTAAGATAGTCGCCAGCCTTGAGCCTTTCTATGCCGGTTTCCAGGAATGGTATATGCTCTTCAAGAAAAGCATACTTCTCAAATCGCTTCAACATTTTATCCAAAGTTTCATTGTCAAACGCATCACAAATTCTCTCTATTGCTTTTGTTGGATTAGTGTCATCAGTGATGGTATTGCTAAGTCCTTCAAATAGTGGCCCCAGAATCCCAACGAAAGGAAACCAACCTATGTCAAAAAGCTTTTGAAAGTCGGTTTCTGTGAGACTAAATACCTCGTCAAACGTCAACAGTGTCCAGCACGCAGCAAGTGTCTTCCCAAAGGGTATCTCGCGCGGATTGCCAACCAGTGGCTCAAGGTCGAAGTAGAGAGCCTGTTTCCATCCTACCCTAAACAGCAGATAGAATCCCTCGTCGTTTCCGATTGATATTTCTCCAGTCTTTGAGTGTATTAGCTTGAAATCATCCACATCGGCAATGTCCTCCCTGGCGATACCCTCCCCCTTCTTTACAGACCGCTTTGGCTGAATCCTGCTTTGATATCCCAACTCGTCTACGTAGACTGTAGCCGTTAAGTCTCTTCGCACGATTACCAGAACGTTGTTGATATTTGAAACCAATCTTGGTCCTTCTGATAGATGTGGTCCCAGGTACCCCCCTGCTAATCCTTCCAGCATCTTGTAGAACAGAGGTCCACTTTCGGGCGTGAACAAGCCCCTGACGTAGACAGTCATTTCTCCAGGGCCCTCACATCTTTCTGCAGTAAAACCTGCTGTTGGCGCTGACAATTTGATCTCATATGGCATATGCTGAAGTCTCCTTATCTGCCTACTTGTCCAACAAATATATTATCAATCCACCTTGCTATGATTTTCCACAAAGGTAATTTTTCCACCATTACCGTTTACCCCATTAGATAGTGATGTTTATCTAACTGGGGCCATCTTTTTCCTAAAAAATACCTCACGTGATGCAAATCCCTTAGAAATCCAAAATTACCACCCCAGCCAACGAAAATCAAGCAAATTCCCCCACAACTTTAGCTCACTTTAGGCACTTTAGTTCACTTTAGCTCACTTTATTCATTTTAGCTCACTTTTGGCACTTTAGGCACTTTAGCTCACTCTTCATTATAAACGGTGTCCTCTAATGGTCATTTTCTTTGATTTCATTTGATTTTTAATGATAAATATGGTATAATACGCATATATTAGCCAGAAGGCTAACGCAACCCGCCAGCAGGCGAAGATAAAAAGACATTTCAGATTGCACAATGACCTATTAAACCTCTTTTGGAGCATTCGAAAATTTGTTTTTTGAATTTGTTTAGGATTTCGGATTTAGTGCTTAGTATTTGCGGAAAGGGCCGCTGTCATCTGCCCTCCGCCCTCTACATCTGTAGAGAGAACTCTACAAATCAACCCTTTTTATGCAAAACAAACCCAATCTTCCGAAAAGCCAAATGAATCTAAGTATTTATTCACAAACAGCTTACGTAAATAATCGCAATTGGACACTTGGTGAAAACAAACCCAATCAAACCCAATTCAAACCCAATTTAAGCCAATTAAAGCCAATTTCAAACCCAAACAAACCCAATTCAAACCCAATTCAAACCCAAACAATGCCTGTCCCAAGGCATCGGGAAGCATTTTCTACTAATCAAAGGTCAATGGTTGATTTGCCTTTGGGCAGGTCAAAGCAGACCGTAACATCCCGGCCATCCACGTACCACGTATGGCTTTGCAATTGCAGCAGTTTCTTTACCCGCCGTAATCGAACAGGATTGTTGTTAGCAACCAGCTTGGGAAGGGTTGGCAAATCGCTCTTTATTCGCACAGTAAACCGCGTTGTGGCAAACGGGGCATTCAAGGTTACGCTGCCGCCCTGCTTTTCAATCTTTGTCAGCTCCTTAGCGGCCCAATATCGGGCGATCTCACACTGCTTCATCCAGAGCAGATTGTCATACTTAGAGTGGATTCGCCGAACCACTTCTTTGAATATATTAAAGCCTATTTCTTCGCCATTAAAATATATTCCCGGCCAGTGGCAGACGAGTATAGCCGGCTCGCCTTTGTCGATGACCTCCGGCAGCCGCCCGCCTTTGAGGTCTTCGGTGATGAACTTATCGACCGAGCCGGGGTTTAGTCCGTCCCAGCCGCCGAACCAGTCGCCTGTGCAGCCGATGATGGATACAACGCATTTCGGATTGTCACCATCAAGGCCGGATGCGTACTGTACAAGCGGGGCGACACTGCGTTCATCGGTGAAGAGGTCGCGGAAGTAGTGTGGAATCTCGGCACCGAAGACATCACGGCACGACTGAAGCGTGGCCTTGGCGAGGTTGTCGCGGTTCTGGCTGCCGAAGCCGCCGGGCGTCGTAATACCTTTGCACGGCAGGCCGACTTTCTTCAGGATTCGCAGTGCGTAGGTCATATAGTCTGTCAATTCATCGGCGGATTTGTCCTGGCTCCAGCCGGCGTTCTCGATGTAGTAGCCGGTTCGCTCCGGATAGGGTCGGCCGGTCTTGGTGTTGATGACCCAGGTGTGGCTTATCATCTCCGGATGTATATCCCAGTCGGGCAGCATGAGTTCGCGGACAAGCTTAAGGCTGTCGTCCAGTTCCTTTTGCGACCAGCCGGGAAGGCAACGGTCCAGCCAGCCGACGCAGGCCGGGTACGGGACGATGCTGTATTTGCCCTTGACCTTGTGCTCACGGCACCACTGGCCGAACTTGCGCACGAACGAATCCGGTATCTCGCGCGGCAGGCTTCGCCAGTCCTGCTTGTACCTGTCCGGCCAAGCCGTGGCGAAGTGCGGGATGCCGAAGTGTGCCATGTTCACCAGGCAGGTCGAATCGTCGATAATAAAACTGACCGGCACACGGTTCTGCGGATTGAGCACGGTAATATCCGCAGCTTGAGTTGGCCGCTCGCCTTTGTCCTGAGCCATCGAAGGTCTGCTGCGGATAACAGAAGCGGCGCCGGCGGCTGCCATCGCTGTTATCTTTACAAAATCGCGTCGAGTTATTTGTTTTTGCTTATACATATCATAGTCCTCCTATAGACTTAAAAACTAAAGTTATGCAAAATTGAGGTTAGGCATATATTATTTAAGAAAATCATGTTTTTGATTTTATTAAATAATCAAACATCTGCTTGTTAGGCAATAATTTATTGTTTGAAAAGAAAAAATAAAAAGACAATTTTTTCTTTTCAAAGTATGCCTAACCTCGATTTTGCAGAAAACTTTTTAAAAACGATACACTATTTTGAAAAATGCTGCGCGGACTTTTTCGCCGTCAATTTCATAATCATTGAGCAGGAAATACAGGTCGGTATTATCCTTCATTGGCCAGGAAAAGAGCATAGTCAGATTATGACGGTCCTCTGATGTTTGTTCTGCGGTGAACTTGATTCTTCCATTCCAGGGAAAGGTATATTGTGTAACCGAGCGCCATAGCCAGATATCCTCATTACCGTTTTCTTCTTTTACACGGTAGTTGCCCTCAAAGGTTGTAACCAAGCGTTCGGTAATTTTCATAGGCTTTTCCAGGGAATATTCTTTATAAGGTTCCTCTTCATAAACACCTCTTGCAAAGCCGACGCTGATCGAATCCCATACATCCACATCCTCATTATACTCGACTCTGATGATATCGTACCAGTTCTGATATGGTGTATGAAACATATCGCGTCGCCGGGCAGGGCTCACAGACTATCGGCCCATTTTTTTGCCGAAAGGACATTGACTGTACGAGAGATTCTGGTAGAATACTTGTTTGAGAATCAGACATTTAGGTTTATTACTGGTTATTTGGGAAAAGCAAATGAAACAGTTCTTTTCAGTACTGCTTGTTCTTGCAATTGTCGCGATGGCTGGCTGGCAAGCGTACACGCGAATCACCGCCTCTACCGATAAGAACGGGCCCGGTCGTTCGGCTGTCCCGGTGGCTATTGAGACCGAACCGATTCGCAAAGATGTGATCAGGGATATAGGAATTTTTACCGGCTCTCTGCTACCGAAGTCACAGTTTATTGTCGCACCAAAGGTGGCCGGCTGGCTCAAAAAACTCTTAGTCAATATTGGTGATATGGTTCAACAAAACCAGGTGATAGCAATTCTGGATGACGAAGAATTTACCCAGCAGGTGGAACAGGCCAGGGCCGAATTACTGGTCGCTAAGGCAAACGCCGAAAACTGTACCAGCGACCTTGACATTGCCAAACGTGAGTATGAAAGGGCAAAGGC
>Ga0114922_10003353_pt1 | contig 14952 bp, 13 predicted proteins | sample AartaG_FD_100975 | JGI IMG/M metagenome (GOLD analysis project Ga0114922, IMG submission 100975) | Deep subsurface microbial communities from Aarhus Bay to uncover new lineages of life (NeLLi) - Aarhus_00045 metaG | ecosystem: Environmental > Aquatic > Marine > Oceanic > Sediment | place...
AGGTTTTGCCGAGGATTACATGGCCGAATAACACTATGAAATAAGGAGCATAAGAAAATGAGAGAGATCCAGGGAATAATTCCGCCCACGGTAACGCCATTTATCAAGGGGACCAAAAAGGTCGATACCGGCGTTGTCCGGGAACATATGGAGTTTTTGATTGAGAGAGGAATTCACGGTGTCTTTGTCGCCGGCAGCACTGGCGAGGGCCTTTTATTCGGCTTTGAAGAACATGGGAGACTCCTGGAGACAGTGGTTGAGCAGGTTCGAGGAAGGATGATAGTGATCGCCCATGTTGGTGCCATTGACACCCTCACTGCCATTGAGCTCGTGAACCAGGCCAAGCAGCTCGGGGTCGATGCAGTTGCTGCGGTAGCACCATTTTATTACAAATACCAGGATGATTGTCTCATGAGGTACTACCTGGATATCTCGGATGCCTGTAACGATACCAGGTTCTTCATCTACAACAATCCCTTTACCACAGGGCATACCGTCAGTCCCGCTCTCGCACGTAAGATTGCGGAACTATGCCCGAACTTCGCCGGCATCAAGGATAGCAGCGAGCAGATTCAGCACATAAGTCAGTATGTAGCGATATTGCCGAATCACGCTGTCGTGGTAGGCAACACCGGGATGATCGTGCCATCCCTCAGTGTTGGCTGCGTGGGTGCGGTGGCAGGCATGGCGAACTGCGTGCCGGAACTAATAGTCGATTTATGGAATACCTATATCGGTGGTGACAGCAAGGGTGCTACTGTAAAGCAACACCAAATTAATGACATTACTGCCAGGTTTAAGGTTGGACCCTCTATTTCAGTCTATAAATATATCCTGGAACTTCGGGGCTTCAATTTTGAATACTCACTACCGCCGATGAGGGAATTTAATGAGGAGGAGAAGGCCAGGATTCGGGAGGTATTTGAAGAGGTAAAACCGATGCTGCATTGACGATGAACCCGCAGCGGCCTTTCTGGCGATCATCTAAGGAATTGAGGAAAAGCGGAAGACAATGCCGAAATCAACCGTTCAATCTGAGAGAGGGCATCCGGACCACGAGCTTTTTATTGGCGTAGACATCGGTGGTACCAAGATCCTCGCGGTTTTAATGAACCCCAGTGGCACCGTATTTCAGCGTGAGGTGATTCAGGTAGATGAGCCCGTTAAACATAGCCTACCCGAAACTGTGGCAACCCTGGTTAAGGGCATCATTAATCCTGATGAGCAGGAACCTAAAGAAATAGGGGGCGTGGGAATCGGCATTACGAGCATCCTTGACCAGGCCCAGGATAGGCTACTCTTTTCCCCAAGCTACCCTCACTATGTGGGGCAGCCTTTAAAGACGATTATGGAAGGGCATTTAAACTACCCCGTAGTGCTCGATAACGATCTGAATGCAGCAGCCTGGGGTGAGAGATGCCTCGGAAACGGGAAGCCATTTAGTAGTTTTTACATGATAACAATCGGCACCGCCTGCGGCGGGAGCTTCATATACAAAAATGAAATCTATAGGGGACTGAGCGGCACTTCACTGCTGGGCCATGTGACTCTCATCCCCGAAGGTGGCCCTTTATGTACCTGTGGAAAAACCGGCTGTGTGCAGAGTGTGGTCTCGGGCACTGCTATTGGCAGAAGGGCCAGCGAAATGCTGGGAACGGGAAGGGCCATTCGTTTCCCTCACATCGTAGATCCAAAGCGTGTAACCAGTAGGGATGTCTTTGATGCCGCCGCCATGAATGATCCTGTTGCCCTGGAGATTGTTGATGAGGTAGCTGCGGCCTGCGGGCTAGCGGTATCTAATATCATTCACCTTTTAAATCCAGAGGCGGTGATCATTGGGGGCGGTGCGGCTCAGGCGGGCGCGTTATTTTTGGATAGGGTACGAGAAAGCGCTCGAAAGAGGCTCCTCGTTGAGGCTGAATTTAAATGCACGATTCTACCTGCCGGATTGGGACCGGACGCTACCGCTTTTGGGGCTGCAATGCTTGCAGCAGCGAATAAGGGCGGAGGGGTACGGAAAATTAATGGAGTTGAAGTATAGGAGGGCGCACTTCGAGATGCTCGACATTGCTCACTATCTCAATAGCCTTTGTGTTTGCGCAATCAAGCAATTCCTCGAATTTCTATTTCTCTTCCTATTGGTATTTGCGTGTTCATGCACACACATAGACGGGAACGAAACCTGTCCTCGCTCCACCAATGAAAATGCCTGGAGAGATCTCATGCTCCGTCAACTAAAGGCAGCGGAGGAAAGCATCGATGTTGCGGTAAATGGATTTAACGATAGGGAATTTGCGGATTACTTGATTCAGATTCATCGTCGGGGTATCCGGGTGAGATTATATATGGATAAAGCTCAGATGGTACAAAAAGTGAAGCCCAGAACGAGGTTAGGAGAGAGCGGGATATCAATCCGTTTCAGCAGTGAACCGGGTACCATAGGCGAAAATTTTTGTATCATTGATGGGAAAAAGGTCATTAGCCGATTTCCTGATTGGTTAAGTAAGTCGGATCATCAAAATAGAGGACATTTTGGGATATCGAATGAGAAAGAAATAGCCCGAGCCTATGAAAAAAGATTTCAAGCCTTCTGGGATTTACATTTTTCAATCATCTATCCGTACCGCTTTTAGGTATCCTATATGTTTGCCAAATGAAAGTGTTTTTTTATTGACAAATATGATTTTTCGGATATAATTAATATGAAGTTTCAATATATGAAATATATTCCCCTATTATTGCATTTTTTACGGGAAATAATTGATAATAGTAATACGAAGTTTCATATATTGAAATCACTTTGTGATCACCTCTTTTCTTTATTGTTTTTTCAGAAAGAAAATGAAAAGCAAATACCATTCCAGCACAATCCAAAGGGCACTAGATATCCTCAACCTGTTCAAAGAACACAAAAGACTTTCCTTTACCGATATGCAGCAATATTTAGGCTTCAACAAATCCACCCTATTCAGGGTTCTTTCAAGTCTCTGTGATAACAGATACCTCTGTAGAGATGAGAAGGGAAGGTATGAGTTAGGACTCAATGTATTTATCTTAGGGAGGCGAATTTCAGGGGAACACCAACTAATAAATATTTCACTTCCACATATGAAGCGGTGCTCTGAGGAGATGGGTTTAGCCTGCCACCTTGGAATACTGGACGGGCTGTGTGTGGTAATCATAGAAAAAACTGCACCTCAAAGAAACGTTGTGATGGTATCGCGTATCGGTGGATCTGTTCCCGCTCATTGCACCGGGCAGGGCAAGACATTTCTCGCGTATTCGCTTAGAGAGACAGTTGAAAGAATAGTGCATACCTATGGCTTGGAAAGATATACACCCCACACCATTATCACTGAAGACGGGCTTTTCAAGGAACTGCAAAATATACGGGAACGTGGCTATGCAATAGATAATTCGGAACATGAAAAGAACATACGCTGTGTCGCGGTGCCCATCTTAAACGAATCAGGAGAGATTGAAGCGGCACTCAGTGTCACTGGGTTAGTCTTGGATTTCCAGGATGAGGGAACAATAGAAAACACGGCGAAGATGTTGAAAGAGGTGCGAGATAAAATAAGAAGAGAAATGGGCTACATGAGAAATGGCGAGGTAATTCTATAGAATCTATGACAACGAGTTATTAGAGCTAACTAATAACAAACACAAAAGGAGGTATGGAAAAATAAAGGTTTACACTTTTTTAAGGTAGAGAAAAATATCGGCTCTGGTAAATGGTAACCCCAAAAAAAATCCAAAGGAAGGAGGCAAGAGATGTCTAAATTTAATAGGATTATCGGTTTTATGATGATCTTCACCGTGGTGATGGTTTTCTCCGTTGCCACATGTCTTGCAGCAGAGAAATTTCCAAACAGGCCCATCACCTGTGTGGCACAGTGGAGTGCAGGAGGTGGTACGGATATTACTGCAAGAACACTAGCGCCGGCATTGGAAAAACAGCTGGGAGTTCGTGTCAATGTGATTAATAAAACAGGGGCGAGTGGTTCAATAGCTCATAAATATGTACTGGGGTCTAAACCTGATGGATATACCATGGGAACGTTCTGCCCAACCATCACCGTGTATAAGGCGGGCAAGGTTTGTGAACTTGTTCCCAGCGATTACAATATGATTGCAATGGTTACCCGGTGGAGCCCCTTGATCGGTGTGAGAACCGATTCCAAGTGGAAGAACGCCCAGGACTATATCAACTATGCAAAAAAGAATCCCAATCTCGTCACCTGCGGTTCATGCGGCGTGTGGACCACGTACTCCGTTGCTGAGTATCTGTTAGGTATGACAAGCGGAACAAAGATCAGGCATGTGACCACTGAGTGTACCGCTATGACAATACCTCTTGTGGTAGGTGGGCATATCGATTCCGGTATCATCGGGGGCCCTGAGATGCTACCCCACTTCAAGGCCGGCAAGCTGAGACCTCTGGTTGCAACCACTGCCGAGCGATCTCCGCTCTTTCCCAATGTCCCCACGGTGAGGGAATTGGGATATGATTATGAATTTCCGACCTTTATCGCCTTTTTTATGCCCAAAGGCGTGCCAGCGGAAAGAAAGCGGATCATAGTTGATGCCTTTAAAAAGGCTGCCGAGTCAGATGCGTTTACCAATACGGTGACAAAGATGGGCATGCAGAGGGTCTGGGTAGGGCCGGATGAGCTGACGGCATTGCTCGCTAGTCTGCAATCATATGTTGATAAGGTGGCCGCCTGGAAGGCAGGTAAATAGTGAACTTTGTAACTCCATAGGATGCATTGCCAGGGTCGATTATTTTTACGTTACCTTGGGGTTGAAAGAAAAACCAAGTGAAGCCATGAACCTCATCATTGGAATTACCTCTTTGTCTATAGCAATTTTCTTGTATGCGAGCACCATAGGGTATCCTTACCAAAGCTCTATTGGTATAACGCCAGGGACATGGCCTCGGATGATCGCTTTACTGATAGGGATTTTCAGCGTGATTCTGATTATCCAGGGTATCAAGGCCAAACGTGTGTTTTCGGGAATAACACTGAATCGCAAAAAATTTGCACAGGCCATGGTGCCTGGCATTATCGTGGTGAGCATAATCCTCTATATTATTGTCTGGTCTCAATGGAGGACCTTTATCCTTCCCACCTTTTTCTTGATGACCATAACCGTTTCCCTGTTGAAACAGAACAAGAAATCAATCTTCGACTATCTGATCTCCGGAATTATCGGCCTTGTCCTTACCAGCATAATTTACTCAGTGTTTTACTATGTGTTTCGGCTTCCCCTTTGAGCCACATTGTCGTTTATTCTAGGAAATAGCAAAATGGAGGTCTTAAGGAGACATACATGTTTACCGCTCTTCTTACCGCACTCGGATTGGTCTTTAAGCTATCGGTTTTCTTGCACCTCATAGCAGGTACGCTATTGGGGATGATATTTGGAATGCTGCCTGGCTTAACAGCAACCTTGGGAATCGCGATTCTTGCGCCTCTCACCATGTTCGGTGGGTTTGCAGAAGCGATGGCAATGCTGATGGGTATGTACAATGCGGCCATCTACGGTGGTTCCATTGCCGCTATCATGGTGAATACCCCGGGGACCCCTGCAAGTTTCGCAACCACTCTTGATGGTTTCCCCATGGCCCAAAAGGGCGAGACGGGCAAGGCAATCGCAACGGCCACTACTGTTTCCGCCCTGGGCGGCCTGTTTGGGGTTATCGTGCTTTCCGTCGCCGCATTTCCCATCGCCAATTTCGCCTTACGATTCGGTCCACCGGAATACTTTGCCTTAATCCTTTTTGGCATATGTATGATGGTGAGCGTGGTCGGTAAATCCGTGTTAAAGGGGCTGCTCGTTGGATTCTTGGGGCTGGCCATTGGGACCATCGGCATGGATCCGGTGTTCGGAGTTTTTCGTCTTTCCTTCGGAATTTCGGGCCTTCAAGGAGGGATTTCCTTTATCGCGATAATGATCGGGCTGTTTGGGCTGGGCGAGGCCCTGTACCGTATTCAAATCATGGGGCAAGAGGATACGGCAACGGGCTTCGCGAAAAAAATAAGTCGAAGCATACCCAGTTGGCCGGAGATCAAGGGTGCCATCGGCACCTTTTTTCTCTCAGCGCCTATAGGGGTAGCTGTAGGAGCAGTTCCTGCCGTGGGAGGGGATATTGCAGGCATGATCTCATGGGATCAGGCAAAACGTTTCTCGAGAACCCCTGAGAAGTACGGAACTGGCTATATAAACGGTGTAGTCGCAACCGAGACAGCGAACAACGCCTCTATTGGAGGTGCAATGTGCACCGTGCTTACCTTAGGAATACCCGGAGATATGCCTACTGCGGTTTTCATAGGTGCCTTATTGATGCATGGGGTCACACCCGGCCCAATGCTGTTTTTACAATCAATCGAATATGTATACCTCATTATCGGCTGTCTGGTTCTCTCTAACCTCGCCTTTTTAGCTATAGGGCTCTTATCGGCAAGATTTACCTCTAAGATAAATATTTTGCCCTCTCATATTCTGTGGCCTATTGTAGTGTTGCTATGCTGTATAGGTTCTTATTCTATTGGTCACTCATTTACCGATATGAGCGTTATGCTCATAGGCGGGGCCATAGGATGGCTTCTGAGAAACCTCGAGATTCCCCCAGCACCGATGGTGATCGGTGTACTTCTCGGCCCTATGGCCGAATGTAATCTCTGTAGGACGCTTCAAATGTCCAATGGGGCTTGGTCCATCCTGTTTACTCGGCCCATTTCGGTGTTTTTTCTGTTGGTTTCAGCCGTGGTCATGGTGATAAGCTTTATCCAGAGGGAGCGCCAAAGGGAAAAGAAGGCTTTATAGCAATAACTAATCTAATAAATTGGTTCAATCATTATAAGGGGGTACCATTGAAAATGGATCGATCATTTGATTTAAGTGGAAAGGTTGCTCTAGTACCAGGTGGTACCGGCGGTTTGGGCAAGGTTATATGTAGAGGACTTGCTAAGGCTGGGGCAGACCTAGTAATCGGAGCACGAAATACTGCCCAATTAGCCAAAGTAGCGGAAGACATACATGACTTTGGAGGAAGCGCAGTGACCATTGAGGTGGATGTGGCCAACCAGGAAAGTGCGAGGGCCTTTGTGGATAAGGCCTTACAAGAGATGAATAAGATTGATGTCCTTGTTAATTGTGCGGGAATGACCTTAAAAAAGCCCATTGTGGAATTGTCGCTGGAGGACTGGTACCGGGTAATGGATGTCAACTTGACTGGGGTTTTTCTGTGTAGCCAATTAGTAGCTCCAATCATGAAGGATAGCGGTGGCGGTAAGATTATTAACTTTTGCTCCATGGGTTCCTTTGTTGGCATTCGTACCTCTGCCGCTTATTGTGCTGCAAAGGGGGGTTTATTGCAATTAACCAAGGTAATGGCCTTGGAGTGGGCTCCCTGGAATATCCAGGTGAATGCAGTGGCCCCTGGTTTTTTTTCTACTCCGCTCGCTAACGGAATTAAAAATAATCCCGAAAGCTACCATAAACTCATGGTGAAAAGCCCCATGGACCGCATGGGACATCCTGAGGAATTGGTAGGAACAATCGTATACCTCGCGTCTTCTGCCTCATATTTTGTCACGGGTGTATGTATTCCAGTTGACGGTGGCTTTTTGGCGGATGGAATATAGAAAAAGCGCTTATATCACATGATACACTGTTCATAACGGCTAAAAAAAGTGTAATTAATCTCAAGTTTATTCAAGGAGATATTAGAATGGAAAAGTCATTTGGAGCAATCCCTCCTATGGTTACACCCTTCAAGCAGGATGGGCAACTAGATGAGAAGAACTTACAGAAGATCGTGGAGTTCTTATGTGCTCATGTTCATGGACTTTTTATCTGCGGTTCTTATGGAAACGGTCCCTTAATGAATGTGGAGGAACGAAAGACAGTTGCTGAGATCGTAGCAAAGTATCGAAAAGACCATATACAGTTTATTGTACACGTTGGTACCACGAATGTGAAAGAATCCGTGGAACTTGCGAAACATGCTGAAAGTATCGGAGCAGTTAAAGTAGCCGCGGTCGCACCTTATTACTACCACCACACCAAAGATAATTTGAGACGGTTTTACGAACGCCTGGCCAATGCCGTGAATATACCCGTTTATGTGTACTATAATCCTAAGTTTTCCGGTTACGGCATGGAAGTTGATTTTTTGGATGAACTCGCTGACTTAGGCATTGCCGGCGTTAAGGACAGCTCATTTGACATTATGTACCACGCTGATTGTATACGGAAGATAAAAAAAGAGGGTTTCGACGTAGTTTTGGGAACTGAAGCCATGTTTTTATCAGCGGCATCGTTAGGTACACGGGCCTTTATTCCCGGGTTAGGGAACGCATGGCCGGAACTCTGTGTTGAACTATTCGAGGCAGCAATTCAGGATAGAATGGAGGAGGCAAGAAAACTACAGGCGAAGGTAAATAGTGTTAGAGATATCATGTATTTAGCGAAGTCAACCGTCGTGGCGGTCTATACAATGCTGGAGTTACGAGGAATCTGCAAGGTGTATCCTCGGGAACCCTTTATCCCTCTCCCAGATAAGGAAAAGGATTTAATAAGAGTCGAACTACAAAAGGTTGGCCTCTTGCAGCAAGAAGGCAGGTGATATCATGTATTTCGCAACAATTGACTGTGGCACTACAAACTCCAGAGTATACATACTGGATGATCGATACCAAGTTATTGGCAGAGGCCAGAAAAAAGTTGGTGTGAGAGATACTGCCGTTACCGGTTCCAACGAAATGCTAAAGGAAGGATTAAGGAAAATCTTCGAACACACAGTACAGGATACTGGCTTAAGTATAAAAGATATCAAGTTTGCTATTACCTCTGGGATGATTACCTCTGAGATTGGCCTGATCGAGATACCCCATATTACTGCGCCAGCCGGCATTAATGAATTGGCTGAGAATGTAAAGGTCGTGAGAAATTTAGCTATCTTTCCAGTGGATGTACCCATTATTTTTATACGAGGAATAAAAAATAGCTTTCCAAAAAATGCAACTTATAAGGATTTACGGAAAACTGACTTTATGCGTGGAGAGGAAACCCAGGTTCTGGGCCTCATTTCTTGTTACAAGGACTTGAAATACCCCATCATTATGACCATGTTAACCTCTCATACAAAGTTCATCTATATCAATGAAGACAAAAAAATTGCGGGGAGCTTAACCACCTTGAGCGGCCAAATTCATGAAGCCATACAGAGCATGACCGTTATCGGAAAATCTATCAAAAAAACTTCGAATAATACCACAAAGGAGGGGTACTTTGATGAGGGGTTAATCAATACAGCCTACGATTCGGTGAAAAACGCAGGTTTTTTAAGAACCTTATTGATGCCTCGATTCATGGAAGTCTTATTAGAGACGGAATGGTATGAAAGAGAACTGTTTTTTAACTCTACTATTCCCTGTGAAGACCTAAACGCAATGAATGATTTTGATCTGCTTGGTTTCAACAGAAAGAGCACCTTTGTTCTGGTGGGACATAAAAATAGAAGCAATATCTATAAGTATCTTTTAAAAGAGAAGTACGGAGTCACACAAGATATTAAGCAGATCTATAAAGAAGATGAAATTGACCGCTTATCCATTGAAGGAGCTATCACTGTGGCGAAAAAGGCAGGTTATTTAACAGGAGACAATGATGTCCAATAAGGTCTTAATAACAGACTATTACTACCCAGATTTAGAACAAGAACGACAAGTCTTTCAAGGCACAGATATCGAAATTTTTGATGCCAATGGCAAATGTACAACAGAAGATGATGTCATCAAATTTGCCAGTGATGCAGATGCAATCATTACCCAGTTTGTCCCTATTACAAGAAATATCATTCAAAAACTGCAAAAATGTAAGGTAATCGTAAGGTATGCGATTGGACTCGACATTATTGATATCCCTGCCGCTACTGAGCATAGAATTATGGTAGCCAATGTTCCCGACTATTGCACTGATGAGGTTGCCAACCATGCATTGGCCTTAATGCTGAATCTGCTCAGAAAAATTTCTTTAATGGATAGGGATGTAAGAGAGGGGAATTGGAGTTACAAAAAGTCCGTTCCGATTACGAGATTCTCGAACCAAACCATTGGTCTAATTGCCTTTGGCAGGATTGCCAGGAGTTTCGCTCGTAAGGCGTCAGGTCTGGGTTTTAAGATTTTAGCCTATGATCCTTACTTTATTGATAAACAATCCTATCCCCAGTGTGAATTCGTTTCCCTAGAGGAGCTGTTGCAAAGATCAGATATAATATCAGTGCATACTCCTTCTACTGATGAAACAAGAGGGCTATTAAATGGAGCCACTTTTAGCATGATGAAGGATAGCGCCTTTATCATCAATACCTCCCGGGGCGATGTAATCGTTGAAGAAGACTTGGTAAAGGCATTACGTCAAGGCAAGATAGCCGGTGCTGGGTTGGACGTGTTAATAGAGGAAGGAGATAACATTAAGAAAAATCCACTTGTTGAAATGGAAAACGTGTCTATCACTCCGCATATGGCTTGGTATTCAGCGGATTCGATCAAGGAACTTCAGAGAAAAACCGCTGAGCAAGTAAAACAAGCCTTACTGTATGGTAGACCGGAAAACCAGGTAAATATTTTTCCAAAGATAGATGGTTAAGAGAGGAAGCATTACATGAAGACCGCGATTTACTCGGATGTCAACCAGGTAAAATTTGTTGAAAAGCCCATACCCGAGATAGCAAAAGACGAGGCCCTAGTAAAGGTCGCATATTCGGGAATATGTGGAACAGATCTGGGGATTTTAGCCGGCAAACATCTGAGGGCCCAAAAATTCTTGACATTTGGTCATGAATTTATTGGTCGGGTTGCTGAGATACGTAACACCAACCACAATACGATTCGAGTTGGAGATATGGTTGCCGTGAATCCCCTTCTTCCCTGCGGCAGCTGCTTTGTCTGTAAACGGGGTTTCACTCACGTGTGTAAAAACCTCCGAATGATTGGGATTGACTTTGATGGCGGGATGGCCGAGTATGCGAAAGTCCCTCTTGGAAACCTGGTTAGGGTAGAAGAGGGAGGTTTCCACGAGGAGGAATTAGCATTGACAGAACCTATCGCGGTTGCGGTTCATGCGATTAATCAATCCGAAATCACGGAGAAGAATTCAGCAGTTATCATTGGAGCAGGGCCAATCGGACTTTTAATTGCCTACACCCTTCGTTTTATGGGAAATAAAAATATCAGCATCGCAGACGTAAATCCTGGACGATTGGAGTTAGCCAGTGAAATTGAAAATATAAACCTGATAAATGCCAAGGAGCAAGATGTGATGACAGAGATGCGCCGACACAACAATGGCGATGAGGTCGACTATATCTTTGAGGCCGCTGGATCCCAAGACGGTATCGATTCTGCGATAAAAGCCATCTGCCCTAAGGGAACCATTGTGCAGGTTGGGGTGCATGAGGAAAAACGACCAATCGATCTTTTAGCCGTTCTCTTTAAGGAAGTCACCTTAAAGGGTGTACGGGTTTATACAGAGACTGATTTCAGGAGGGCAGTTGAGTTAATTAAAACTGAAAATTATAATACAAGGTTTGTGGTGACTCATATTTTTTCTGTAGAAGACATAGAGAAAGCCCTTGATACCATTTATTCCGGACGATCTGTTGGTAAGGTGCTTATCAAACCATAGATCCATGGATTACGTCTGAGGAAAGGGATAGTGGCCTTAAAATAGGGGCCCTGCACATATCGATATGAATTAGCTTACAGTGATTTAGATATTTAGAAAAGGAGGTTCATTATGCGTTATCGTACGTTGGGAAAAACGGATTTAAAGGTTTCTGAGATCGGTTTTGGTACGTGGGCCATTGGAGGTCCAGCAAGACTAGGATCCAAGGAGATCGGCTGGGGTGATGTTGACGATGAAGCGGCTTTGCGGGCCTTGGAGGCCTGTCCCGATTTGGGGATCAATTTCATCGATACTGCCGATGTCTATGGTGGTGGCCATAGCGAAGAGTTGATTGGCAAGGCGTTCAAAGATCGGCGTTCAGAGATAGTCCTATGTTCGAAAGGAGGGAATGCCGGCTTCTCAGAGAGTGGATTTGTCAAGGACTTCTCCCGAGAGTGGATAAAAAAGGTATGCGAGGAGAGTTTGAAGAGGCTTAAAACCGACTACATCGATGTGTATCTCTACCATACCCCTCGCGGCGACCTGCACTACATACCCGAGGAGTTCGAAACGCTCGATGAGCTAAAAAAAGAAGGCAAGATCCTCTACGGGGGGGTGTCTATAGGGCCCGCGGAAGATGGATTAAAACTCTTGGGGTGCGGTTGTGGTGAGGTGATAGAGCTGGCCTATAACATCCTCCAGCGCGACACTGAGGGAGAGCTCTTTCCGAGCTGCCAAGAGGAGAAGGTTGGCGTTATCGTCCGAGAACCCCTCTGCAGCGGATTCCTCACTGGGAAGTTTAGCCCTGAGGTGACATTCCCGACCAATGATGTGCGAAGCTCATTATCGAGAGAGATCATCGAGGGGCGCGTGACAAAGGTTAAAAGTTTACAAGATCTTTTTACCGATAGACCCGGCTCGTTGACTCAATTAGCGCTACAGTTCTGCTTATCATCGCAAGTGGTATCGTCAGTGATCCCAGGAGCCAAAACACTCGAGCAGTTAAAGGAGAATGTGAGCGCCAGCGAGCTAGGGCCCTTGAGCAGTGAAGAGCTTTCCTATATTGATGAGCTATTTCCTCCCGGCGCGTGAGATTACATTTGTGTCCCTCTCGGGGATGGTTGAAACCCCTCGTCTTATTGACGAGGGCTGTTCAGTCAACTAGAAGTTTATGCAAACGCTTTTGAACGATCCGACTTTCTTCTTTACGAAGCATGGGACACAGAAGATACTTTCCACAAAAATACAGCGTACTATTAGGAATAGAAAAAAGCAGGTAAAAACTGGACGGTTTCATCGCGATAGGCAGTCAAACACAGGGTAATATACCCGTCAGCAGATCATTATGGAAAACTCCTTTCAGATTGCCCGCACCCCTTATCTGATCTTCGGTCCTGGCAGCCGGATGCAATTACCCGCATTGGCTGGCCGCTGCGGGAGAAAAATCCTCCTTCTGACAGGTTCAAAGTCTCTCGAAAAGTCTGGTTTTCTAGTCGAACTGAAGCAGAAATTCCGGCAGGCAGATTGTATTTTTAAAACAGCCGGAATACAAGGCGAACCATCTCCGGACTTAATTGATCAACTGGTACAGGAGTTCCGCTCCTGGAAGCCCGATCTTGTCATAGCTGTTGGAGGAGGCAGCGTGCTTGACAGTGGAAAAGCCATTGCAGCCATGCTTCCCTCAGGTGAGCCTGCGTTACAGTATTTGGAGGGGATTGGAACCAAAAAACATCATGGCTTGAAAACTCCCATGATTGCGGTACCCACCACTGCCGGCACCGGAAGTGAAGCCACTAAGAATGCCGTACTCTCTCAGGTAGGAGAGAAGGGATTCAAAAAATCATTGCGCCACGATAAATTTGTCCCCGAAATTGCTGTGCTCGATCCGGAACTTACATTCTCCTGTCCCCCCGAAACTACTGCTGCATCAGGCATGGATTGCCTAACACAGCTTATCGAATCCTATCTTTCTACAACTGCCAATCCGTTTACCGATGCTCTCGCACTTCCTGCTATTGCTGACGTTCTGAAATATCTGCCCATAGTGTTCAACAGACCCGTTGATATCGAAGGAAGAGCAGCTATGCAATATGCAGCCTACAGTTCAGGTATCACTCTGGCCGGAGCGGGACTCGGAACTATCCATGGAATTGCTTCAGCACTAGGCGGTATCGTGGATGTACCTCACGGTGTTATCTGCGGCACCATGATGGCCCGGATTAATGAAATAACTTTGCAAAAACTGCTTGCATCCGAACCTTCCGGTATAGCCATGAAGAAATACATCACCATTGCTGAACTTATTTCAGCCCGGAACAAAATAACCTACGAAGATTGCACTTATCTGATACCTGCATATCTTTCAGAATTGACGGAAAAACTGCAGATACCGAAATTATCCAAATTTGGTGTTCAGCACGAACATATTCTGAAAGCTATTCCTCTCACAGAAAATAAGAATAATCCAGTACCCCTTACTTTTGAGGAATTGAAAGAGGCATTGTTAAATCGATTGTAATTTCTTCTTTAGGAAATTAACACTGGAAAAAATTAACCCTATTTTCTCGCCCTCACTCTATGGTTATTCTTAATAAGAACTAATATTACAGGCTTATTTTCTCAAAATAGGTATTGCGTATGGTTGTATACTTAGGGGATCCTATCGGCGCGGCATCCAATCCAGTCACGATTTTGATATCGAAGTCGTAGAAGATCTTGTTCGCGTACGCCTCGGTGCTCTTGGGGGTACAGGCTTAAGACCGTGGCGGGCATAAGTAAGGGTAAATATTTTGAACGGATCATCGATAAAGACAAAAAAAGTGCATTGGGATGAGGTGAAGAAAAAGGTAAAGGAAAAAAGTACAGATATATTAGGCACATGTTTCTCTTTCAAGTTTTTTGCTGCAAATGTAATCAATCGGAATCAGATATTGCGATAGATGTAATTCCCAGATAGACAGATCAAATGTAATAAGGAAGTTAGAAGAGGGTCTAAAAGAGAGGGGTATGAAGCTAGATTTCACCACCAATAGACAGAGTATAGTTGATATCATCCTTTTAATAAATGGATGCATGCACGCTTGTCTTGAGAAAGAGTATCTAATGGAAGGCAACAGTCCTTAATTCATATCTATAAAGGGTGAGATGGTTGAAAGTCAATATGTTAAAGAAGAACATATTCCGGAGTTCTTGATTAAAAAGATTGTCGATTTGCTTAATTCCCCATCTCATTGAACAAGCTTCCAGGTGTGATAAAAATCACTCTTTCTCCCTATA
>Ga0114922_10003354_pt1 | contig 14951 bp, 10 predicted proteins | sample AartaG_FD_100975 | JGI IMG/M metagenome (GOLD analysis project Ga0114922, IMG submission 100975) | Deep subsurface microbial communities from Aarhus Bay to uncover new lineages of life (NeLLi) - Aarhus_00045 metaG | ecosystem: Environmental > Aquatic > Marine > Oceanic > Sediment | place...
CGTTGGCGATGATGGTGATAGGCAGCAATATCGTGATAGCGTTTGGCCTGATAGGCGCCTTGGCGGTCATTCGGTTCAGGAACATCCTGAAAGACACGCGCGATACCGCGTTCATTTTTTTCGCCCTGGTTGTCGGCATGGCGGCGGGCACGGGAAGCTACCGGCTCGCGGTGTTCGGCACCGCCCTGTTCTGCGTGGTGCTTCTCTACCTTCACTGGTCATATTTCGGCAGCCGGCACACGAGCGACGGATTCGTTCGGTTCCACATTGAAGTTGGGCAAGTGGGCCGGACCGCGCTCCAGTCCATCCTGAACCGTTACTGCCGGTCGACGCACCTGGTGTCGCAACGGTTCCAGGAAGCCGGCAGAGGTGAGATCGCCTATCGGCTCACGATGCGGGACCCCGCCCGGGCCGATCAGCTGGTGGACGAGCTCCAGCATCTGGAAGGAGTTTCGCACGTAACGTTCGTCTTGCACGAAGAGCAGGCTGAAGTGTAATGGACGATTCGAACAAAATGAGAGTGGCAACGCCGTTGCTGAGGCGGATCAGATTGGTCCAACAGCGGTTCCTGCCGGTAGTGGTCTGGTGTGTCGCTCTCGGCATGGCCGTGATGCTCGCGAGACACCGGACCGGATACGTCGACGCCGTGGGTGTGGTCGAAGTGCGCGAAACCATGGTTGCGCCGCTTGTGGACGGCACGATCCGGGCAATGAGCGTCGACCTGCTCGACAATGTCGAAGCGGGAACCGTTATCGCCATGATGGACGATACACTGGTGAGGGCCGAGCTCGTCACGGCAGAAGCCGAGCTCTCGAGGTTGCGTGCCGAGCTTGAGGCCAATCGCGACAGACTTCAGCTCGAGGCGGAAGGACGCGAGATTGATGCACTCGCTCTTGATCGCAGGTTCATGCTGAACGAGGAAGAAGCACGGCTGGACTACCTCGATAGACTCGTGCAGCGCGAAACGGATAGAGTAACGCTGGACCGATTGAGAATCCTTTTCGGGCGCCAGGAGATCTTGCTTAGAGAAGGTGTCACCTCCCGGGAAATGTACGACGAAACCCGGTTGCAGTACGAAGCTCTCAAAACTGCTTTGCAGGAGAATGAGAGCGCTATCGCGCTTGCAGAACAGCGTATGGAGGAAACAAGACAGCGACGAGAGGAGCACGAGGACGAGACGACGGATGTCGGTGCAACGCGGTTGGTGCAGGCCCCAACGGAAGGTATCCACGTCCAGGAAACGCTCATCCGGCAAATCATGGAACGTCGGAAAACGCTGGTCCTGACAGCCCCGCTGTCCGGGAAAGTGACAGCCATGTTCCACCGAACCGGCGAGACCGTTCTATCGGGAGATCCTCTGCTGTCTATAACAGACTCGAAGTCCGAACGCGTACTCGCCTACGTCGACGAACGCGCTGCGAAGGGTATTGATGTCGGCACAAAGGTGGAAGCTCGTTCGCGTCATTTCCCAAGCAGAATCGTAACAGCGAAGGTGCTCAAGCTAAGTGCAAAGATGGAGGAGTTCCCGCTGCACTTGCGTCGCAACCCGTTGCTGCCCCAATGGGGTTTGTCAGTTCTGGTGGGGGAGATCCCGACAGACCTTTTCTACCCCGGCGAGGTACTGAACCTCCGCTTCCTCCGATCGGCCGAGACGGGTTAACACCCCTTCGGACTTACTTAACGACTATGCGACTCCATAGGTTACGCCACATTCGATCGCGTCTACTCGGCCGCGGCGATAGCCAGCTCCTCGATAACCTGGATCCCGTTGATCAGCGGCGCTTCGTTCTTGCCCGGCTTATTATCTTTGGATACGAGCTCGATCGCGAGGTCGCCGGAAACAGGTATCCCCTTAAACTCCTTCACCACGGCTGTGTTGGGTTCGCCGGCTGCCTTGGCGATATCGAAGTCTTCCAGCACAACCTTGCCCTGGAGCTTGACGTCAAACACGCGTTTGCCGGCACGGCGGTGCGTGGGTTCGGAGAAGAGAAGCCGCACGGTGTAGCGACCGGGTTGCTGCCCTTCGTCCACCAGGCGCAGGGTGCACTGCGTGAGCCCGGTGCAGCCGGAGGCGAACACCCACGGTTTGTCGGTATCGTTGATCTGTATGCCCTGGAAACTCCGTTTGAAGTATCCCACGCTCGGCAGGATAGTCTCGTTCAGGTCGAACTTGACGCCGAGCTTGGACATGTTCAGGAAGGTGTTTCCGAGCGGTCGCGGGTAGCCGAACCAGAGATTGCCATCGTCGTCTCTCATATCGCCGGGAGCGCCGAGGTTGATGGCCATGTGTTTCACGGGCGTCATCTCGCCTTGCTGGATGAATATGGACCAGGGTTTCTTGTTCTCTTTCCGCGTGAACACCACCGATGACCTTACCGGATACGAACATCTGCACCCTGAGCTTGCCTCCGGGAAGAGCATCAGCCCGTTGGCAGGGATCATGTTGATCCAGCATCCGGGCCGGGTTCCGCCGAACGGAATGATGCCCTGGTCGTTGTTCATATCGTAGAACCAGGCGAAATAGCCGCGCAGGAAAAACATGTCCGGCGACGCCGAGGTGATGCTGCAACAGTGACCGGCACGCACGAACTCCCACGGCACCTGCTCGCCCGTGAGAGGATGGGTGCGCATCTTGAACGAACCGGTATACAGGTCGCACGCGCGGGGTTCAAGGATTATGGTGTCGCTCATCACCACGGGGCGGCGAAGGTAGTTGAGCGGGCGCGACCAGATGTCGCTCCCGTCCGCGCCGTTGATAGCAGTGATACGCCGCCACGCCAGCTCGTTCTTGTAGAACATATCCCTGTCGTGGTTGCTGAAGCAGCCGAAGAAGAGCAGCACGCCGTCGTGGTACGCCATACCCATCCTGTCACCGCCGCAGCCGGTCAAGTCGACCCAGCGTTCCCATCGGGTTTCTCCCGTAACGGCATCGATCGCAACGACACGTCGAACATCGGCGTTGTCAGGTTCGAACGCCAACTCGCCGCCGTCTTCCCAGATACCGTTTGCGATGAGGCCCTTCTTCAGCTCGATGGCGGCAAGCTTCTTCTCTTCCGGAACGGAGCAGTCGGCGAGAAAGAGCATCCCGTCAGCGATAGCGATCGCCGGGTGTGCTATGTCGCCACCCTTGTACACCCAACTCGTCGTGCCGGTTTGCGTGTCGATACCGAAGACCGAATCGCTCGCCATTATCCGTTCGGTGACCGAGCCCTCGGGTGTTCTGACGCTGCCCCATGCCGGAAACGGCGCCACGTACCGCCACATGCCGCCGCGATACTCGAACTCGGCGTATGCCCTGGCATCGGGGGTTGGGAACTCAGCGGTGTAACGTGCGTAGTCACCTGACGCCGATCCCGGCATCTCGGAAGGATCCCGCCATCTCCCGTCCGCGGTCACGAGCTGATCCCATGACGCGCCGTATTCCATAGTCACAGGTTCGGCCGTCGACCCAAACAGCATGTTGCCCGCGCGCGCCACGTACCCCCATCGGCGCGGCTTGCCGTCCTCAGCCGGCGGCAGGGTGTACGTGGCCACTGTCTCGCCGGTTGCAGGATCGAGGCGCAGGCACTTGTCGCCGGTGGCGACGTAGAGGCTGTCTTCCGTGAGCGCCAGGTTGCTCATATCGGAGTCCACACGCACACGCACCGCACCCGGTATCTGCCGTTCCCACAGACGCACGCCGTTGTACGAGTCAAACGCCATGACGACATGCTCGCCCTGTACGAACATCCGGCCATCCATCGCGACCGGCGCGGCAGCCCGCGCGTGCCGCTCGACCATCCTTTCCGGGCCCGGTTCGCCGAACCACAGCACCCCGATCGGGCTTTTGACCAGTTCGTCCGTCGAGCACGCAGTATTTGCCGGGTCGGCGTACTGATGGGTCCAGCTTCCGGCTCCCTTGAGCGGTCCGCGGACAATCTTCGCCCACACACCGTTATCGGTAGTGATCTCGGGAGTCGGCACGTCGGAGCGCAGCGTCCATCTCGCCAGATCGACCGAATCGATCTGGTTCGCAACCCCGGCGGGTTGACCGAAATACGCCACGCCGCCGCACGGTTTCAACACGCGATACATTTCCTGTGCCGAGCCGTCCATCTTGCTCGATACCAGTGGCGTCTCGGAGACAATAAGGTTCGCGAAATAGTCCGCGTACGGAAGGTCCGAGAGCGACCCATGGTCAACAATCACACGCGACCCGTACAACCCGGCGCCGTCGAGCGCCTCTCTCGCGCGTTCGACCTTGCCGGCGTCCTCTTCAATCCCGATGATGTCCAGGTCCGTTCGTTTGGCAAGCTCGAACGCGAGACGGCCCGTGCCGCAACCGAGCACAAGACAGTACCCTTTCGTCACACCGGTGTCTCGAACGATGGATTCGGCTGTCGCCGCGTAGACCGGTGTCATCTCGTCTTTTGGATACGGTGCGGGCTCGACCTCAGCAATGACCTTCCCGGGCGTCTTGGCGCTCTTTTCCCCAAAGCAATAGATCGCGCCCGTGTCGGTGCTGACAAACAGCCTGTCGCCGGATACCGCGAGCCCGCCGGCGTCGCCGTCGACCTTGCAGCTCCACACCTGTTTTCCGGTCGCTGCGTCAATCGCCACGACCTTGTTCTCTCCGCCGGCAAACAAGATATCGCCGGCCATAATCAGGGATGACGTACAATCGAACGGGCGTTGCCACCTGCGAACGGAATCCTCGAGGCTCTTCTGCTGCGTGCTCAACTGGTCCATCTGTCGTCTCAGACCGGCTATTTCCGTCTTGAGCGTTGCCGGCGCCGCATCGCCGAGCCTGCTTCGTTGTCGTTCCAGATCCGAGAGCTTGTCGCCGACCTTGCCCCGTTCCGCAACCACCTTTGCCCGTTTTCCCTTCGCTTCGAGATAGGCTTGCCTGTCGAGCGCGGAGATGTCGTTGTGGGTCACCATGTACGAGACGCCTTCATCCACAACGAGCTGGATGCCCGGGAACCATGCATACGCGGCATCCCCCGTGCGTTTACCCCGCCGGTCGTAGACGACTTTCCTGTTGACGCCCGCGACCATCTGGTCTTCGGTCAGCAACGCCCACGTGCCGCCGTACTTTCCTCCCGCGTTGCAGAAATATCGAAACCGCCCGTCTTCTCTGTCGAACGCGGCGGGCATCGCCCGGCCGGACGGGACGTAGAGCGTCGTATCCGAAGCCAGCAGGTATCCCTGTGGAGATATGCCGCCGTATTCCGTTGCAGCGATCTGTTCTTCGCCACAGGTATCGTTTCTCCAGACGATCTCGCCGTCTTTCGCCCGTACCGCGCAGACGTAGAGACCTTCGGACGGAAACACCCCTGCTCCGAAATACGCCACACCATCATCGACCGCGACGCTGGTGCGCACCGGCCAGAGCGATATCATCTTGCCGTTCCCAAGCACTTTCTCGTCGCTGTACGCCGCCCGGACCTTCCAGAGAACCTTGCCGTCCCGGGCACGCATGCAGTACGCATGACCGTCGTCGGAACCGACAAACACCTTGCGCTTCCATACAGTCGGTGCGAGCCGGACGGGTCCTTCGGTCAACGCGGCCCAGCGGACTTTGCCCGTTTTCGCGTCCAGGGCATATACCTTACCGTCCGCCGATGAGCCGAAATAGACCCGGCCGCCGTCGACCGCGACCTGAAACGTGTTGTCGAACCGAACCCGGGCGAGCTCTTTCACCGGCTCGGGCCACGCCGGTTCGGGCGCGTGTTTCGATGTGAACGTCCACTGCTCGTGCAGCGGCATCTTCAATCGCTCGGACGTGATGCCGTTGCGACTGATGTCATGGCGGTAGGTCGGCCAGTCATCGGCATACCCCGCACACATGACCGAAAAGACCGCCAGCAAAATCGCGCTCGACGTAACAGCGCGTCTGAGGCCCACAGTCCGTCTCCTCCCAACCGGTTTGCGATCCCGGTCTTTCGGGAGCTCCGTCCAATCCCTATTCCTTGCACATTTGCACAGCGAACTTCGATAGCTCATGGTGACCTCCTAACGGTTTCGGTCAACTTCCACGCCAACTGACCACGATCCGACGAGTTCCAGTCGGTTCGCTGTTTCCAATCCAAGCCTGTCACGTTGTCCCTCACTAAGACGACATTCTACGATTCCTGCTTGTGAATTTCCACCCAGATCCCGTAGTTGATCCCGTCGCTGCCGGGAGGTTTGGGAATGTGGATCGTGTAGTGCTCTATCTTGAGGTGTTTCATGATCGCGCGCAGTTCCGATTCCAGGTCTGCAACGTCATACTCGGGAGACGACCGCTTCTTGTTCTTATTCTGCACGTTGCGAATGGTCCGGGCCACGTCGGGCGGGAGATTTGCAGAGAATCCTCTCCCAATATAGGCGACGCCACCGGGTTTGAGAACGCGGCATATCTCCGAGAACGCCAACCGTTTGTCATCCCAGAACTGTAACGAACCGCGAGAGACTATTACGTCGGCGTAGCCGTCCCGAAACGGCAACGCCTGGGCGTCGGCGAATACCGCGCTTACCCGGCCGCCCACGCCGGCCTTCTCGGCTGCCGCGATGAACTGTGGGAAGAAATGGGGGTTGATATCAGCATTTATCCAGTGCAGCCGGGTACGTTTGCACAGCTCGATAATCAACGTGCCGGGGCCGCTGCCAAGGTCGATACCGATGCCTTTCTTGTCTGTCAGCTCAAGATCCCTGGCTATCTGTTCGGCCAGCGGGGCGTACACGGGCGCCAACCTCCCTGCCGCAGCCCCGACCATGCGCGACGCGTCTTCGACGCCGTGCTTGGCGTTGGAGGGGTACAACAACGGTTCCGCGCACGCTGGCAGGACAAGTGCCGAACACAACAGGATTGCCGAACAGAAGAAGGCAAGCAATCTTAAGAGGAAAGCTCTGGGAATGGCTGCTGCGGCATCTCTACCGGTTTGCATCACGCTCCTGACTCGATACGTCCTCGCTCAAGGTTCACCACCCGGTCGGCGTGTTCGGCGGCTGACCGTTCGTGTGTGACCACCACGACAGTGCCGCCGTTGCTGTGGAACTCGGATAAGTACCCCATTACCGTGGCTGAGTTGTCAGGGTCAAGATTGCCGGTTGGCTCGTCTGCCAACAGTATCGTGGGCTCGTTGAGCAACGCACGCGCGACCGCTGTGCGTTGCCGTTCCCCCGTGCTGAGTTCAGAAGGTCTGTGCAGCGAGCGATCCGAAAGGCTGAACCGTTTCAGGAATTCGAGCGCCTTGGTCCGTCTGGCTCGTTTCGATTCCGTGCCCACAGCCAGCAGCACGTTATCGATGATATTCAAGTAGGGCACGAGATGAAACATCTGGAACACGAACCCGATGTTCTCCGCTCTGAACCCGGCCCTTTCCCGTTCGGTCATCGCGTAGACGTCGGTTCCGTGGATGAGCACCCGTCCTTCTGTCGGGTGGATCATGCACCCTGCGGTCAGCAGCAGGTTGGACTTGCCGCTGCCGCTCGGGCCGTGCACAACCACAAACTCACCGTGCTCGACGGAAAAGGTGAGATCGTCAAGGGCACGCACCTCGCCGCCGGGACCAGCATAGATCTTGGTGATGTTCTCAAACTCTATCGCGTTCAACACTCATTCCTTAGTCAATGTAACAGCAGGATCCTGTGTCACGGCCATCATAGTGGGAAGAAAACTCGCGAGCGCAACGAACAGCGGCGCAACAACGAGCGACCATCCGAGAAACCCGTACAACGGCGTTATCATCTGCGAGGTTACCTTGAATATGCCGGGGCCCCAGTTGACGGCTATGCCTGTTCCGGCCACAAACCCTCCTGCCGCTCCCAGCACGCCGACCACTACCGCTTTGCCGAGAAAGAGCGATGCAATCCTGGCAGAGCCGTGTCCCAACGCCCGCAAGATGCCTATCTCGCGGCGTCGTTCGCGCACGTTCATCATCGCGAGCACAGCAACCCACGCCGCGCACACGAGCATCACGATCGGCATGATGAACGCCATGTACTTCTCGACCATCTGCCTGGTTTCGGCGCGGGCTATGGCGATCGAGCGGAACTCGGTTACCTGCGTGTCAGGAAGCGCTCGCACGAGCTTCTCACGCAACGTACCGATCGCGCCGCCGTCGCACACACAATGCAGCGCCTTAATCTCGTTGATCTTTCCTTCCATGCCCAAAACACCCTGCACGTCGTGCAGGTCTCCGTAAACGCGTATATCATCCTTGCTCCCGCTCTCGGCGAGACATTTCTCGACGGTAAACTGTTTGCCGAAGAGGTCGATTTCATCGCCCTTGTTGATTCCCAGTCCGCGCGCTACCTCAAACCCTAAGTAGACAGTGCCTTTCTCGATGGTGAAGCTCATGGGGGACTTCGGTTTGCCGGGTGGCACAATCTCCGGCGAGATTCCCGTCAGAAGTATCTGCCTGTCTCGCCATCTAGCCTTCTTCTGAAGAGTGGCGACGAGATGGTTGACTGCGAGCCCAGGCTCAGAACCCAGCCGGCGAGCGTACTCCTCGGGCATCTCGTGATCGGCGAAATCCGTCGCCCAGAAGTCCTCCATGTCGGCTCCCTTCGGGATGATGCGCAGGTTGAACCCCATATCGCGCATCAACTGCCTCGCCTCGCGTTCGGAAGCTTGCCCCATCGTAAGGACGGACACAAAAAGCGCAACAGCCGCCGCAACCGCAAGCAAACCAAGCAGGAAATTGAGTTTTCTGTATGTTATCTCTTTGATGATCAAGCGAAACGTCGCCATGTCACTGCCCTCTACCTTGCTCGCGCCGCTATCAGCACGCTTCCGGCCAACACCAGCACAACCAGCACGCCAACAACGAGAAACACCGTCCGGCCCGTGAGCTCTTCCACCGTCGACGCCGGTCCAGCCAGTGGTGTTTCGCCCGAGCCCACACTACCTGCCTGTGCGGCGAAGACTGTTGCCGCCGCCACAGTCGGCGACGCTTCGGTTTCGACGAACTCTTCGGTGTACCCGAGCGCACTCTCGCTGTACTCCTGGTAGCCCATCGCCCAATCCGCGCCGGCTCCGGCAGGCGCACCCGCGGACCATATTCTGCTCACCTCGGTCTTGACCATGGGACTTTCGGGATCGAACGCCAGCCGCTTTGCCGCCTCGGCCTCCTGTTCGCTGCCCCATCTCATCGGAATCGTCGTACCGAGCAACCACCTGCGGTCGGTGTCGCATCCACAACTTGCGCCAATCGCGTGAAGAATAACGAGCAGCGAGTCCATCGTGATATTGTCCCCCTCCAGAACCGGCCCTATCTGTCGCCCTCTCCCGTAGACGACAGCGACGCGCGGCCTGCTTGTGTCGTAGGTCGCCAAGTCGAGGCTCCACAAGAAAACATCTTCTTCGTTCAAAGATTCGGCAGGGATCACGATAATGTGGGCAGCTTCGTCGACGGTTCTGCCCATCGGGGTAAGGGAACCGGCGATACTCTCTTTCGCATTGGTTACTGCCTGTTCCGCTCTCGAGTTTGCGGCGGGGTCCGCTCCTTGAACCAGCAGGATCACGCACCACGCCCTGACAATGTGGTCCATGAGCTCATCTCTTTTGGGCGATGAAACAACGCTCTCGAGAGCAGACCACGCTGTCTCCTCGAACGGTTTGTCCCCGGACGAGATCGGCACCGGCATCGACCGGCCCGTCGGGGAAACAACGACGGCCGCTGGCAGCGACTTGATCTCCCAGAACCGGAAGTACTCTACTGCTTCATGGCCCTCTTGCTGATCGATATTGACGAGCTCGGCTTCGACGTTGGCGTCCATGAGCACAACGCGTGATATCTTCTCGAACGTGGATGCGACATCGTCCTTTTGCGGGGTATTGTCCCGGACAAAGCAGTACAGCCGGTACTGGGCAGGGTCCAGATCAACGAAACCGACGTCACGCACGGAATAGGGGCAGCCCAACGCCTCGGGCAAAACGAAGCAGAGCAGCGCACAGACTACCGCCAATGTTTGTAGTTCGGCCTTTAGGGGGTTCCTTGGCGCCCTACAACCTCGCCTCATCCCAAGCCTTTCCGTCATCAAGAACAAGACAAATCCTGCATCTTCTCCGGTCATCCTCACTATGGGAACTCATCAACGTAATCGTCATCGAGCAATGTTTTTCAAGAGGCCGCCTGAAGGCGGAACTACAAGCTTTACCATCGAATTTGAGTATCGCACATCAGCACTCCATTGTCAACCAGCCGGAAAGCCTTGTTATCATAAGAAGTTCCGGAGCAGCGGGCCGGGGTTGACTCCCTGCCGGGCAGCGGATATAATTGAGATTGTGTTGGGGGAAGGGTTCTCGAAAGGAGTGGAGCGGGGCTAATACATGAGGTGTGCACGAAGGCACATCGATTGCTGACTCTGGACATGGGTTTTGGAGGATGGACCGCAGATGATAATCAAGCCGCATGGCGGCAGGCTCGTTAGCAGGATACTCTCCGACGAGGAAGCTATCAATAAGCTCGATGACGACTCGTCGAGCATGCCGCGCATCACGTTGAACGCCCGGGAACTGTGCGATCTCGAGATGATAGCCACCGGTGCGATGAGCCCGCTCGAAGGATTCATGACGCGCGAGGATTACGACAACGTTCTTGAGAGAATGCGCCTCAAAACCGGGTTGCCGTGGTCGTTGCCGGTGGTATTGTCGCTCAAGGCCGGTGAGGCTGATGCCGTCAAGGAGGGATCGACGGCGGCCCTCTACGATCCCGAGGACCGTTTTCTTGGTGTGCTGTTCGTTGAAGATAAGTTCACGATGGACAAGCAGCAAGAGGCCGAGCAGGTGCTCAAGACGACCGACGACGCTCATCCGGGCGTCAAGTATCTGGAGAGCATAGGAGACACGTACGTTGGGGGGCCGATAGAGGTAGCCCACCGGCCTGTCTACGAGGAGTTCAACAACTTCAGGCTCGACCCGAAAGAAACGAGGGTGCTGTTTAAGAACAAAGGGTGGCAGCGTATAGCCGCGTTTCAGACGCGCAACCCCATCCACCGCGCTCACGAGTACCTGCAGAAGTGCGCGCTCGAGATGGTCGACGCGCTCCTTATCCACCCACTGATGGGCGAGACGAAGAAGGGCGACATCTCGGGCGAGGTACGGATCGAGTGCTATCTGGCGCTGCTTAACGCTTACTACCCGACAGACCGGGTGGTGCTCTCGATATTCCCCGCGGCTATGCGTTACGCGGGACCGCGCGAGGCGATATTCCACGCGCTCGTGCGCAAGAATTACGGGTGCAGCCACTTCATCGTCGGCCGCGATCACGCCGGGGTGGGCTCGTACTACGGAACGTACGATGCGCAGAAGATATTCGACGAGTTCGAACCCGAAGAGCTCGGCGTAACGCCGATCTTCTTCGACCACGCGTTCTTCTGCAAGGTGTGCGGCAACATGGCGTCGTCGAAAACCTGCCCGCACGGCAAAGAGGACCGGGTGTTTCTCAGCGGTACAAAGGTGCGCGAGATGTTGGGCAGGGGCGAGCTGCCGCCCGTGGAGTTTACGCGCCCCGAAGTAGCCAAAATACTGCTCGAGGACGCGCAGCGACGCGCCAAGGAGTCGGCGCAATGAGAAAGCTTCTCGTTATCGGGCTCGATTGCGCCGTACCTGAACTTCTATTCGAGACGTGGGCCGATGAATTACCCAACCTGACACGCCTCGCCGAAACCGGAGTCCACGGCAAGCTCCGATCCACGACCCCGCCCATCACCGTGCCTGCGTGGACGGCGATGATGACGTCGAAGGACCCGGGCATGCTGGGGTTCTACGGGTTTCGGAACAGGAAAGGCTACGGGTACGACGAGCTGTATTTTGCAAACGCCAAGTACGTCAAAGCAAAGACCGTCTGGAACTATTTGTCGCGCAACAGGCTGCGGTCGCTGGTCTTCGGTGTGCCGCAGACCTATCCGCCGAAACCGCTCAACGGGATGATGGTCAGCTCGTTTCTGACCCCCGACAAAAGCGTGCAGTACACGTATCCGGCGGAGATGCAACCCGAACTCGAGGAGGCCGCGGGCGGCGACTACATCATCGACGTACGCGACTTTCGCACGGAGAACAAAGACGAACTTCTGAGCCAGGTGTACGAGATGACGGACAGGAGGTTCAAAGCGTTCACCCACTTTCTTCGGAAAGACGAGTTCAACTTTGCGATGTTGGTGGAGATGGGCATCGACCGTCTCCAGCACGGTTTCTGGCGATACTTCGACACGAGCCACCGCTTGTACGAGCCGGGCAACCCGTACGAGAACGTGATCCGGGACTACTACAAACACCTCGACGGCAAGGTTGGCGACCTGGTCGAGCTGGTCGGCCCGGACACCTCGGTTATGGTGGTCTCAGACCACGGTGCCAAAACGATGGTCGGTGCTATATGCATCAACGAGTGGTTGCAGCGGGAAGGGTATCTCACGCTCAAGGAGCAGCCAACCGAGCGGACACGGCTCAAGATGGAGATGATCGACTGGACAAAGACGAAAGTCTGGGGCGAGGGCGGGTACTATTCGAGGATATTCCTCAACGTCGAGGGGCGCGAACCCCAGGGACAGATACCGGCTCATGAGTACGAACAGTTCCGGGACGAACTCATCAGGAAACTCGAGGCAATCGAGGATGAGAACGGCAACAACATCGGCACGAAGGCGTTCAAACCGGAGGAGATATACCGGGACTGCAAGAACATCCCGCCGGACCTGGTGGTCTATTTGGGCAACCTCGACTGGCGCAGTGCGGGTTCTGTCGGGGTGGGGTCAGTCCACATCTACGAGAACGATACCGGGCCCGACGACGCCAACCACGCCCAGCACGGTGTCTTCATCTGGACGGTGCCGGAGGGCATCAAGCTGGAAACACGCGACGAGTACTCGATACTCGATGTAGCGCCGTCGATCCTTCGCTATTTCGATATTGACGTACCACCGGACATGATAGGTCAATCCATTCTGCAAGACTAGGAGGAACAGATGAAAGGGTTTACTCTGTGGTTTACAGGGCTCCCGTGTTCGGGAAAGTCAACCGTTGCGGAGCGCGCTGAAGAAGCGCTTCTCGAACGAGGGCTGAACGTCGAGCTGCTCGACGGCGACGTCGTGAGGACGAACCTGAGCAAGGGGCTCGGATTTAGCAAGGAAGACCGCGACACCAACATCCGTAGAATAGGGTTCGTGTGCCACCTGCTCACCCGGAACGGTGTTGTTGCGATAGGCGCGGCGATTTCGCCGTACCGCGCCATTCGGGACGAGAACCGCAAGCTTATCGGCAGGTTCGTCGAGGTCTACGTCGAGTGTCCTTTGGAAGTGTGCAAACAACGTGACGTGAAAGGGATGTACGCAAAAGCCGAACGCGGCGAGATCAAGGAGTTTACAGGAGTCTCGGATCCGTACGAGGAGCCGCTCGATCCTGAGGTGGTTGTCAACACGGACAAAGAGACTGTCGAAGAGAGCGTCGCGAAGATACTGAGGACGCTCGAGCTGATGGGTTACATCCCGCCGTCGGATTCCGAGGCAGAGTATACACCAGAAGAGGAAGAGAAGATAAAAGAGCGGCTCAAGGCGTTGGGGTACCTGTAAGCCCTGGTTGCGGAGGAGAGTATGTGGACACAAAGAAACGTTCTTGGGCGAAATCCATCACATGGCGAGTGATTGGAATTGTGCTGTTGGGTTTGATCGCGTATCTCGTGACGGGCGATTGGAAAGCGATGACGACGATCACCATTTTGTTCCACGCCATTCGTGTGGTTATGTACTACTTTCACGAACGGATTTGGCTGCGGGTGTCTTGGGGCACGGTGAAACACCCACTTGCTCAGCTGCCCGTGACTGGGGAACTTGAACCCGACGACCTGGAGATTATCAGGTCACAACTCAAATCGCTTGGATACTTGTAAGTTCAGATCATCACGATGGCTTTTCTGAAAAGGTCGCGGCATAAACGCAGTCTTGTTGTCGGGCTGGATGGTGTTCCGCACAGCCTGCTCGTCCGGTTCATGGATGGGGGCGTGATGCCGCAGCTTGCGCGAATAATGAAGGGCGGTCATCTGCGCCCGATGACGGTGACGCTTCCCGAGATATCGGCGGTGAGCTGGCCCAGCTTCATGACCGGCTCGAACCCGGGCACGCACGGCATTTACGGGTTCTCGGAGGTTGACCCGGAAACCTACAGGCTGCGGTTCCCTTCGTTCTCGGACCTGCGGGCGCCGACGATCTGGGACAGGCTTGCCGAGCAGGGGAAACAATCAATCGTTCTCAACCAACCGTCAACGTATCCCGCACGCAAAACCGACGGGATTCTGGTGTCCGGGTTTGTCGCGGTCGAACTGCCGCGGTCCGTCTGGCCCATACGCAGTCTCAGAGACCTCAGGAAGATCGATTACCAGGTCGATATTGACACGGTGAGGTGCCGGACCGACCACAAGTTCCTGTTCGAAGATCTCGATAGAACGCTCGAGTGCCGGCGCAATGCCGTCGATCTGTTCTGGGACGCTTTTGGGTGGGACTACTTCGAGCTGGTGGTTACGGGTACGGACAGGCTCCAGCACTACCTCTGGCGCGCGCTCGACGACGAGCAGCATCAGTATCACGACGACGCTCTCGAGTACTACCGCAAGGTGGACACGCTCATAGGCGAACTCTTCGATCGGTTTGCGCGCGTCTGCGGCAGGCCGACTCCCGAAGAGGGGTTCTTCATGCTTTCGGACCACGGGTTTACCGGCATCAAACGGGAGGTGTACCTGAACGCCTGGCTCAAAGAGAACGGCTACCTCGGTTATTCCTGCGATACGCCGCAATCTCTCGAAGATATCTCGGGCGATACGCGCGCGTTCGCGCTCGATCCGAGCCGGATATACATCAACACACGCGGTAGGTTCGGCCGCGGCTGTGTGCCGTTGGAGCAAGTTGAACCATTGAAGAATGAGATCAAGGAGAAGCTTACACCTCTCGCTCACGACGGGACACAGGTGATAGAAACCATACACGACGCGCGAGAG
>Ga0114922_10003355_pt1 | contig 14946 bp, 11 predicted proteins | sample AartaG_FD_100975 | JGI IMG/M metagenome (GOLD analysis project Ga0114922, IMG submission 100975) | Deep subsurface microbial communities from Aarhus Bay to uncover new lineages of life (NeLLi) - Aarhus_00045 metaG | ecosystem: Environmental > Aquatic > Marine > Oceanic > Sediment | place...
GACTATGATGTCAGCCTCCTTTTGAATTATTCAAGCAACTTTTCATGGGATCGCACCGGATCGGGAGCCAGTCTCCGAGCTAATTTCCGGTTTCTTAATTACTGGAGAATAACCTCAAGTCTCTCCCGCACCTTGGAACGGCTTTCGACAACCCAACTGAGAGGGGGCCCGGCGGTAACCATGCCGGGAAACTGGGCGATGAGCGGCAGTCTAACAACAGACTCGAGACGAAATTTTTTCCTGAGTCTCAGGGGAAGCTACAGTCACTCCGATAACGGAGCCATCACGACCAGTCTCTCTTCGAGCTTCACGATTCGCCCGTCAAGCCGGTTGTATATCAGTCTCTCTCCCGGCTACTCAGACGGCTTCCGGAGACTTCAGTATCTGACAAAAAAAACCGTTGGTCCTGACACGCGGTATATCCTCAGCCGTATCGATCAGACAGTCCTGTCATTAACCTTAAGACTCAACTACTCCATCACACCTAATTTGAGTCTCCAGCTTTACACCCAACCCTATATTTCCGCAGGCGATTACAACGAATTCAAAGAAGTCATCGAACCCCATGCGGCTTCTTATGAAAACCGCTGGCATATATTTACTGACCAGGATAGCATCTATTCGAATGGGTACTATTATCTCCTTCCTCCGGATTTACCCAGTGAAGAATTTATAATCCGTGATCCGGATTTCAATTTTCGACAGTTCAGGCTGAATTTTGTCGTCAGGTGGGAATATCTGCCCGGTTCAACGATCTTCCTTGTCTGGACCAACGGTTTAAACGACTATGCCTATGAAGGGCGGCTCAATATCGGAGATGACCTCAAAGGCCTCTTCAGTACCCCATCCAATAATGCTTTTTTGATCAAGGTGAGCTACTGGTTTAACCTGTAGCTTCAATCTGTTTGATTTATTCCTATTCCTATGGTATATCAACTCTTTCAGAACTCTGGGAAAGAATGGATCTTCATACAAAACAGACCCTATCAATACATTTAAGTGAGGGAGAAAAAAATGATTAAACGGATTTTTGGTTTGTGTCTTTTATCCATACTACTGATGAGCAGTGCGGTCCAAGCACAGTATACTCCCTGGTACTACTGGACTCTGATCGCCCAGGAACACATGAACGAAATCATCGGGGAAACCTCAGGCGAAACTGCCTGGAACACCATAATGGAAACCGGAGGCTACAACAAGAACCGCCCTGCAGAGGAATATACAGGCAATTTTTATGAAACTCAATATATTTACGATCAGCTTAAAATGTACGGCCTCCCGGGCACAGAAATTGTTCGTTTCCCAGGGAGCCAAACCTGGGATGGTATCAAAGGCGAGCTCTGGGAAATCAGCCCAAACCGCCAAAAGATTGCTTCCTATAAAGATATGACTGCCATGCTGGCTTCAGGCAGCACCAATACGGATGTCAAAGGGGAACTGGTCTGGGTTGGAAGAGGGACCAAAGAAGAGATTGAAAAAGCCGGAGTCGAAGGCAAAATTGTTGTGACAGAGGGAAGCATAAGCAGTACCCACAATCTGGCCTGCATGCAGATGGGAGCACTCGGAGTCATTGCCATCAGCACATCCCGGAATTATTTCGATCCGCTCCAGATTCCCATAAGCGGGATCAGAGGCCGCCGTGGAGAGGAAGAACAGGCACCAAAATTCGGATTTCACCTCCCGGTAAGGGAAGGAGATTATCTTAAAAAACGCCTGCTCAGGAATGAGAAAATTGAAGTGCACGCCCAAATCGAAGCCGAGATGCAGCCCTATGAGCTGCAGAACATCACCTGTTTTATTCCCGGTACAGATCCCGATGCGGGCGAGGTCATATTTTCAGCCCATCTTTTCGAAGGCTACACAAAACAGGGCGCTAATGACAACAAATCCGGCAGCGCAACGATCCTGGAATGCGCCCGCACTCTGTACACCCTTATTGAGGAAGATCGGATTCCAAGACCAAAGCGGACCATCCGCTTCCTTTGGGGGCCGGAATTTTCCGGCACAGGCCCGTGGGTGAAAGCCAACAAAGACATCATGGAAAAAACTCTCTGCAATATCAACATGGATATGGTCGGAGAGTGGCTGATCAAAAATTTGGCGCACATGTGTCTGATGCGGACCACATTCGGAAATGCCCATTACATCAACGATGTTATGGAAAACACGTACAGGTTCATCGGTGAAGGAAACCGGGAACGCGTCCAAAACCGCAGCGGCGTCTATAAAGTTCCCGTTCGTATCGTCTCCCCGACCGGATCGGTCGAACCTTTCTATTACTCCATCGAAACCCACTACGGCGCGTCCGACCACGAAGTCTTTAACGACTGGGGTGTCCAGGTTCCCGGTATCATGATGATTGTCTGGCCGGACCAGTGGTATCACACATCCGGCGACAGAGTGGATAAATCCGATCCTACCCAGTTGAAACGGGCAGCCATAATCGGAGCAGCGGGAGCCTACACGGTCGCCTCCGCCGATGATGATATGGCCGTTAAAATCGCTGGAGAAACCGTCAGCAACGGAACCAGAAGATTGGGACATCAATTTATTATCGCACTCGAAAAACTCAATCAATCCACAGCCAAAACCTTTTCTGCTTCTTATAAATCTGCCTATACTCTTCTTATGGCGGCAGTGACGAATGAAAAAGACACTCTTGGCTCTATTCTCGAACTGGCTGAAAACACACAGGACATTCAAAAACACCTTGATAAAATGAAAGAGACCATCGATGCGGTCGGAAAAGCCCACTTGGTAGCGCTCAAGATCCACATGGAAGCAACATCCAAAAAACTCGGCGTGTCCCCAACCAAGATTCAATGGACAGACCTGGAACAGCACGCGGCCAAAATAGTTCCAAAACAGACTTCAAAAGTTACAGAAGGTGGTTACCGGGAATACAGAACACTCATCTCTGCGGTCCCAAAAGAGGAATTGGATAAATTTCCCTACGGACGAGATATTGCCAATACCAGTGAGCTCCAGTGCCTCGTCAATGGGGAACTGAGCGCTCTGGATATCAAACACATGCTGGATGCACAGTACCAGAGAGAATCAAAACTCCAAGCCGTACTCAACTATCTCGAAATTCTGAAACTTGCCGGTTTAGTAGAGTTTTGATACCTTTGTTTTCGGTCGATTGTATGCTATATTAGGGTGTCTTTTTTTTAAGAGGAGGATTTAGATCTAGAGTCCTGATTCTCAGAAGTGGATACCATCAGCTGAGTCCAAAAAAAGTAAGCTAGCAAGTGAAAGTACCAGCCTTGTGATATTATAGGCAGCTTTTTATTTTCCATTCTTGGCCGAAGGTCATCCCTCTAGACACATCTTTATAACAAAGTACTATTCAATATTTTGAGGAAAAAACCATGATCATACAAAAAAGATCAAATAATTTTGGGAATCCATTTCAATTTCTATCCATTCTTTTTATCGGGATACTGGCCGCCGGACTTGCTCCCGGCCCTGTCTCAGCCCAGGACTCGGCGGCAAGGGAATTCAGCCTTCAGTCTGCCCAGGATTTTGCCGTCACACACAGCTATGACAGAAAAAAAACTCAACTCGATATCCAGACTTCTCAAAAGCAAATGAGAGAAACTCTTGCCATTGGACTTCCCCAAGTCGAATCCTCTGTCGGATACATGAATAACCTCAAACTGGCCACTGTCCTCATTCCCAATTTCTTCGAGGGAAAATTCGATGAGATGATTGCTGTCCAGTTCGGCACACAGCACAACACCAACGTCAATTTTTCAGTGAGCCAGCTCCTTTTTAACGGCAGTTATTTTGTCGGGCTCCAGGCCGCCAAAATCTACAAAGAGCTGGCCAATCAGAATCATGAACGCACTAAACTGAATGTTATAGAAACGGTCACCAATACCTATTATCTGATACTTGTTTTATCGGAGAGTGAAAAAATTCTCAGTGGGAACCTTTTGAACCTTAAAAAAACCCATTATGAGATCAATGAACTTTTTAAAGAAGGTTTTGTGGCAGAAACAGACGCCGACCTTGTCCAGATATCGGTGACAAAACTGGAAAATACTCTCCAGACAATCAAAAGGCAGCAGGATGTGACTTATAAGCTTTTAAAATTTCAGATGGGACTGGACCTAAACGAAGAGATATTGCTCACGGACAAACTCGACAAAATATTAGACCGGATTGATTTGGAAGCTCTGCACACCACAGGATTTAGCCTTGAAAACAACATCGATTTCAGTCTTCTCAAAACGCAGGAAAAACTGACTGAGATGGATTTAAAGAATGAAAAGATGAAATACCTGCCCACAGTCTCGGCTTTTTTAAGTTTTCAGTGGAATGCGATGAGAAACTCCTTTAATTTTTTCAGCTCTGACGAAAAATGGTACCAGACCCAGCTAATGGGCGTAAACGTGAACATGCCCATTTTTAAAAGCGGAGCCCAGAAAGCAAGAGTGCAAAAAGCGGCCATAGCCGTTGAACAGGCCCGAAATACCAGGCAGCAGGCTGTTGAAGGACTAACTCTCGAGGCAGCAAGCGCCAGAGCCGACCTGGATTCAGCCTACGAAAACTACAACCATACACAAGCCAATATGAAATTATCCAATAAAGTCTATGATGTAACCCTGGTTAAATACAGGGAAGGGGTAGCATCCAGCATGGATTTGACTCAAGCTCATAACACATTTCTGTTGGCTCAATCGGAGTTCATCCAGGCCATGTCCATTCTGCTTACAGCAAAAAACAAATTGGACAGGCTGAACAGCAACTATTAAGGTATTTTAGCAAAGTACAAAGGACAAAACATCATGAAAAAAGGAAAATATTTAGCTCTCCTGGGAATAGGTTTAGCATTGGCCGCCTGCGGACCCCGCGGGGAAGAAGCGCAGCTGGCCCGGATGGAAATGCAGAGGGACACACTGATAGAAAAAATCGAAATACTCAAGACCAAAATCGCTTCGAAGGTCCAACCGGATCAAAAACCCCAAAAAATCATGGATGTCCGGATTTTTCTCCTGGAAAAAGAACTGTTTCAGCATTTTATACAAGTTCAGGGTACGATCGAATCGGACAACAACATTCTGGTCGCTCCCATGGCCTCGGGAATTGTCAAGAAAATCCATACGGCCACCGGCAATAATGTCACCAAAGGACAGCTCCTTGCCGAGTTGGACGGATCAATTTTAGAAAGCAGCATTGCAGAAGTGGAAAATGGATTGAAGCTGGCACAAACAATTTTTGAAAGACAACAGCGGTTATGGGATAAAAAAATCGGCAGCGAAATTGAGTTTCTTCAGGCCAAATCCAACAAAGAAGGCCTCGAAAAAAGACTGTCCACATTGAATGAACAGTATAAATTGACAAAAGTTTTCTCGCCAATCTCTGGAACTGTGGACGAGGTTATTATCAAGGAAGGCGAGATGGGTGCGGCCGGGATGGGGGCTTTTCGTATTGTTCAGCTCTCCAATCTTAAAATTAAGGTCAATCTCTCTGAAATTTACATATCCCGTATCAATAAAAATGACAAAGTCCATGTCCGTATTCCTGTTGTCCGGAAAGAATTCGATCTCTCTATTAACACTATTTCGCAAGTCATCAATTCTGACGACAGAACATTCCAGATAACGGTCAATATTCCTAAAACCGCAAAGGATATCAAACCCAATATGCTGGCCGTGCTCCGCATCAATGATTACAGCAATCCGGAAGCTCTTACCGTTCCCATCAACATCGTCCAGGAGACGGGCACGGAAAAGTTTCTTTTTACGGCTTCCGAAGTCGACGGAGAATGGACCACTCAAATAAGGACCGTGACAACAGGGGAAGACCATGAAGGCCGGATCGAAATCATATCGGGGCTTCAGGAAGGAGAATACGTAGTCACAGTTGGATACCAAAATCTGTCTGATGGACAGAAACTGGCCGTCACAATGGAACAAGAGTAAAACATTATGTTTTCAAAAATAGCAAATATGGAAAACCAATGAAGTTTAAAGAATTCAAACTGACAAATCTAGCGGTTAAAAATTTAACCACCATTTATATCTTCACTGCCATTCTTGTAATCTTTGGTTTCATGCAGTACAACACAACACCCAAGGAGCAATTTCCCGAAATCGTTTTTCCCTACTTCATGGTCAGCACTATTCATCCGGGAACATCACCGGCTGATATGGAAAATCTTGTCACCCGCCCAATTGAGAAACACCTCAAAGGCATCAACGGGATCAAACATATCAACAGCAACTCCATTCAGGATTTTTCGTCCATTTTTATCGAGTTTGAACTGACAGCAGACGAGATGCAGGCCTATCTGGATGTGAGACAGGCTGTGGATGATGCCCGCAGCGAACTGCCGACAGATCTTTTCAGCGATCCTGATGTCACACGAATTGATCTCTCTGAGATCCCCATTTTATTTATTAATCTTTCAGGAGATCTTGGCCTCGTGAAACTGAAGCAGATCGCAGAGGAACTACAGGATGAAATTGAAGGGCTGGAAGAAATTTCACGGGCTGACATCTCAGGCGCTCTTGACAGGGAGATCCAGATCAATGTCGATCTATATAAGATGCAGGCCGCAGGCCTGTCTTTCCTTGCTATTCAGCTCGCCATTGCAGCGGAGAACATGACAATGTCAGGAGGGCAAATCGATACAGCCGGAATGCGGAGAAATCTCCGTGTGATCGGAGAGTTTACAAACATCTCTCAAATCCGGAATATCGAGCTCAAAGAATCTGTTTACCTTAAGGATATTGCCGAAGTCAAAGATGCCTTTGAACAACCGGAAAGCTATTCCCGGCTCAATGGCCAGAATGTTGTCTCTCTTAATGTGATAAAAAAGAGCGGCAAAAATCTTATCTATGCCATCGATAAAATCAAGGTTATTTTAGAAAACTACCAGAAAACCGCTCCTCAAAACCTGCTTATCTCCACATCCGGTGACAGCAGTACTCATACAAAAAACAGCATCAGTGACCTGTTTAACACCATCATACTCGGATTCATCGTTGTGGTTTTTGTTCTGATGTTTTTTATGGGGGAAACCAATGCCCTTTTTGTCGGCATCGCAATCCCAATGTCCATCGTCATCGCCTTTATATTTATTCCTGTAGTCGGATTCACCTTAAACATGGTTGTTCTCATGTCCTTTATTCTTGTCCTGGGCATTGTTGTGGACAATTCCATCGTTGTCGTCGAAAATACCTACCGTCACTTCACAACAACTCCAGGCCTTTCCATCACAGATGCGACCAAACGGGGTGTTGGGGAAGTGGCCATCGCCGTGTTTACAGGCACCCTAACAACCATGGCGCCTTTTTTTCCCTTGGGATTCATGCCGGGAATCGCGGGAAAATTCATGTCTTTTCTCCCAATCACAATCATCATCACATTAACCGCCTCCATGCTGGTCGCCTATATGATTAATCCGGTTTTTGCCGTGTCTTTTATGAAGCACAAAACCGATTTGGACAAAACCTCTTCACGGTGGAAACTCAAACGAAAAACACTAGTCTTCCTCCTTGTGATGGGTGGAACCGCCGTTCTTTTCTATGCGGCCGGAATTTATATCGTGGCAAACCTCTTGGTGCTGGTCATATTCTTCACGCTGCTCTCAAAATATATCCTGCACTCCCTTATTGCAAAATTCCAGGCAGCGGTTCTCCCGGCCCTGATGAATTCCTACAGAAAAACACTGACATTCCTGCTAAAAGGAAAGAGGCCTTATGGCGTACTGACAGGAGTTGTCGCCCTCTTTTTTGCATCCTTTATCATTCTCGGCATAAGCATGCCGAATGTGGTGTTTTTTCCCGGCGGCGATCCAAACAACCTGTTTGTTTACATCACTATGCCTGAAGGAACCCATATTGATGTGACCAACAAAATCTGCAAAGAAGTTGAAGAAAAAGTTAATAACGTTGTGGGTTTGAATAACCTCGATGTGGAATCTATCGTGTCCAACGTGGCGGCCGGTGCGGGAAGCGGGATGTTTGACCGGTTCACTCAGGATAAATTGGCCAAAGTGACCATCAACTTTGTGGAATACAAATACAGAACCGGAAAACCCACCGGAGATTATCTGAGAGACCTGCGCAGGGAACTGACAGGGATTCCCGGGGCGGAAATCCGCATAGACACTGAGGCGTTTGGGCCTCCGACCGGCATGCCAATCAATATCGAGATCAGCGGTGATGATATCGACGAACTGGTCGAAATTTCACAAAGATTGGAAGAGTTCATTGCTTCTCTTAATGTTCGCGGGATCGAAGAACTGAAATCCAGTATGGAAATCAGCAAACCCGAGCTGATTCTCAATATCGATCGGAACAAGGCCAACCGGCTGGGAGTATCCACAGCCATCGTTGGTATGGCCCTCAGGACAGCCATTCACGGAACAGAGGTCTTTAAATTCAAAGAAGGGGAAGAGGAGTATCCCGTGATGGTGCGACTGGATGAAAAATACAGGAATGACATCGATGTCCTTCTCAGCCAGACTGTCTCCGTACCGGGAGGCAAAGACGGATTTAAAAAGATCCCAATTTCAGCCATTGCCTCTGTCTCAAACCGTACGAGCTATGGTGGGATCACCCGGTTGGACAACAAGAGAGTCATCACCCTGCAGTCCAATGTGATGTTTGGTTACAACGCCAATGAAATCATCCGGCAGATCAGTATGCAGCTTCCCAATTTTGAACTGAAGGAAGGATACACTGTCAAATTCACAGGTGAACAGGATTTGCAGGCGGAGACCGGAAACTTTATGGTCAAGGCTCTTTTTATCGCGATCGCATTAATCCTTATCATCCTCGTCAGCCAGTTCAACTCCCTGTCTAAACCGTTGATCATTGTCCTTCAGATATTTTTCAGTTTCACCGGAGTTTTTCTGGGATTTGCTTTCTTCGGTTTGGATATTTCCATTATGATGACAGGTATGGGGATTATCGCAGTGGCGGGAATTGTGGTGAAAAACGGGATCATCATCATCGACTACACCGACAAGTTGATCGACAGCGGGATGGATAAGGCCGAGGCAATTGTCCAAGCCGGAGCCACCCGTCTAACACCGGTTTTGTTGACCGCATTGTCAACAATCCTGGGCCTCTTACCATTGGCGATCGGCATCAATATTAATTTCGTGACTTTGTTCAGCCGGTTTGATCCTCAGTTCTACTTCGGCGGAGACAATGCGGCGTTCTGGAATCCCCTTGCCTGGACGATCATCTTTGGTCTGACATTTGGGACAGTTCTGACTTTAATTGTTGTCCCGGCCATGTACAAGATCATCTACGCCCGGAAGAAGAAGAGCTAAGACAAATATCAAAGGAAATTACTATGAACTGGTCAGACCTAATGGCCGACGGATTTAACCGCGTCCCGGAATTCCTCACAAATGTTCTTGATGGCCTGATTCAGGAAGATCTCAACTGGATGCCCCGCAAAGAGAGCAACAGCATCGGATGGTTAGTCTGGCATCTGACTCGGCAGCAGGACGCACAGATCGCTTCTTTGATGGGAAAAGATCAACTGTGGATCAAAGACAAATGGTATGCCAAATTCAACCGAGACTCCACCTCCAGGGACATCGGATTCGGCCACACACCCGAACAGGTCGCCGCCTTTCAATCTCCGGATATCTCAACACTTCTCGGTTATTTAAGGGCCACGGTCAAACGAACAATCCAATATCTCAAAGGTCTTTCGGAGGAGGATCTCGACAGGGAGCTAGATGAACCCCAGTACCATCCCCTCCCAACAGTTGGCGTACGCCTGATTTCCATCCTGGACGACAGCGTGCTTCACGCCGGCCAAGCCGCCTACATTCGCGGCATGATCCAGGGCAAAGGCTGGCAGAAGTACTAAGATTCTTTTTTTCCGAATTTCCAATAGAGTACCGGCATCACAAACAAATTGAGCAGCGTCGAACTCACTAAACCACCCAGGATAACCAAGGCCATAGGATGTTCTATCTCTTGTCCAGGGCGGTTTCCTCCAACAACGATGGCCAATAATGCAAGAGCCGTTGTCATGGCTGTCATTAAAATGGGCGCAAGCCTTTCCTTTGAACCGCGAATGATGAGAGCTAAACCGAATGGCTGCTTTTCTTCCCGCTCTAAATGCCGGTAGTGACTGATCAGCATGATGCTGTTTCGGGCAGCCACGCCCAGAACCGTTACAAATCCTATCAATGATCCAAGCGACAGGACTCCCCCACTCAAAACAGCAGCAAAAACACCTCCAATAAGAGCAAAAGGCAAACCTGCCGCGACCAACAAGGCAAGTCTTACGGATTGAAAATCCGATTGAAGAATTAAAAATATTCCAAGAAGCGCCAGAAGGGAAAGCGCAAGTATCTGCCGCCGCGAAGCTCTTTGTGCGGCATATTCACCCAAAATTTCTGGATGATAGCCTCGTTCAAAGGGTATGGCCTTCACTTTTCTTTCAATTTCTCTAGCCACACTGCCAAGGTCTCGATCACGAACATTGCAGGTAACTTCGGTATATCGGGATGCCGATTCTCGCATGATTTGATTTGGAGTCGGAGCGACATAGACATCGGCGATCTCATTCAAAGGAACAATTCCTCCTGTCGGAGTTTCAATTCTCATTGATCTTAGAGCATCCAGATTAGAGCGCACATGAGGCGCTCCCCAAACCGCCACATCGAATATATTCTGATCTTCATAAAATTCACCGACTTTAATCCCTTTCATCAAAACCGTGGCCAATCTCCGGACTTCTCCTGCGGTCAATCCAAACTGCACAGCCTTTTCCGGACGGAAGTGCACTTCCACATGCGGCACCAAGATCTGAGGTTGGACTTTCAGGTCGATGACTCCCTTAACATCGGAAATATTCGCTCGGATTTCTTCGGCTTTAGCACGAAGGATATCAAGCTTTTCTCCATATATACGTATGACCAGCGTAGCGCTGGAACCGGTCAACACCTCCTTGATGCGTTCGCGTAAATAAGTCAGCAGGTCCCGGTAGAGACCGGGATATCCGTTGACGACCTCCTGGATCTTATCCACAGAAGCCTCATATTTCGCAGCCGGATCAAGACTGATCCAGAGTTCTGTGAAATTTGGGCCGACAACCTCATCCGCGACTTCCGCCCGTCCGATATGAGCCCCAAAATTCCTGACTCCAGGAATAGCACGCAGTTCTTTACTGGCACGGATTGTGATCCGATTCATGGCCTCGATAGATGTACCTGGTTTTTCGACCCAATGCATAAGGAAATCATACTCTTTAAAATGGGGGAGAAACTCTTCACCCAAGAATGGGATTATAATCAAAGCAACAGCAAGAGCCACCGTGAGAAAACCCAGTACATGTTTGGGGTGATTAATCAGCTTTGGGAGAATAGCCTCGTACCGTTCTTTAAGCCACTTCAAAAAAGGAGATTCTCTGCGCTTGACTGCCTGGGGCAAAAGAAACAAGGAGAGGGCAGGGGTCAGTGTCATGGCCACCACAAGGGAAGACAAAATGGCCAGAACATAAGAGAGGGCCAGAGGACGAAAGAATGAACCGGACAATCCTTTCAGAAAAAACACAGGCATAAGAACAAGAACAACAATCAAACTGCCGTACACAACGGCACTGCGGACTTCCAGAGAAGCCTTGAGAACAATTTTGAAGGCGGATTCTGGGCTCGCAGATGTCTTGTTCAGCCGCAGTCTCCGCATGATGTTTTCGACATCGATGATGGCATCATCAACAAGTTCCCCTAGAGCGATAATGAGCCCGGCCAGAACCATGGTGTTGATAGTTCCAAATAGGAGATATCCCCAATCTGATACGCCACTTCTGCATTCTCTTCCGCTGTCTTAGCTGTCGGATAAACTTCCGTTTGTACGATTTTCAGAGCTTTATCTGCTGCAAGATAATGGACTTGAGCCTCACGGACTTCGCTTGTGATCCGATGTTTCACTGCCAGATATTGTTTTGAGGCCTGCTCCAACTCTGCTTGAGCACGTGCGATTTTCCCTTTGTTCCGGTTGAATACCGGCAGCTCGAACTGCATCCCGGGGCCCATCTCAAATCCTTCTTTCCCTTCTCCGTTGACATCCAGTACAGCCGTAAAATTTATAATCTTTGCGCGCTCCCAGCCAACTTTTTGTCCCGCGCTCTCTATGGCGATTTCAGCAGCCCGCAAATCGGGACGGGCGGCAAAAGCGGCATGGAGCAAATCAGATATTTCGAGTTGCAGGTCATTAGGTTTGGGACCAATAGAAAGTTCCACTAAACTGTCTTCTAATCCAAGAAGGGCGGCCAGCCTGTCTTCAGCGAGTTTGGTATCCCGGGCCGAAAGGACAGCGTTTTCCTGCGTTTGTGCCGCTTGAAGACGAAAACCGGTTTCTTCTAGCCCGCTGATATCACCTGCTTTAAGGCACTCAGCTGAGATAGCGGCCATTTCAGTTTACAGTGCGGCGTCTTCTTTGAGAATTTTAGCCCGCTCACGAGCCAAAATGAGCCCAGCATAGGCCTCCCTTACATCGCGGACAAGATCAAGACCGTGTTGAATGAGATTATCCGCCGTAATTTCCGCATTCAATTTTGCCGCGGCCACCCGGTTGGGCCTCTGCCAAAAGAATTCAAGCGGCAGATTTAGCGTGGATTCGAGCTGTTTGGGCCCCAAAGGCAAAAGCAGTGAAAAGATGGGATTGCGGAGCAAGCCGGCTTCTATCAAATCGGCCCGTGCAAAACCTAGCTGTACAAGATCGGCTTGATATTGAGCGTTATTCCACAGGGCTATGGCCACCGCTTCATCTTCGGTCATTCCATCAGAAAGAGTTATATTTTCAGGCAGGGTGAACTCAAGACTTTCTGTCTTCATTTTAAGGTCATGGCCGGTGCGCTCTTCTATCGAGTCAGACACATAGGATTTGTTATGAGGGGAGTAGACAGCACACCCCGACACTATCAGGAAAAGGGCCAATACAGGAATTACTCTCAAAGAGAAAACATTTTTATGGTCACTCATTTTCCCTCCTTTTCTATATTTATAGTGTGGATTAAGAAATTATAAGAATACAGATGAGAACAAAAATCAACTATAATTTTCTTTTCCTGATTGACTGTACCGTTTTGTGTGTAGTATGTTTGATGGAGTGAAAAAGAAGGGAATAAACAGGAGGGATTTTCTAAAAACGGCTGGGGCCGGTATGGCGGCATTCGCCCTGTCAAGCTGTCAAAATAATCCAAACAAAAACGCAGCCTCCTCCTTTCAAAAACCGAATTTTGTCATCATTTTTACTGACGACCAGGGTTATGGAGATAATGAATTGACCATCCCGGAGATATTAAAACCTCAAGGATATACCAGTGCCTGCATCGGAAAGTGGCATCTGGGCCATCAAAATAAATTTCTGCCTCTCCGTCATGGATTCGATGCAGAACTGAATCAAAAATTCCCGGCCTGTTGGCAAATTATCGAAAGAAAACCAAGAGGGACAGTATGAATAAAAATCCAGAAACAAAAATTTTGGTTCTTTACCGCACTAAATACGGAAGCACAGAGCAGTATGCGAAATGGATTGCAGAGGAAGTTCGGGCCGATCTCGTTAAAATCGAAGATTTCGATACGACCCGATTTGACCTATACAATGCGATCATTATCGGATCTCCCACTTACATGGGAAAAATTCAGATAAAGGACTTCCTTGAAAAAAATTGGGACGCCCTGAAAACAAAACCAATGTTTCTTTTTAACACCGGGCTATTTCCCGGAGAGTCTCCTGAAAGCAAAAAATCTTTTGAGATGATTCCTGCGCACATTCGCGACCACATCGAATACATAAAACTGCCTGGAAAGATTGACATGAAGAAGCTGAAATTTACCGAAAAAATGATTGCGAGGTTGGTCAAGACCGACACTCCAGAAATAGTCAGCAAAGACCATATAATCCCAATCGTTGACTGGGCCAATAAATCAGAAACTTCTGTTTGACAAAAAAATCCTACTTTTTTCCGAAAAATTTCTCATATGAGGAAATCTCTTCCATAGTCTTGTTTTCGACTGCGCTTTTGACGCCCCCGGATTGTCCCTCCTCAGTTGTGATCTCCAGAGTTTCCATCTCATCCGGACTCAACAGCACGGCTTTAGCCTGTGAATGCTGCAAAATGATGTAGCGGGATCCCTTTTTATGGACATCCTTTATTATTGATGCTATGGATTTTCGAAGCTCGGAAATTCCGATTGTCTTGTCCATTTTTGCACCCTTTTATTTATTTTGTACGTTTTATTGTACAATTTATTGTACTCTTTGTCAATTATTATCTATTGACCCATCAGATTTGAGTGTGATATGTGTCTTTTATGATCTTTAAAAATCTCAAATCGTTCCGCCGCGTTAAACTCGCCCATGTTCCAACCCCTATCGAAGAGATGCCAAACCTGGCAGAGACACTTCAAATTCCCCATCTCTATGTCAAACGCGATGACTGCACCGGCCTTGCTTTTGGGGGAAATAAAACCCGCCAACTCGAATACTACTTCGGTGAGGCCCTCGAATTAGGGGCTGATACCATTTTGATTACAGGCGCCATTCAATCCAACTATACACGGATGACTGCGGCCGCAGCCAACCGCTTGGGTTTAAAATGCCATATCCAGCTTGAGGAGCGTGTGCCGGAGACAGACGATCTGTACCAAACATCGGGAAATGTTCTTCTGGACCGTTTGATGGGTGCAGAACTGCACTTTTTTCCCGAAGGCGAAGACGAAGAGGCCGCCGATCTGGAGCTGGAGCGCATTGCCGAAGGCCTCCGCAAAAAAGGCGCCAAACCATATATCATTCACCTTGGGCCGGGACATCCGCCTCTTGGGGCTCTAGGATACATCGATGCGGCCAAAGAGTTTTCCGGCCAGATCCTGGAAATGGGACTCAAGGTTGACGAGATTGTGATTCCTTCAGGCAGCGGCCAAACGCATTCCGGCCTGCTCTTCGGACTCCGCAC
>Ga0114922_10003356_pt1 | contig 14939 bp, 8 predicted proteins | sample AartaG_FD_100975 | JGI IMG/M metagenome (GOLD analysis project Ga0114922, IMG submission 100975) | Deep subsurface microbial communities from Aarhus Bay to uncover new lineages of life (NeLLi) - Aarhus_00045 metaG | ecosystem: Environmental > Aquatic > Marine > Oceanic > Sediment | place: Aarhus...
CCCACAGCTCCCATAGCCTCTTCCTTACTGACTTTAGCGAATTTCATGCCCATGCTGGGCATCTCCATCACGTACACTTCACCGTCCGACGTCATCCACTGCGTAGTGGTAATGCCGCCCATCACGTCCATTATGTAATCGACGACAAAGACTTCTTTCATCTCGCCTTCGTACTCGATACTCTCCTTCTCGCCCACCTTGACTTCAACGTCGATAATATCGAAGAAGTCCAGGCTGAAGGTGGTGAGGGAGTATTCGTCCCCGGCTTTTAAACCCCTCCTGATGGCCATCTCCTCCAGCGTCTCGGCGAAGATAATATCCTGGGGCAGTTCCCTCTGCCTTTCCGACGTCTTATCCTCCAGGGTCGTTCTGATAGTGGCGACGCCTTTCTCCACTGTCCCCTCCACGATCTTCTCCTGGCCGGTCTCATCGGATCTGGACATGAAATAGCAGGGGGAAAGGTCGTCCCGGAGATAGCAGAGCTTGGTCTTTGAGCTTTTCATGGATAAGCCGAACCGCCTGATCTCCGCGAACAGTTCCGAGTTGATGCGCAGGACTCTTTCGCCCTTATACTCAGCCCGGTCGGCGTAGACGTGAAAGCGACCAATCTTCACGCCCATGAGCATAACGTTCATCCAGCTTTCGTGGGGAAGATCCTGCGTCCATACGGACTTTATCTCACCCGCGCGCCTATCCGCAACTCCCCAGGTTCGGGAGGTAAAGAGCAATGTGAAGGCAATACCGAGTAGAAGACAATTTCTCAAAATCATTAAAGAACTCCTCTGTTGCAATAGCCCGAATGATTATAGTATTCGTTCCGTTGTAGAGCATTAAACACAAAGACACAAAGGCACTAAGACACAAAGAATACTAAGGATTCCCTATCTTGACAATGCTAAATTTCCTTGTAGGTTGGGTTAAATCAGCAAAATCCGGGTTGATCACCACAAATCTGGTTAGTCTACTAGATTGCGTACGGATTAACTGAATCCCTTAACCCAACTCCGTATGACGCATGACGTTTGACGTTCTATTTCACTCCCCTGCGTCCTCTGTCAATCAATGTAGATTGGGTTAAATCACCAAAATCTGGGTTGATCACTACAAATCTGGTTAGTCTACCAGATTACGTATGGATTAACTGAATACCTTAACCCAACTCCGTATAACTTATGACGCATGACGTTTGACGTTCTATTTCACTCCCCTGTATCTTCTCTATTAGTCGATTGGCCCATTGATTTCTGGGTCTCACGATTTTCTGCGATTCAACCTCCTGATGGCATTTCGCACGTCGTCCAGCATCTGAGCGTCGGTCGCGGGGTTCAGAAGCCTTTCGGCTCTCAGGTAAAACGACCTGGCATCACCAAGCTGCCCGCGCTGCTCGGCTATTCTGGCCAACTGGTACAGCGTGCCAGTCTGTCCATGATCGTCCAGCATCTTCTCCTGTATTTTCAGGCTCTTGCGGTACAGTTTGTCGGCTTCGCCCAGCTTCCCTGACCTCAGGGCCATAGCTCCCAGTTGACGGAGCGCAGAGACCTGGCCGTAGTCGTAGCTTATCTTCTCGCTGATAGCCAGGCTCCAGCGATACCAGTCCTCCGCTTCGTCAAACTGCTCCCGCTCCTCAGCCATCACGCCTAACTGGTAGAGCGTCTGAGCGCGGCCCGGCTCGTCGCCAATGCGCTCCTTTATCTCCAGGCTCTGGAGGTAGCAGTGCTCAGCCTCGTCGAACTCCTTGCGCTCCTGAGCCGCCATGCCCAGATTATGAAGCCTCTGCGCCCGGCCGTGCTCGTCACCTATCTTCTCTTGCATGCGTGGGTTCCCGAAATGACAGTCAGATTCTGAATTGAACCACAGTAAGTATAGCAAGTAAAACGCAAAACGTAAAACGTAAACAGCCATTTCCCCGTCAATTACGCTTTACGCTTTACGTTTTACTCTTTACTCTTCACCCTCTCCAGCGCCCGCCACACCATATCGAGATGATAGGGATCGTCCATGCGCTTGAATATCCCCTCAGCCTTCAGGTAGAACGCCAAAGCTTCGTCAAACTGCCCGCGCTCCTCAGCGATCACCCCCAACTGGTGAAGTGTCGCAGCCTGACCGTGCTCATCAGCTATCTTCTCCTCAATAGACAGGCTCTTGCGGTACCAGTCCTCCGCATCGTCAAACTGCCCGCGAAACTGGGCGATTACACCCAACTGGTGAAGTGTTTGAGCCTGTCCCTGCTCATCGCCTATCCTCTCCGTTATCTCCAGGCCCCTGCGGTACCACTCCTCCGCATCGTCAAACTGCCCGCGCAATTCAGCTACCATCCCCAACTGGTGAAGTGTGGTAGCCTGACCGTACTCATCTCCTATCTTCTCCTCTATCTCCAGACTCCTGCGGTACCATCCCTCCGCTTCGTCAAACTGCCGACGCTCCTGGGCGATCGCCCCCAAATTGTGAAGTGTTTTAGCCTGATCGTGCTCATCGCCTATCTTCTCCTCTATCTCCAAACTCCTGCGGTACCATTTCTCGGCTTCGTCAAACTGCCTGCGCTCCTGAGCGATCATTCCCAGTAGGTGAAGAGTCTTAGCCTGACTATGCTCATCACCTATACTATTATCTATTTCCAAACCTCTGCGGTGCCACTCTTCGGCTTCGTCAAACTTATGTTGGGTGTAGGCGATATTCCCCAATTGATGAAGTGTATATGCCTGGCCGTGCTCATCGCCTATCTTCTTCTTAATAGCCAGGCTCCTGCTGTACCAGTCCTCCGCTTCGTCAAACTGCTGGCGCTCTTGAGCGATATATCCCAACTGGTGAAGTGTTTTAGCTTGATCGTGCTCATCGCCTATCTTCTCCTCGATCTCCAGACTACTGCGGTACCACTTCCCAGACTCATCGAATTGCCGACGCTGAGAAGCGATATTCCCGATTTGGTGGAAAGCGACAGCGGCATTTCGGAGGGCGCTAATCTCCTGAGCCGTCAACTCGTCCTTTTCCTTATCCTGCCACTGGTCTCCGGCCCGCGTCTGGTAATGTTGTAGAAGTTTCTGATGCAGTCTGCTAGCTTCGCTGAAGTCCCTCCTGTCACCAGCGATTCTCGCTTTGTGTCCAACCACTGCTGTCCACAATAGTTCGCGGCCGTAGAGTGGCTCGCCATCATCGCCGATAGCGTCAGTTTCCACGTCCGACACGATCCGCCCCCACTCAGTCCATCGGCCGTCCACGTTCATCAGGCGGCAGAGGCCGTAGAGGACGCGCTGCACCGAATCCCAATCCTCGTATCGCCGGGCCAGGCGGAGGGCGTGGGTCAGGTTAGGCTCCTCCAGGCGCAGGAAGGTCATGGCAACCTGCGCGCTGGTCTCGAACAGCTTGAAGAGCTGATAGCCATAAGCTCCGCAGGTGCGGCAGAAGATGCGTTCCAGTTTCTCCCGCTCCCCGGGGAAGCCTTCCTCCATAGCCCCACGGAAGAACCACGGGAGTGCAGGGTGAATTCTATATAAGCCCTGACCCATCTGGCTGAGAAGCCCCAACTCCCGGGCTGATTCCAGCATGTCATCCCAGGCCGCTCTGTCCAGACCCTTTATGGCTTCTGGTGCGTCATCGTCCTGACATATCGCGGCCGGGACGTTAGCATTCACGAACCCCTGGAACAGTCCCAGTATACTCAGCTTCTTCCGCAGGTCGGGACTCAGGTGATCCAGCCGGTAGTTGAGGGATGCTGTCAGGGAGCCGCTCCTACCCAGGCTTTCGTCGTCTTCAATCTTCGCCTGGCCTGACTTCAGGGCCGGCAGGAGCCTATCGGGACTCACGTTTTTCAGCTCTGGCATGATGACCTGTATGGCCAGGGGGTTGCCGCCCAGGTAGTTGAGCAGACTGCGGTAGGGCTTGAGCTTCTTCCTGTCCACGCCGGCGTTGTCCAGCACCTTGCCAGCCAGCTCGGTTGACTCCAGTATGCTCAATCCGCCGGTCTCTATAAGTCTGTAGCATTTGCCCAGCCAGTCTTCGTCGCGACGGCTGGTTATGATCACCTTTGTCCTGCCGCCCCTGAGACTTCTCAGGAAGCTTCTCAGCTCATCCCTCTCTTCTTGAGTCCACAGTGAAGCGGGAGAGTCGGCCGCCGTTCTCAGATCCCCCCGGTCAGCTTTAGAAAAGGGGGAGACGGTCTCGAAGTTGTCCCATATCATCAGGCAGGGAATCTGCTTGAGTATCTGCAGAGCCAGTTCTCTCCTTTTTTCAGGGTCCAGGAGGTGCCATTCCTCGCCAAGCTGCTCCTTGACGCTCCTCCCGAAGACGCTGCCGATGCTGTCGCACACGCGGGCGAGGGGCAAATACTGCTGAAAGTCGAAGAAGAATATAGGGCCGCCCAGAGCGCCGGTCTCAGCCCACCATCGGGCGAAGCCCACAGCGGCGGTGCTCTTGCCCATGCCTGCCATCCCCCGAAGCAGCACTATTGTCTCCTTCCGGAACCCGGTCTCCATATCCAGCATCAGGCTGTCCCTGCCGATGAAGCCGAAGTCCGGCGGCTCCGGTAGGCCTATCTCGGTGCCGGCCTTCTCCTGCTCCCCTTCCATAGCGCCCAGATCCAGGTGCAGCTTTTCGCCGCCGGGGGTGAAGAGCCGGACGTCGCCGGACTGGAAGATCACCGGCACGGGCCAATCCTGCATGGGTATGGGGCCCAACGGCGATTCGCGGAGTGTATCCGACGCCAGGATCTCTCTCCCGGCCGACACTGCCCGATCCAGCGCCGTGCCCTCCACCAGCATACCGTAAACGCACCCCATGAACTTCGCGGCGGTGGGGACGTAGACCGAATAGGCCATAGCAACCACTCCCCGGACGCCTGCATTCAGAAGCTCGTCGCCAAGGGCCGGATACTCGGTCTCCGGGTCGGTCATGCCGGACTGGCAGGCGTTGAGCATGACCACCGGAACGTTCTTTGCGCTCAGGAGTCCGCCCAGGTCCCTGGCGGATACGGAACTGGAGCCGCCGTCTTCCTCCTCAAAGGAAAGGAAGCCCTCAGACTCACCGGCATAGTACCTTTCGCCGCCGGCGCGTTTGGCGAAACGCCCGTGCCCGTCGAAGTGGATGACGTGGTAAAATCCCGGCTTCTTGTTCAGGACTTCCGCCAGGCGCGGGAAGGTGGGCGGGCGCAGGATCTCCAGGTTTATCCTGTCGCGGTGCTGCCTGAATATCTCCAGCAGGGGCCTGGCCACCGACTGGAACCGCACGTCGGTTTTCCCTCCGGGCCGGGATATGATCATGAGTATGTTGATGGTCTGACCCAGGTCCAGCTTCACAGGCATAACCGGCACGTTGGGCCGGCTGCGGACGAAGGAGTAGGCTTTCTGGGCCAGGTATCCCCTGCCCGGGTCGCGCATAAGTTCCCACGGCAGCGACCGGCCGACCGGGTCAGAGACCCGGACGGTTATCCGGCAGTCGGCCAGGTCGTCCTCGACTTTGCTGTAGAACGTGATGGACCTGCGATCTGAGAATACGGCGTCGAAAAGCTCCTCGCCCATCTGCCGCATCAACTCCTCAGCTTTCTTAGCCCGGTCAACAAAAGCGGCATAAGGATAGGACAGATAGTCCTCCATGTACCACTGTACCAGCCGCCGGTCGTCGTCGGACATCTCGAATGAGAAATCTATGGGATCGCTTTCCTGGTCTGCCCCTGACTCCGGACGGCAGACGACCCGCACCTGCGCGGAACCCTCGCCTTTTGCCGGGATGTAGTCTATGATAAGTTCATTCACCGCTTTTCATCTCCCTTAATCAGTGGAACCACGGAGACACAGAGGCACGGAGGAAGACATCCTGAGTGTCGTGAACTCGGCCAGGAGTGTCACGTTTATAGCACAAGACTGCAACGGGCGGGTTTCTTGGGTCAATTGGATATTTTAAGAGAAAAGGATCGTTATCTCCGTTACCAAAGGCGTTGAGCGTGACAAACGAAACCCGCCCCTACAAAAGCACCTACGGTCACAGCATGCCGTGATCCTGCGTCATAAACCATAAGTTACTTACCGATTCAAGCTCCGTAGGTGCGAAATATGGGCTTATCCTCTTTCAGGAACTCCAAAACCACTTGAAACTTCAGCTTCGGTGAATATGTTCCTGGCATCTTTACCTCCCCAGGTTATTATATCATCTTATCCATGTCCGTGAGAAGGTTAAATTCTCAAAATAACCAGGTGTCCAACTTTTTGACACTGTTGACGAATTCAGTTCGGGTAGCTTTTAGTGGGACATGTTGCCAGTTTGCCTAGTGTTGGCTCAGTAATAATGCCACCTTGAACAAGCTGGCAGCATGTTCTACTTAATTCGCCAACAGTATCAACTTTTTTGGGTAAATGTCCGTTCTATATTTACCGCCATGGATGAGTCTATGGATTTGCGTACCCTATAGAATAGGTTGCATCAGAGTGCGAAAAAGCGCGGTTAAGGCATGAGCAATATGGTTCGACGCTTTTCTGTTGACAACGGAGTAGCGGAGAGGTAAAATCTATAGAATTACCGGGCGAAGAATTAATGCATTAAACCACGAATCACACAAATATAACCCCAGACAGAAACAATCCGGGGTCGTGTCATTCGTTACATTCGCGTAATTGTGTTTAAATCCTAACATTCCCGTTATTGTGTGTAGCTAGTGATCATGGTGTCTTTTCCGAGATCTCTATAGTATACGGAGGTGGAATCAATGAAGAGTCTTATCTTGTGCGTAACGATGGTAAATCTACTGTTTCTCGCAAGCATTGGTGAAGCAGTAGAAACCGAGGGACTGGTATTGTACCTTAATTTCGATGAGGGGTCAGGCAACACAGTAAAAGACCTCTCCGGTCAGGGCAACGATGGTACTATCAATGGCGCAACGTGGGTGAAAGATGGTAAAATCGGTTCTGCCCTTTCGTTCGAGAGTGGCAACTATGTAGAAATTCCTCACAGCGCGAGCCTCTCCATTACTGACGCGATCACGATTATGGCCTGGACTAAAATGGCGACCGGGTCCAGTGGGGAAATGGCCATCGTCAGCAAAGGAACCTGGGCGGCAAATGACCTGCCTTATGAATTAACACAAACTGCCGGGGGCGTGATCTACTGGCAGTTTTACAACGACGCAGGCAGGGACACCTGTTCCCCCAATTCACCGCCGGTGGACGAATGGCACCACATTGCAGGGACCTACGATGGGCAGATTTTCAAAGCCTACATTGACGGTGCACTGGGAGAGGAATGGCAATACGCGGGGACGATGCCAGAAAATACTGCTTCAGTTACCATTGGTAAAAGGAGCAAAGCTGCGGAATGCTTCTTCACGGGCATGATTGACGAAGTCATAATATTCAGTCGAGCGCTGAACATGGATGAGATCCAGGAATCAATGGAAGGCATCAGGACAGCAGTAAAACCGGCAGGAAAACTTACCACCACCTGGGCCGGCATCAAGAGATGACTTCTCTGCAGAAGACAAGACTGAAAGAGGCATTACTCCAGCAGTTTTTCATTGCCATTGTCTGTAAACTCAAGTCTGATGCGGGTTTCCGTTATGTAGGGACACGGCATGCCGTGTCCCTACAAAGCCGCATGAATATGAGACGTACTCCATCCCCTTCCATTTTATGGGATTGGTATAAGAGGTATAATTCTGCTCTACTCAGATCAGTCCTAGCTCCTGCAATCTACTCTCATCCCCGAACGGAGCTTGATACTTGTGGTAGAGCAAGCTCTGTAGCTCTTTGACATTTGGTTCCCGCGTCGCTGCGTCTGTCCTGGCCACAAGAGCTGCCGCTACTCCCGCCGCCTGCCCCATGAGAAGAACCATCCAGCGAACTCTCATCACCGGGGGTTGTATGATGCAGGCCCTGCCGGTTACAAGAAGTCCGTCAACTCCCTGTGGAAGTAATTGACGATAGGGGAAATCATAGGCTATGACTTTCCCGCTGTCTACAGGCGAGATCATCTGGAAGACAGCATCATTAAATCTCTTTCCCTGACTGACGTCCTCTCTGGTAACCGGCCGATCGCTGATGGCGCTGCGTCCACCGCGGCTGTTGAAATACGGGGCGATGATATGAAGGTAGGCTTTCTCAAATCCAGGCACCCGGCGGATAAGAAATTGGGAAGTCTCGAAGATGAAGCTGCGCGCCTTCACTTCAATAGCGGTCATCACGCTTGTATCGCCGCTGGTGGGGTTTTCGTTGCGCCATACACCCACTAAGGCCCCAATGATTCCATACTTACCCATACGCAGCGGATCAGAGACGTATTGAATACCTGAAACAGCGCGGAAAAGGCCGTGATCAGCGCGAACATATCCCAGTCCGTTGATCTCCTGCATGAACTTGTATTCTCCAGATTCCCACGCAGGCCTATAGTATGGGAACAGAGGGCCGTGGGACCGTGATTTAGCCATTCCAGCCAGACTGGGATGAGGTTTATCTATGGATCTATCAATGCTCTCCGCCCAACTTACGTCTTCGGGACGTGGTGTGAAGGAATACTCGTCACTACCGCGGATGTACCTGGGTCCCACAAGGCGTTCCTCTTCGGGAGTGGGTGGTGTCCACATTGGGTAAATCTCTTCCCAATACCTGTCGATATCCACATTTGCCATGGCCCAATAGGTGCCTGGATGGAACAGGTTCTTGCCACCGTCCGTCGGTGCTCCTGCCCTGGCAGCCACATCGGCGTCACCGGTAGCGTCCACCACCACCTTAGCCCGGATGGCCTGTGTTCCATTCTTGTTTTCCACCAGGAGACCTGTGACACGATCCCCCTCCATGATAGGGTCTCCCGCATAGGTGTTATACATGAACTGGACGCCAGCTTCCTGCATCATCTGAGTCCATACGTAGGAGATGACCTGGGAATCCCTGAAATAGTGAGCTAAAAGAGGCCCACCGCAGTATTCTTCACACCGTTTTATGAATTCGCCTGGTATGCCGGTCAAGCGATCTCCCATAGCCTTTGGAATCTCCATGTTAGGAGAGCCACCTACCATACCCGGGCCCATGTTTCCCCCGGGATAGCCAAAGCGGTCTACCACAAGGGTTTTGGCGCCATTTCTCGCGGCAGCCACTGCTGCTGCTGACCCAGCAATACCGGCTCCGACGATAAGAACATCTACATCGGCAGCAACTGGAACTGATTTCCTCAATTCGATTATTTCACTCATTTGTGTACCTCTTTGTAGGAAGTTACCTGCTAAGGATAGAACTGATAAGTATTTATATTCAGCACTACACTCAATAGACTCCAGATGCTACCCACCAGGTAGTCGCCAAGCACAAGTCCAAGAAAGAAGGGAATTGCACGCCGGTAGCTTCTGATTCCACCGTATTTAAGAATGATCCACTTAAGGGAAAGACAGATGAGTATGGGCGCCCACAGGTCGGACATCTCCTGGTTACTGGCCATAGCATACCCCAGCGGGTGCAGTGGCAGCCAGAAGAATCTGACGCGCAGATACACCAGCATCATCATCACGGAGAAACCTATACCCATGAAAAGCAGTTTGATGGAATCAGTGTCGGTGGGGCGATAGATCCAATTCCTCAAACGCCCAAAGAACTGTTTACCGTATCCTGTCGACCACTGGTTAAAGTGGCCTGAATCTGCTCCGAATCTGTAGTAAGTGTGAAGCTGTACCCAGAACGCGACAATCACTCCAACCATTGTAGCGATGAAGATGGCAGCAATCATCCGCTTCCTGTTGATGTTAGCCTGCTCTGATATTTTAAAGGCCTCCAACTGATGCGGCATCTGCTGCGGCCTGTAGTCCCTGTTGAAGAAACACACGCTCAAAGCCGTTAAGTTCTGAGGCCCAAGACGCCTGGTTCCCAATGCAGTGATCAACATGTAGCGCGGCGCTTGCCAATGATAGGCATGTACGAATATGCCGGACTCAGCGCGGATACGAGTAGTTATAATGGGTGTGATCAGGAAAAGGATGGCGAATATCGAGGCTAACCAGATGGCCATGCCAGCCCTGTTGAGCAGGAAGGCAAAGAAGATCAAACCCAGGATCAATCCCCACACCGCAGCGCGATACGGCAACGGCTCCTGGGCATCATCAAGCTCCGGTTTCCGCGTGAAGGCGCTCCTGAACACACCTTTGATATGATGCCTCCCTATCCAGAAGAGGAAGATACAGAGAGCTACGAAGGCGCCGATGGCTTGCTCATTCAGATAGGGAAAGTCAGGCAAGCTCCTCCACCCCATAACTTCTCCCAATGCCATCTGATTTCGATACATACCGTAAAAGAAAGCAGTAGAGAAAAGCACATCCAGGGGCATCAGAAACATGATACCTATGGCGAAGGGATAGAACGCGACGATCATCCCGCCATAGTAGCTCAAAGGTGGTTCATTGAAATTGAAAAATCGGCGCGTGACGGGTAACCTCGGAATCGAAGGATAGAGAGCGTTAAAGCCGTTCAGCACACCGATGCCTGCAGCGATGGAAAATCCTATCCACATTCGTTTGTTGCGGAAAAAGCCGGAAATGGGACTGGTCATCTCCAATGGCAGTTGAATGATGGGATAAGTCAGCTTTTCCCGCTCCGTCCACTGACGCCGCAGGATGACGTTCAGGCATAGAAAGATAAACCCCAGAACCATATAAAGCAGAAGCCATGCAAGAACAACAGGAATCCACACTTTCAGATTCTCGGCAAGGTAGAGACTGGAGTCACCTTCGTAGTATCCCCTCAAGGCTTGCGCATCTGAGACCGTAAGCCATCGGGGGATATGCTCCCAGAATAAGTCTCTGAATTCGTTCTCCAGTGTGGCGAATCGGAAAGCATGCCCCAGGACAGATAGCACTGCCTGTGTCGTATCGCAGGCCGCCATCGTTGTGATGAAACTCAGCATCACATAGAGCACCAGCAGCTCATCCTGTCGAAGAGCAGCGCGAGGAGCTAGCCACCGGATGGGGTAGTTGAGCACCAGAATGACCATCAGGATGAAGATTACGTTGGACAATGGCACCGTCCAGGTGGGAAAGGTATATCGCACCAGTTCCATCTGCACAAGGAGATAGCAGTTGACCGGAGCGATGAGTAGTGCCAACAACAATACCCGCGGCGTCAGTCCGGGCATCTTGCCTGATTTTGTATTATTCGATGAATTCACTGCGGAGTATCCGCTACTGCTTGATTGCGCCCCAGGTAATAGCAAGTCTGGTGCCAGGTCTGACAGCAATGGCTTTGGCGAGGGAAGTGCCTCCCGCCAGTTCCTGGAGTTCTGCCTTTGTTAGGGCGCGATCGTATATCAAGCTATTCACCTATATATACCGCGTGAAGCTGGCAATCTTCAGGACGTATGCCAGTGAACTGAACATCCAGCCGTACCAACCCCTGCGATGGCAGCAACGAATCGCTGCTTCTCCACTTCACTGGTATACGAAGGCCGTTCTCTGCAATTATGGCCGCGTCTTCGCCACTGTATCCAGTGATGGGATGGAATCCCTCATCCACAAGACCAATGCGCAATTGGCTGTGTTCGCCCAGACCACTTGCATTAACATATACTTTCCCCTGTCCCTCCAAAACCTTGATGGGGCAGGATATTGTCTGCGGGCTTGATGGCCTGAAGGGTTTGAGCATACCTAGACGATCGCGAGGCCAGGTAACCATACGTATTCCGCTTCCCGGGGTTCCGCGCCAGAGTGAATACCAGTATAGCGTCTGATCGCCAAAGTTCTCCATGCCCTGACCTTGCATGAGAGCAGGACCTACATCCCAGGGACTTCCCGGTTGCTCACGAGCGGGAATGAACCGGAAGTCCGGTATCGGCTCGTGGAAATGAACGGCGTCATAGGAGAGAGCCAGCCCAAGATCCAATGTCAAGCGTCTGCGATCACCTGAGAAATGTCCGTGCCACTGTCCGTAGATACCGACGATAACGTTGCCGCGGTTCCAAAGACCTGCCCCCAGATGTATCTCCTCATACTGATGGGCATCAGCAGCAGTTGAGGGGCCGGACAGATCATGGGTGCGTTCCAATCCCACCGCGCCACATGGCGCCCAGTGCTCAAAGTCAGTGGAGGCATAAGTAACCAGTCGTCTTCCTGGAACTGGACGCTGGGTTCCCCCCTGACCGTTTACGTAATACACGCCGCGATGTTTTGTGATCCCTGTCATCTCAATACCGGGCATGACTTTCTCCAGTATCTTCCATCGCAGTCCATCTGGACTGAACGCAACATTCTCACCACCGCGTGTGTTAGTTTCATAGGCCATCTTGAACCGGCGGTTGGGATCTGGGTCTTCCGGCTCATACAGCACCGCGCAGGTAGACCAGAGGTCAGGCGCAGGCAGATCAACAATGTTGTTCTTTTTCGAGCCATTGAATTCCACCAGCCCAAGCTCAGGCTTTTCCCAATTCACGCCATCCTTACTGGTGGCGTAGCAGATGCAGCAGTTCACTCGCTCATAGCACATATGCCCATAGGTAGTTGGGCCATAGTTCCCGTTGTACCATATATGAAAGGTGTCATCAATGCGGATCACCGTTCCATAGTACAGAAGCACCTCATCATGAGACCCCTCCGGGCCATGCTCCAGAACGAACTTTGGGTTTCGCCCGGGGATAAGATGGGTTTGCACGTGGCGCTGAAACGGAAACGCCCGGTCGTCAAATCCGAATAACACTAGCTTATCAAGCGGCGCTGCGCTGGGCAGTGTCGGCATGAGAAATTTCCCTGAGTTTCCTCCTTCTTGCATAGTGTTTCTCCTCAATAGATGCTCAAGTATGCTTCATCAGTCGGGATCTGATTTCATCTGACCCCACATAGCAGCCAGTTTGCCTTCAGGCCCCACAGCAGTGGTCGATATATCCACTGGATGAAAAAGAGATGCCACTGCATCCAATGATTCGTCAAACTCCTGGGTCTCGTGGTCGCGGGAGCGGATCAGCACTTCTTTCGAGCCTTCCGTAAAAGATACAAAGCGGGATTGCACCCTGTTTGTGCTATAGCATTTGCAGATGCTGGCAACCTGAACGAAAGTCGTCGATCCCACCGTCGCGAACATCTCGTTATGCGCGCTCTTGTGATCGAATCCCGAATGGGCGTGGGCCGAAAACCACAGATCAATGCGATAAGTATTGAGAATGCGGTCAATCTCATCCGTGGGGTGCATCTGCATGTTAACATCGTTGCTCATTACCGTTGTCCCCTTGGGCGACTGGTGGCTCAGGACGATGACATTCTTGTCCTGATTGGCTTTAACTGCATCCTCAAACCAGGCGACCTGATCCGCCTCCATGTAGCCCGCGTAGGATAGCCCGGCTGGCAGGTTTTTCTGACGGTCATCGGACAGGAAGATAAAGACGTTGTTGCCCAGGGAATATGAATAGAAGTGGCTATCGTACCCCAGTTCCTCCCGGAATCGCGCCAGGTTATCCTCGTTGCTCAAACCCGGAGCATGATCGTGGTTGCCGGTACACTCCCGGACAGGTACGGGGAGGCTGTCCCGAAACTCGCGATACTTCTGGTACTCACTTGAAGTCGCATTGTGAATCAGATCGCCCAGGCAGAAAACTTCGTTAGGTTTGAGATTCTGAATCACATCCGCCATGAAAGATTCCATGGAGTCATTTGCTCCTGAGTAACCTATGTGAGGGTCGGAACCCATCACGATGTAATAATCCCCTGCTTGGAAGGATATAGCTTTCCCCACAGCCGGGGAGATGAGAAGACCAAGACCAGCCGTTGCGGTTCTTGACAGAAATTCCCGACGGGAAATGAGTTTAGCCGACATAATAAACGCCCTCCTTCTGAAATTTGCAGATGGGATATGTAGGGGCGGGTTCTCTCATGTTAATACGTTATCATTCGGAACAGCAATTTCCGCCAAACAGCATATACATTAAAGTTTTTTGCTCAAGCTTTTTGTTTCAAAAAGCTTGAGGGACCAAAACCCGCCCATTCTGGAAAACATAAACCATTAACCCTCCCCTACGAACCTATGCTCTCTTCTCTCTTGCAATCTCAAGCAAGGCCATAACGTTCTCCACCGGCACATCCCTTTGAATATCCTGTGAAGGGGAGAAGATATATCCGCCATTCTTCGACATGAGATCCCGCACTCTCCGGGCCTCTTTGCGGACTTCATCCGGGGTTCCGTAGGGCAATGTCTGCTGAGTGCTTATTGCTCCCCAGAAGGTGAGCCGGTCGCCGTAATTCTCCTTCAGCATCCGGATGTCCATACACTCCGGCTGAACCGGGTTCAGAACGTCCACCCCTATCTCTATAAGGCTTGGCATAAGAACCTGGACGTCGCCGCACGAATGAAGCCACACGTCTTTACCATAAGAATGTACCAGATCATACTCTCTCTGTTCGCCGGGACGGATCATCTCGTCCCACATCTCCGGTGACATGAGGAGACCGCGCTGCGAACCCCAGTCGCTTCCCAGCAGAATGCCGTCGATCTCTGGCAAGTCCAGTATGTTTTCCAGCATCACCATATTCTTTTCGATAATCTTGTTCAGCAGGTTCTTTGCGAAGTCCCTATGGCCTCCCATATCCGCAAGGAAATTCTGGATGCCCCGGGCGGAGTTGGCTTTTTCGAAGTGAGAACCGTAAATCAGCACGAGTATATACTTATCTGTTGTGTCTCGCGCGGCTTTAATCCTCTCCGCAAAATCGCTGTAGCTACCTGTTCCTATCACCTTCGCTTTTGAAGTGGGAGCGGCCATCCCGTGCCAGTCGCTTTCCAGCTCGTGCCATCCCCACCAGGGCGGCCCCACCGGCAACACATCATCGTCTATGAATTCCCGCGGAGACACGTCACCTACAGCCTCTTTCAAGGCATCCCAGGCATCGCCGCAAAAGCGGATATAATATGGCACCCGATCCGTCTCGCGATGCTCAATTGCAGCTTTCACATATTCTCTTCTCGTCATATTCACATTCCTCACAGCGTATGCCCCGCGCCGGACGA
>Ga0114922_10003357_pt1 | contig 14938 bp, 11 predicted proteins | sample AartaG_FD_100975 | JGI IMG/M metagenome (GOLD analysis project Ga0114922, IMG submission 100975) | Deep subsurface microbial communities from Aarhus Bay to uncover new lineages of life (NeLLi) - Aarhus_00045 metaG | ecosystem: Environmental > Aquatic > Marine > Oceanic > Sediment | place...
AGGATTATACTCATACATGCCGGAGGCCTAAAGCGTTAAACTCAAAAGTTTTACGAAACAAAACCTTGTCTTGGTTGCCAACTTTTTGGGAGAAGAACCGAAAGTTATAAAAAAGAAGGTATGTGGAATCATGAGTCACGACTCGCGTTTTGGAACTAAACTAGCGCTGAAACTCATGCTGGTCGCGACGCTGTTTATGACGGCCCAGCACGCGGGGGGCGCAGAATCCGGGATTGTTCGTCCCTTTGAAATCAGCAGCAAGTACAAAGCGAAGAACAAAATCGACGTCCTGATGAGGGCGAGCTGGCGCGAGAAGGGCATCGAGCCGGCGAATTTGTGTTCCGACGAGGTCTTCATCCGGCGGGTATATCTGGACGTAACCGGTACGCTGCCCGAGCCGCAGGCGGTACGCCAATTCTTACAGGACCGCCGTCCCAGTAAACGTACCGTACTGATCAACGAACTTCTGAAACGTGAAGCGTTTTCCGACTATTGGTCGCTGAAATGGTGCGATCTGCTGCGAGTGAAGGCGGAATTTCCGATCAATCTGTGGCCCAACGCGGTCCAGGCCTATCATCGCTGGATTCACGACGCTATCGCGCAGAATAAGCCTTACGATCAATTTGTGCGCGAGTTGTTGACCTCGAGCGGCAGTAACTTTCGCGTGCCGCAGGTCAATTTCTACCGCGCGATTCAAGGCCAGGAACCTTCCGCCATCGCCAAAGCGGTGGCGCTTACGTTTATGGGAGTTCGTATCGAGAAGTGGCCCGAGGCTCGGCGCTTGGGCATGGAGGCATTTTTTTCGCGGGTGGCGTACAAAAGTACCGCAGAATGGAAGGAAGAAATCGTGTACCTGGATCCGTCGGCCGCCGATACGTTGCGGGCGGTGTTTCCTGACGGCACTAAGGTGGAGATCCCGCCGGGTAAGGATCCCCGTGAGGTCTTTGCCGATTGGTTTATCACGCCGGAGAATCCCTGGTTCGCGCGGAACATCGCGAATCGTATCTGGTCGTGGCTATTGGGTCGCGGGATTATCCACGAACCGGACGACATAAGGCCGGATAACCCAGCCGTCCATCCGGAGGTGCTGGACTTTCTGACAAAGGAATTGGTCGATGCCGACTACGACCTACAACATATATATCGCCTGATTCTCAACTCCTACACCTATCAGCAGTCCTCGATCCCACGCAGCCATCATCCCGAGGCCGAGGCCCTGTTCGCGTGTTATCCGGTACGTCGGCTGGAAGCGGAAGTGCTGATCGACGCTTTGTGCTGGTTTTCCGGCACGCGGGAAAGCTATTCGAGTCCGATTCCGGAACCGTTCACCTTTATCCCGGAGGAACATCGTTCGATCAATCTGGCGGACGGGAGCATCACCAGTCAGTTCCTCGAGATGTTCGGGCGCCCGACGCGGGATACGGGGCTGGAATCCGAACGCAACAATGAACCTTCGGACGCCCAACGGCTGCACCTGCTGAATTCCACCCACGTGCAAAACAAGATCGAGCGCAGCCAGCGATTGAACGGGCTGCTTAAGACCGCCAAGGGGAACCGTCCGATACTGATCAACCAGATTTATCTGAACGTTCTGTCGCGGTTTCCCACGGAAGAGGAACGGGATGCCGCCCAACGATACCTGCAAACCAAGGGCATGAACCTTCGCCAGGGGGCAAACGATCTGGTCTGGGCGTTGTTCAATACGAAGGAGTTTTTGTATCGGCATTAACCTGATGCAATGAAAAAATGACGAATGACGAAATTCGAATGACGAATCAATGACGAAGCCCGAATGACGAATATAGAATCCAAGCCCCGACCGGCTTGCCGCGGCGTAGCCTTCCCCGCTACGCCATAGCTTCGCGTCGGCGAGAGCGAAGCGGGGTAAGGGAGGGGATCGAATGAAATTGTTGTGAGTGGATAGAAGGTTAAAAGGGAAAAGTTTAAAGTTAAAAACAAATTCGTGAGAATTCGTGGTAAAAATAAATCTGTGAAAATCTGCGTAATCTGCGGATAGATTTCTTGCCGTGAACTATGAACATGGTTTTCATAACCGCTTACTTACGTGCGCGGCTTGGATAGGGTATGGCGCCCGATTATAGAGTAAAAGGAAACGGTATCATGCGTACACGAAAAATCACAGAAGGTGTCACGCGGCGTGAAGCGATCCGACGGGGCCTTCTCGGAGCGGCCGGATTGGCGTTGTTTGATCCCTTCACCCATCGAGTGCAGTCAGCGCCGCTAGCGGCCAGGGCCAAGTCGGTCATTCAAATCTGGATGTGGGGCGGGCCGAGCCATTTGGATACCTTTGATCCCAAACCGAATGCGGGATATGACTATTGCGGTCCTTTGAAGAATCCAATCCCCACCAATGTGGACGGTATCCAGATAGGCGAACTGCTGCCGCTGCTGGCCCAGCAGGCGGACAAGTTTTCCATCATCCGCAGCATGACCCACGGCATCAACTCGCATGAAACAGCGTCCTACATGGTACAGACCGGGCACAAACCCGGCCGGCAGGTCTTTCCCAGCGTCGGGGCCGTCGTGTCCCTGTTCAAGGGATACGATCACGGGTATAAAGGTCTGGTCCCGCCGTATATTGTCCTGACGCAGCCTCAAGGTCGCTTTTCCGAAGCCGGTTTCCTGGGCCCGAGCTACAAACCGTTCGCCACCGGCGGCGATCCCGGCAAGACCCCTTTTGTCGTGGAAGGGATAGTGGCCAAAGGCATAACCGATCAGCGCCAGCACAACCGGCGCGTTTTGCTGCATGCTCTGGATTCGCTGGGCAAAGCCATGCCGGAAAATCCGCATTTCGAACAACTCGACCACTGCGAAGAGAAGGCCTATGATCTAATGTTCGGCGACGCTCGTAAGTTGTTTGAACTGTCGGAGGAAAAAAAGGAACTTCGCGAACAGTATGGCCTTAACACGTTCGGGCAGTCCTGTTTGATGGCGCGTCGATTGGTCGAGCACGGCGTTCCCTACATCACGATCAATTATAAAGGGTGGGACACGCACAAACAACACTTCGAGATCATGCGCCGCAAGCTACCGGAGTTGGACGCCGGCTTTGCCACGCTGTTGGGGGACCTGTCCGACCGCGGCCTGCTCGATAGTACGATCATCTGGTGGGGCGGCGAGTTCGGCCGAGGTCCGAAAGTTCAGTGGAATCCACCCTGGAACGGCGGCCGGTCGCACTATGGCAAATGCTTCTCTACTGTATTGGCCGGTGGAGGATTCAAGGGCGGCCGCGTCGTCGGGGCCTCCAACGAGAACGGTACGGAAGTGGCCCAACGCCCCGTGTATCCGCAGGACCTGATCGCCAGCATGTACGAATTGCTCGGCATCGATCCCGATGGCCCGATGCCCAATCCGCGCGGATTAGACGTTCAGGTCATGCCGTCCACAGGCAGCGGCGGTCGCCTGAAAGAGATTATGTAAAACCCAGCCCCGGCTATTTTATCCAAGCCCCGACCGTTAGGGAGGGGATCGAATAAAATGACGAATCAATGATGAAAACCGAAATACGAAACTCGAAGCACGAAACAATATCGAAATTCAAATGTTCAAATGTCTCAAACCAACATCGTTTAGAGCATTTGAATTTTGGTCATTTGAATTTGTTTCGGATTTATCATTAACCGCTTACTTACGTGCGCGGCTTTGATACAAAATTTCAACTGAGGAGCCAAACGATGGCACGTACCCGGATCCTGATATTGGTGGTAATGACGATCGGCGCGGCCACAGCGTGGGGGCAAACGAGAGAACCGCAAATTGGCTACCTTTACCCCGGCGGCGCTCAGCGAGACACCGTCGTGCAGATCATAGCCGGCGGTCAGTTCCTGCGCGGCGCCTCTGCCGTTCATGTCTCCGGCGACGGTGTACAAGCCAAGGTTATTAAGTATATGAGACCGGTATTTAATATTAACAGAGAACAACGAGTGTTGCTGCAAAATAATATGAAAGAAGTGCGTCAGCAGCGGCTGTCCGAATTGTTCGGTAAAAGCTTCCTACAACCCGAACCCATTCAAAAAAAGCCGGCAAAAAAGACCACCGATAAATCCAAGCCAACCCCAAAGGAAAACGATGCTAAAACGCCGGTAGTCAAGATGCCGGAGCATCCGTTATTGTACGACCTGGAAAATAAAAGCCTCTGGGAGTTGGCCCATCTTACGAATATGATCTTCTTTCCGAGGAATAAGCGGCAGCAGAATCGCCAACTGGCTGAATCCGTTCTCATTGAGATCACCATCGATGCCGACGCCATGCCCGGCGACCGGGAACTCAGGATTCAAACCAATACCGGTTTGACCAATCCGATGGTGTTTCAGGTGGGGCTGCTGCCGGAAGTTCGCGAGTTGGAACCCAACAATAAAACCGCCTATGACGACCTGAGCAACGTACCCTACCTGATGAAAGGGGTGAAACTGCCCAAGGGCCGCAATCTGCCCAGACCCAGGCCCCTCGACCTGCCGGTGCTGCTGAACGGACAGATTATGCCGGGGGACGTCGATCGTTTCCGTTTTCGCGCACGGCAGGGACAACAACTGGTGATCCAGGCCCATGCCCGCAGCCTGATCCCGTATCTGGCCGACGCCGTCCCCGGTTGGTTTCAGGCCACGCTGGCCCTGTACGACGCCAATGGTAATGAGGTTGCCTATGCGGATGACTACCAATTCCATCCCGACCCGGTTCTCGTTTACCAAATTAAACGAACCGGCGAATACGAGTTGGAAATTCGCGACGCCATCTATCGCGGTCGAGAGGATTTTGTATATCGCGTCGCTGTGGGCGAACTGCCCTTTATTACCCGGATGTTCCCGCTGGGCGGGAAAGCGGGCGTTAAAACCATCGCGGAACTCGACGGCTGGAACCTGGACAAAACCCAATTACCCCTGGATACCCAATCCGACGGCGCCGCCATTCGGCGTACGAGTTATTATGACGAGAAACGGATTTCCAATTCCATTCCGTATGCCGTAAACAATCTGCCGGAGTGTAAGGAAAACGAATCCAACAATTCGGTTAAGGACGCACAGCGAATCCACTTGCCGAAAATCATCAACGGTCATATCAATCAGCCCGGCGACGTCGATGTGTTCGAGATCAAAGGCCGCGCCGGTGATAACATTGTAGCCGAAATCTATGCCCGGCGATTGAATTCTCCGCTGGATTCCATCCTGCGTTTGACCGATGCGTCCGGTACGGTGCTCTCCTGGAATGACGATTATGTAGTTAAAGACACCCATCTGCACAAGGACATCTCAGGATTACTCACGCATCACGCCGATTCGTATCTCCTGGCCGAGTTGCCGAAGGACGGTACGTATTATGTGCACTTGGCCGATACGCAGCATCACGGCGGCGAAGCGTATGGGTATCGGCTACGCCTCTCTGCGCCGCAGCCTGATTTCGCCTTACGCGTAACGCCTTCCCATCTCCACGTAAACGCCGGCGGAATCGTACCCGTAACCGTACACGCCTTGCGGAAAGACGGCTTTGACGGTCCCATCGAGATTACATTGAAAAACGCTCCTGCCGGATTTACCCTGCAAGGCGCGCGGATTCCCCGCGGCAGCGATCAGGTCCGCATCACTCTGACCGCTCCGGCCCAGGCGCCTCCGAAACCGATCGCCCTGCAATTGGAAGGTCGCGTCAGGAGCAAGGACCAAATCATCCGTCGTCCCGCCCTTGCCGCCGACGATACCATGCAGGCATTCCTCTACCGCCATTTAGTACCGTCGCAGGAACTCCTGGTAGCGGTCAAAAAAATTCGCTGGCGCGTCCCTCACGTGGAACTGGCCGGTGAAGGTCCGGTTTGCATTCCGACGGGCGGTTCGGCCCAGGTGAAATTAAAAACCCCAAAACGTGCGGCGTTACAGGAAATGCGGTTAGTTCTCCGAGAACCGCCCGAAGGCGTATCCCTGCACGATGTGAAGGTAGTGCCCGAAGGACTGGCATTTCAACTCAAAGCCAGGAAAGATTCTATGCCTACCGGCTTTTCGGACAATCTGATTGTCGAAGCGTTCCGGGAATATTACCCGAAACAGAAAGACGGAAAACCTGCCAAGCAAAAACAACGCTATTCGATGGGTGTCTTACCCGCCATTCCCATCAAAATCGTACCGTAATCAGCAGACGGGGCGAGAATTGTCATCATATCTTTTGAAATGGATTGGCATGCTCAAGCTATTACTATCATGGATATTGCCCTCTTATGAATAACTTGCTACTATAGCCCCGAAGGGGCGCCAGTGTTTAGCCGGGGGCGTAAGCCCCCGGAAAGAGATGTAATAAAAATTTTCAGCCCCGAAGGGGCGAAAGTATCTATCAATGTCCTACACGAGTCTGCATTATCACATCGTCTTTTCCACCAAGGCACGTAAACCTCTTTTAAAGCCGGATATTCTGCCACGACTCACATCTTATCTCGGCGGCATTGCCCGCGAAAAACAAGGCCGATTAATCGCTGCCAACGGACCGCCGGATCACTTTCACCTTGTTGTTCTTCTTCATCCGAAAACTGCGCTGGCGGATTTCATCAGAATCCTTAAAACCAATACATCTCGCTGGATTCACCAGACTTTTCCCGAAATACCGGACTTTGCCTGGCAGGACGGCTACTCCGCTTTTACGATCTCATATTCAGATCTATCTCAAGTAATCCGCTACGTCGAAGAGCAGCAGAAACATCATAAAACATTATCCTTCCAGGAAGAACTCGTTGCCCTGTTGAAACGGCATAAAATCGAATATGATGAACGCTATATTATGAAGTAAAGATCTTTCGCCCCTTCGGGGCTAAAAAAAGGTAATCGAATCATTCACCGGGGGCTGACGCCCCCGGCTAAACACTTTCGTCCCTTCGGGACTTTTCCCTCTGTTGCCACAGGGGGCTTTAAAGAGTAAGACTGCATGGACTCCGGCTTTGCATTGCTTCGATGCGAGAACTGAGAGCCCATCCTGTAACTGTTTCAAGGTTACAGGTTTCAAGTTTCACATTTGATAGCACAGATATAAAAGGTGTGCAATGCACACCCTACCGAACTGTTTTTCCACTTTCCCTCAATCGTTTATCCTGGTAGAATATTTACATTGGGATACGTTTTGATGAGTAGCAAAAGGTAAGGAGCGCGATCATGACAATAATGAAAAAAATGATTCTGACTATTTCTTGGTTTGCCATTGCAGTCAACGGGATCCATGCCGAAGACTGGTCTCAGTGGCGGGGGCCTTATTGTAACGGTTCGACTACCGAAACCAACCTTCCCAGGTCCTGGACTACTACCGAGAATGTTGCCTGGACCGCCAATCTGCCCGGCGGGGGCTCTTCGACGCCGATTATTCGGAGTGATTCCGTCTTTATCAGCGCCCAGGACGGTGACGGGAAAACCTGGGCAGTGTGCCTGAACCGCAACGACGGCTCGATACGCTGGAAATATCCGATTGGTAAGGGTTTCAACAATCGTCAGGGCAATACGGCGGCGTCACCCTCGCCGATCGCGGATAGTGATAACGTTTATTTTCTATTTGGCAGCGGCGACTTCGCAGGCTTTAGTCACCAGGGCAAGCAATTATGGAAACGCAACATTACCTCCGTTCACGGCGCGTACGAAATCCTCTGGCACTATGGATCCTCGGGGCTGTTATATAATGATAAGTTATACGTTCCGGTTCTTCACGGCAACCACCGTGACACGGCGCCGGATAAATCCTATCTTCTCTGCGTCAATCCGCAGACGGGTAAAGATTTGTGGAAGCGTCCCCGGCACACCGACGCAGAATATGAATCGAAACAGGCCTACACAACGCCGTATCCCCTGGAGGTTGCCGGCCAAACGTATATCTATATCACAGGCGGTGATTACATTACCGCCCATGATCCCAAAACCGGTACGCTGTTGTACCGCTCCAAAACCCTTAATCCGAATAATGTCCGTTACGGCCGTACCGTCGTTTCCCCCGTTAGCGTTGACGGGGTGATCCTGCAGCCGGCGCCGCGTGGCGGAAGCATCTACGCGGCCAGACTGGGCGAAAAGGGACAAATCGCCCCGTGGCTCTGGACCATGCGGCAGAATTCTCCGGATGTGTGTACGCCGCTGGTGTACCGAGGAAAGTTTTACATCCTGAACGGCATGGCCAAGAAGATGCTGTGCGTCGAACCGCGCACCGGCAGCATAGTAGGCCGGTGCGATCTGGAAGGCAAAACGAAATTCCAGGCTTCGCCCACCGCCGCCGACGGTAAGATATACTGCATTAACATGCGCGGCGAGGCGTTTGTTCTTTCCGCTGCGGATACGCCCGAGATTTTATATCGTGTGGACATGGACGGGAAGGATTGTCGCTCCTCCATCGCGATTGCCGGCGGACAACTTTTCATCCGCGTGGACGATCGGCTCTACTGCATCGGCAAGAAATAGTCGATGCCAAACTCGTGGGAATTTTTCCTTTCGAAAGTATGCCTAACCTCAATTTTGCATAACTCTTATACTAATCAAGCCGCTCTGCATAGCCGATATGACCGTAGCAATCGAAAATCGGATATGGGACTTTCGGGCGTGTTTTTGCTTGACGTTTATCGCCGGCAATCATATACTTCTCACGCTTTGGGGATAACCGCCGACGAGCCCCGAAGGCTAAAACCCCATAAGCTATTGTAAATAATAGGATTACGTATGCCTGCGGCAAAAAAAACAACCAGGAAAAAGACCAAAAAAAAGGTGGTAAAAGCCAAACGCACCACCAAGAAGAGTCTGAAGAAAAAGAGTGCCGTAAAAAAAACTCGTCGTAAAAAGGTTGTGGTCCCGCCGGAGGATAATAAGCCTCTGACGGTCGAGGAAATCGAAAATTTCACCCAATTGCTCCTGGAAAAACGACGGGAGATTCTAGGCGACGTTGGGCATATGCAAAATGAGGCCCTGGATAACAATCGCCAGGATTCCACGGGGGATCTTTCGAATATGCCGATCCACATGGCCGATATCGGCACCGACAATTACGAACAGGAATTTACCCTGGGACTACTGGAGAGCGAGCGAAAAATCCTACGGGAAATCGATCATGCCCTGGTGAAAATCCAGGAGGGCACCTACGGGACCTGCGAAGGCACGGGTAAATTGATCGGCCGCGGTCGGCTGGAGGCCAAGCCGGAAGCCCGATACTGCGTGGAATACGCCCGGATGATCGAACAAGGCCTGGTCCAACGGGAAGAAGAAACCGGGGAATCCGACTCGGAAGAATAACCAAGGTTATGGCCAAACAAAATGCACCGAAAGGCGATCTGTCCCATTCGGCCAATCCCGCCGCCGTCGCGACTCGTTTTTCCACAAAGGGTCTTGCTTTACGCAGTTTCCGGGCGCATCTGTTTGTCTGGCTGACCGCAGCGATGGGCTTAGGCGCAGATTTATATACCAAACATTGGGCGGCCGAAACCCTCGGCACTCCCAATGAATCCGCCACAGCAATTCAATCCAACCAAAACGTCATCGTGGTACTCACGCTGCAATACCATACCAATCCCGGAGCCGTATGGGGAATCGGCGCCGGCAAAACCACCTTGCTGATTGCCACTTCCATTGCCGCCCTGGGATTTTTATTTTGGTTGTTCGCCATGTCCCGACCGGATCAAACATTGGGACATATTGCTTTGGGAATGGTCTTCGCCGGCGCTCTGGGTAATTTATACGATCGCATTTTCAATGAGGGCGAAGTAATTGATTTTATCGTAGTGGACCTGGGTTTCTGGATTTTCAATCCCTGGCCGACGTTTAATATCGCCGATGCCTTGTTGGTTATCGGGGTCGCAATGCTGCTGATCAGTTTTTATCGAACCCAGAAGCGTACCCCCGCCTCAAACCGCGAGTCCTCCCAACCGAAAGCCTAAAACTATCGAGTACCATAATACTACAGCGCAACTTAGATTTGCATAATAGCGATAATGTTTTGTTATATAAGTAGTTATGTTGTCAACATAAAACCTCATAGCCTCGAAGGCCCCAAGACTCGAAGAATCACTATTTTCTTTGAGCCTTCGCGTCTTTGAGGCAATTTCGTGTTTCGGATTTTCGGTGTTAAGTGGCGCTGTAGTAATAATGAACTAAAAAATTAACCTGCCGGAGTATATCAGTGAGTCAGCCTCAACTACAATGGTATATCATTGGTAAAAACTATCAAACCCGGGGACCCTTCACCACGGCCTATATCCTCAAGCGGTGCCTCTCCGGCAAATATGGCCAAAATACCCTCTGCTGGCGCGACGGCATGCCCGAATGGCTGCCGCTTATGCAGATCGATATCTTCCAAGCCGAAATCGAAACGTTCAAAAGGCTCCAGGGAAAAATTCATTTCTACTGTCGGTGTGGAAACGAAATCTTCGCCGGAAAAGCGCTCGCGGGAAAAACCATAGGCAATTGCGGCAAGTGCAACCAACCGCTGGTGGTGCCCTTCGTAAGCCAACCACATCCCGATCTCGTCTCTTCGCAACCCCCGCAGCCTCAACACGCCCCTCCCCTTCCCAGGAACGCTGCCCCACCGCAAATCAATCTGGATTTGCTCCAAACGCCAAATCTTCCTACAGATTTTACGCAACCCTTACCTCGAAAACAAACGCATTCCTGGTTAACAAAAATTCCTACGGGTATTTATGGCTTAGTTATTATCTGCTTCTTGTTGCCTTTTATTGAGGGGATGCCTGTGGCTGAACTTTCCGGGATAAATCTTGTCACGGGAACTACCATCGAACAATCCAGCCAAATTGACGATGAAATGCAAGACTTGTTTGGAGATGAATTTAAGGACGAGCAAGAAGAAGCAGAAACAGACAAAAAAATCGAATCCAGAACCGAAGCGATCATCGCGTTTGCCGCAGCGATACTTGCACTGCTATTGACTCGGATTCCGGTATCAAGATGGATTCCCGCGGCCTTGGGAGTGCTTGGGTTTATTTGTCTTATCTGGTTGAAAATAAACCTGGATCAGGAAACCAAACAAGAAGGGGAGGGGATTCTCGAAGTTACGTATCTATACGGGTATTGGCTTGCCTTGCTTGCCTTTGCCTCCGCTTGTATCGCGCAGGGGGTACTGATTATCGCAGGCGTAGAGAAAAAGACCCTGCTACCAAACCTATAGTATCGTATGTTTGTCATTCTGAGCGAAGCGAAGAATCTCGTTCTTGGGGACGACTACGTTCCATGGAGGTGAACGGTGAGTAAAAAAGAACCGAAGCAGAATATTCTGGAATTTGCCATTACCCGCGAGCAAAAGGCACACGAGTTCTATCAGAACCTGGCCCGGCAGACGGACCATCCGCTCAAGCGTATGCTCTTCGAACGATTTGCCCGCGAAGAATTATCCCACATGGAAACACTGCAATCGCATCTTTCTGGATCCCGGGAACTCGCCGCCGTGGAATCTGCCGCTCCCCTGCTTGCCGAGGATTCGGCCCGGGAGATCGCCCCCCAAATCAAAGCGCAGTTGCGCAACATGATTGCCAACGCCATGCAAAAAGAAAAAAACTCATTTCGTTTGTACATGGATATGGCCATGAAGGTGAAAGACGAAACCGTCCGCGATACCCTGATGGCCCTGGCCAAAGACGAAGCCAATCACCAGGCCTTCCTGGAAATGGAATTCGACCGGTTATCCGAGGCAACGTAACGAATTGAATTTCGGAGATAATATATGCATAAACAAATCATTCTTCTCCGGGGCGATATTACCCAACAGGATGCCGAAGCCGTCGTCAATGCCGCCAACAGTTCGCTTCGGGGCGGCGGCGGCGTGGACGGCGCCATCCACCGCGCCGGCGGAGTGGCCATCCTCGAAGAATGTGAGCAGATCGTCGCCAAACAAGGCCGCTGCCCTACCGGCCAGGCCGTCATTACGACCGGCGGAAATCTCAAAGCCAAATTCGTCATTCACACCGTCGGACCCATCTGGCGCGGAGGCGACCACAACGAAGACCAACTACTCGCCGACGCCTATCGTAACTCACTCGCACTCGCCCGCGAGCACAACATCAAAACCATTGCGTTTCCCTCCATTAGCACCGGCGCCTATCGATTCCCCATCGACCGGGCCGCACACATCGCCCTGAATACCGTCGATAATTTCCTCACCGAGAACCCCGGTCTCCACGAAGTGCGCTTTGTCCTTTTCTCGGAACAGGACCTGGTCGCGTATAAAAACGCCTCTGTGAACATATAATTTTAGGCTCTCATCGGAAAACATTGGTTGATTAATCAATCGGGATAATCACTGGTTGGGACGCCAGATTCCCGCCCTGATCGATTACCAGGATGTTCAATCGACAATTTTCTCCGGTAGGGTAGGCTGTGCCTACCATTTTCTATATTTGAAGCAATTAATCGATCGGGATAATCACTGTTTGCGAGGCTAGATTCCCACCGCAATCTATGAGCAGGATGTTCAATCGACATTTTTCTCCGGTGGTTAGCTGCTTAACAGGAAAGGTTTGTCTCTGCTGCCAGGAATTGCCTTGCAGCTTGCCGCCCCCGATCACACTATCCTGCGATTGTGCATACACCACATACCCGCCCAGCTTACCGTTATCCTGAAAATCCAGAGTCAGTGCGACCTCGTTATCTGTCGCTTTCAAACGGGTCGGCGCCTCTACTTTGATAACCGGTTCTTGGTTATCTTCCAGGTTCACATTGGCGTTTAGAAATCTCGAGTGCGCTACTATCGAGGCGTTCGCCGGCGAGAATCCGATGGGCGGCCGCTGCAATGCCGGCAGATAAGTATGCCGAAGATGCCTGAATCCGTTCCCCATGATATATTCACGTTCGTTCCGTTTATCATGCGGCATCCCGAACGCATGACCCAGCTCATGCAGGACGGCTCCGAACCCGTCTTCGATAAATTGATAGCGCGGCGAATCCTTACGTCCGTGCCCCAACGCCGTCCGGCCGGCAATCGGACTCTCATCCGCCAGGTATTTGATCTGTTCCTGAACCGTGGAAGCACAAAACTCATCCCGCAGAATCCATGACGAAAACATCCCCACCCCCCCGTCGGCCGAGTACCGCGCCCCCAGCGCCACGCCGCCCGGCCATTCGTAGTTCGACGGCGCCTCGTCATAACTTTCCACAAATATGATGTATAAATTCTTCCGTGCCGACCCGTAGGCCGCCTCCACTTCCGGCAATACCCGTCTCCATGTTGTTTGAAATTCATATTGTGGACGACCGGAATAATACACCGCCTTCTCCCGACCCTGGAGCAGATGAATCACCAGCTCGCCGCCTGCGAAATAAAAATCCAGACCCTCCGTCTCGTACCCCCGGGCCTGCAAACTTTGCCGGTACACGTCAGCGAGGATCGTCATTACGGTGGTTATCTTCTGCTGATAGCGTTTCGTCGGCTCACGGTTGCCGGGAATAAAATAGACCAGCCGGACTTTGTGCGATTTGCCCAGGTCCCGCAGCGGCGGCGGCATGCGATATTGCGACGGGATTCGACTAACTTTTGTCGGCGTCGCGACGTCAACAGAATTCGAGCACACGGCGCAACACCGACCGAAAACCGTATTACCGATGTCTAACGCTATACCGTTGACAACCGCCAACAGAATAACTAGAGACTTTTGTAATAAATGAAATAAGGCAAACGCGGAAAATTGACGTTTCCAGGCCCCGACCGCCTGCCCTGCGTAGCCTTGACGAAGTAGGGTGAGGAAGGGGATCAATAACCAAAATGATTTTATCCGCTTACTTACGTGCGCGGCTTGGATGTGAGATCCCCGTATGTTTTCGCCATAGTTACTCATTAGAACGTATCCGTCATACTGTCTATTATATATAGACACCATTCCCAAAACAAGTATAAACTGCGTAATATCAAGATGTTATGATTATACTTGATGGGAACGGAATATCTATATACAAATAAGCAGTTTACGGGTATCGTGTTTATATGGAAAAAATTATGAATAACTATATACACCCAGGTAAGAAGATATTCGCAAAGCCTCGAATCCCAAACCGGATTGTAGCAGCTCTCTTAGGGGTAATGGCCATCCTGCCGATATGGCTTTGCCGGGCAGCCCCGGCAATGTCTGCGGATTCGCAGGTGGCCAATGCCGCCGCCGTTATCATCGAAATCAATCCATCTCTCACCTCAGACGGCCTCTCGATCGTCACCCGGCAGATCGACGAAGCCCTGAAGAAAGACTGCAAAACCATTATCTTCGAATTTTCCGGTCGGGGGCTTTCCTTCGAAGGATTCGCGGACCTGGCCCGCCAGGTCGATCTCCTGGCCCAGGAGAAACATATCCGTACCGTCGCCTATATCCCCAAAGAGGCCTTGCAGATGAGCATGTTGGCCGTCTTTGCCTGCCGGCAGATCGTCGCGGATGATTTCGCCCAACTGGGTCAGGTCATCCCGCCCCCCCAACGTCTGACGCCCACCGCCAAACGGGTCAGCTACAACGAACAGACGGTCTTGAACAAGATCGAAGCCCACGCCGAATCCGCCGGACACGATCCCATCCTGGCCCGCGCCATGACCCAGCGAGCCCTGATGCTCTATCAAATCCGCCGACAGGGTAAGACGGAATTTGTGGATCAGGCACAACTGACCGTCCTCCGCACCCAAAAGGAGACGACGTGGGAAATGGTCGATAACCGTCCCCTCGTCGATTCCCACGAAGTATTACTCCTCGACGGCAGAAAAGCACAGGAATTAAAATTGGTTGCCCATCTCGCCTCCAGCCGTGACAAACTCGCAGAGTTCCTGGGCGTCAAACTTCTGGAATTGGAATCTACTAAAAAGATCGCCGCCAAGGATGATCCCAACCAACCCAGGACCAAAGACAGGCCCGATCCCGCCGCCGGCAAACCGCCAAAAGCCGTCCTCATCACCATCGCCGACATGGTCGATCCCGGCCTCGTCGATTCACTTATTCGACGCACGGAAT
>Ga0114922_10003358_pt1 | contig 14938 bp, 13 predicted proteins | sample AartaG_FD_100975 | JGI IMG/M metagenome (GOLD analysis project Ga0114922, IMG submission 100975) | Deep subsurface microbial communities from Aarhus Bay to uncover new lineages of life (NeLLi) - Aarhus_00045 metaG | ecosystem: Environmental > Aquatic > Marine > Oceanic > Sediment | place...
CACATTCGCAACTGTTTGCCTTATAGAAGCCAGCATGGGGTTTTCATCCCGGGCCCGGCTGGGTTGGATTTTTCCCGGCCCTGCTTCACTCGCGCCTCCTGAGCCACCCTGTGAAATCAGACCGGCGGGCGCCGAGTCCTGCCTATCATCGCCAGGGTTATCCCGAGCGGCATCCTCTGTTACAGGCTCCAAATCCAGTACCTGCCGTTCATGTTCGCCAGGTAAGGATTCTTCCTCGCTTTTAACCGGCTCACCCGATTTTTTGCGCAGGCCCCCACCGCTGCCGAGTGATTTCTCGAAATGTTGTACTGAAAGCTTATTTCTGCCCATGTCTTTGTAAACCACTCCTAACTGGAAATGGACCTCAGTATAGCTGCTGTCCAGAGAGATCGCCTTTTCCAGAAATTGTGCCGCCTCTTCCAGCCTGCCCTCTTCCTTGGCGACCAGCCCTTTTGCGAAATAAACGCTTGCAGTTTCCCTGATTTTACTGGCAACATTATTCTGAATTGCGGAGGGTGTCGAAACTTTCCTTGCAGGCCCGTTCAGCTCATTTTTAGCGGCTTCTTCCAGGGCACGGTAGTCGATTTCCGGATGGCCGGTGATAAGACTCATCTGCTCCTTTTCATCCGGCAGATTGGAGACAAAGTTTTTCCAGCTCCCATCAAGCGAGGTGTAATCTTCGTTCTTGTAGTGAATCCAGCAGAGGTAGAGCCTGGCGTCGTCTCCGAAGCTGCTGCTTTTCTGTGCGCGATTAAAGTTAATCAGGGCTTTATCGTTCTGGCCGAGCTTGTATCGGATAAGGCCGGCCTGATAATAGCTGTCTGCCACCCGGTTTCCGGCCCGGATAGCGCTGCGAAACGCCATCAGTGCGGAGTTGTAATTACCTTTCTGCATCTGTCTCACGGCCTGTACATAATATCCATTCTCGGGCATCGAACCGCCAAGACGGCCGGTCTGCTGGGAGGGTGTCCGCTCCGAGAGCTCGAGGATAAAGCGGGAGGGGTTCTTTATTTCGTAGGTCTTCACCTTGAACGGGTGGCGGGCTTTCACCCTTACCACTGTGGTTTCCGTACCCAGCGGGAGGAAAGTCACTGACTCGAGGTGGGGGTTGTTTTCATAAAGGAGCGACTGCTTAGTCAAGTTTTCGATCCCAGCCTTGTCAAAACGCACGAATACCAGTTTCTCTCCGGCATTTATCTCCACGCTGGCTTCCACCGGCTGGTCGAGAGTGATTGCTACCCTCGCGTAGTCGTCCTCGCTGAATACTTGAATATCGGTTATCTGGGCAGCCCTGCACATTCCGGCAGAGAGAAAGGTTGCGGCCAGGAAGACCGTGAGCAGACTGGTTATTTTACTCATGGCAATTACCCTGAAAGGTTGAATATCTTGATAATGGCAAGCGGGGTGCGGAAAGGATTTTTCCTTTTACGCGTTCCGTTTCTTTCATAGCTGGGTTTGAGCAATAGTCGTGCCATATACCCCAGGGGCTATTTTGGGGGCTTGGCGCTGGTCATACGAGGCTTTAAGCTGCGGCTGCGAAAGGAGTTCGAGGAAGGAATCGGTCTCAAAACGGCAAATTTTGCCCGGAGCGAAATTCAAGTTATTCCGATAACGAGAAATCAGGCAGTCAGCGCGCTGCCCTGCGATCCGCTGATCTCCTCCTCGGTTTCAGGACTGGGTTGCTTGCCGAGAATGATACTGATAAAGGTATCCGCCACTTCCATTTCCGCCCGGATCGCAGCGAGATAGTATCCGAGGTCTACTTTATTGTTTTCGTCGAGTTTCAGCGGCAGGTTATGCAGAACTCCGCGGTAGAACTGAGGGACTAGGGGATCTCCACCGCTGCCGATACGGGCGGCGCGGGTCAGTATATTGGCGAAATGAACGATAGCGCACAGTTCAGGCCTGGTCTTAGCGGTCAGGGGGAGGTGGTGCCGCTTGATCGCCTCCACCAGAGACCCGGGCAGGTTCCAGCGTTCAGCAAGCCAGCCGCCGACCTCGGCGTGGGCCACCTCGAATACTTTTTCCTCGGCCTGTGCCAGGGAGATATTCTCCTGTATTACAAGGCGCATGGCTTGCGAGTATCTGGCTGTCTGGAACTGGCTGAGAATCACTTTGCCTATGTCGTGCACCAGGCCCGCAACAAAGGCTTCGCCCTCCATGGCACGGAACCCGTGCAAGCGAGCAAGCATCCGGCTTGCTACGGCCACTCCTACCGAGTGCTCCCAGAAACGGGTGTAATCCAGCAGTTCGTCTTCGCTTGAAGCCCTGGTAAAACGGGAGATCACGGCAACCGAAAGCCCCAGGTTTTTGATCGTATCGAAACCGAGAACCACGATTGCGAGGTTGATCGAGCTGATTGGATTTGGAAAGCCGTAATAGGCGCTATTGGCAAGCCTGAGGATACGTGCCGTGAGTACCTGGTCGGTCCTGACCAACCGGCTTAGCGAGGGGGCCGAGCTTTTCGGGTCATCGATCAGCTCGACCATCTTGGCTACAACAGTGGGCAGGGTCGGCAGGTTGATAATAGTCTGCGTGATTTTCTTCAGGTGAGTTTTGTCAATGCCGGGTGCTTTTTTCATCTTATCCTGACGGGTCTGCAAGCCAGAAGCCGTACTCAAAAAGCTGTTCAACTATCATGCCCGCAGGTCGATCCTTCGTCCCGGGAACGGCGTTTCCTTATCGACATCGCCTCCCTGCGATTCGTTACTCGACATTTCTTCTGTTATTTCAGGAGTATCGGACTCGGTCTTTTTCTTCTTACCTTGTTCAAAGCCTTTATTTTCTTTACTCGAATGGGCGCTCTCTTCGAATGGTTCTATCTTTTCGAGCAAAAATTCCTCGAAACTGACTTTTTCACTTTCCCGGCCAGTGATTCTTTTGCCCCGGTCAACCGGCAAATAATTCTGAGTGCCGGAAATAGGCACCACCATAGGGATACCCCCATTCGGTTGGGCGACAGTTAGCCACTCGGGCTAGAGAAGGGCTAATTCCCGCTATCAGCGGCTCTGATTATAGACTCCGGTGGTAATCCTAATGTATTAATATGCAAATTTAATGCCTGCGTTCTTAACCGCCGCTTACCGAAATATTTTTCCTGCTTTACCAGAAGAAGGGCCCCAGGTTGCCTCCCGAAATGGATTCCGAAATTAATCCTACAGTGTATATTTCAATTTTCCGCGAAGTCTTAACATTGCCTCGGTGTGAATCTGGCAGACCCTCGATTCTGAGATCTGCATCACCTCACCAATCTCCTTGAGTGTCAGGCCCTCGTAATAGTAGAGCGCGATCACGAGCTTTTCTCGTTCGGGAAGGGCGTTTATTCCACCCACCAGCAACTGCTTGACCTCTTTGCGTTCGAGCATGGAGTGGGGTCCGAAATTGCTTGCGTCCTCGATCACATCGCCGAGGCTGATCGACTGGTCGTCATTTTCGTAAACCGTGTCGTTGAGCGAAAGAAAGGTTACCGGGCTGACCTTTTCCAGCAGGGTCTGGTACTCGCTGAGGCTGATTCCCAGTTTTTCCGACATTTCTTTTTCGCTGGCCGGGCGGCCTAATTCTCCCTCCAGCTCATGAAGGCATTTTTCGAGGTCCCTCGCCTTTTTCCGCACACTACGGGGTACCCAGTCCAGGCTGCGCAGGCCATCGATAATCGAGCCCTTTATCCGCAGCGCGGCGTAGGAGGTGAAACGGACCTGTTTTTCCGGTTTGTAGTTTTCTATTGCATCTATCAGGCCGAGTATGCCCAGGCTTTTCAGATCATCAAGCTCCACTGACTGGGGCAAGGAAACCGCCAGGCGCTCTGATATGTAGCTGATCAGAGAAAGGTTGGCGATCAGAATTTTCTCTCTGATCTTGTGGTCGCCTGTTTCCCGGTATTTGGCCACCATGTGTTCGATCTGTTCGTTTTTGCGAGCCCGCTCCTCGGCTTTATTGACTTCGGAGCCTGAGTGAGGCTTACTCTTATGTCCGGAGGTTTTTTTCTCGGAGTTCTGAAAAACGGCATTTTGCTGGTGGTTCTGCAGCATATACCCTTACTTGTTAGAAAGTTATCAAGTCAGATTGTTCTGTTCAACGTTTTCGGCCACGCTGGGCCGGCTGGTCTCTTCCTCTTTGAAAGATTCCTCTTCAGGGCCCATTTCCTCGAACTTCTCCATTCTTTCCAGCTCTACGCTCATGACCACTTTCAGGAAATACCAGCGTATCAGGAAACCGACCAGGCTGAAAATGGCCATCAGAATGATAGAGCGGAAAAGGGCAGTCATGAACGGAATCCCACTGACCACGCATATCAGCATCGTAAGATACGACATCAAAAACGAGAGTTTCAGTATATTCCCCTGCATCTTCGCTCTGTAGCAGCTTCATTGAGATTCAGAACACGTTATTTACCACCAGATTTGCGATTTTCACCGGGTCCGCCGCCTCGATATCCTCCGGCACCTCCTGGCCGAAAGTGAGAAAGCTCACCGGGATCTGCGAATTCCGAGCCACCGAAACAATTGAACCGAAGGTGAGAGTTTCATCGAACTTGGTCAGCAGAAGCCGCATGTTTTTTCCTGTCCTGAAGCGTTTGATCGCGTGGGCCATGTCTTTGGGCTTAGTGTTCACCGAGAGCACGAGATGAACCTCATCGGGATCGGCAGCCTGGAGCAAGTTTTTCAGCTCACCCAGCATCTTCTCGTTGAACTGGCTGCCTCCGGCCGTATCGATCAGGATCACCTCCCTGTCCCGGTAGCGTTTCAACATCTTGGTAATCTCGCGCGGCGAGTGGACTATCTCCATCGGGATATCGGCTATTTCACTGAAAGTTCCCAGTTGCTGGGTAGCCGCCACCCGGTAGGTGTCCGCGGTTAGCATCGCTACCTTTTTGCCACCATAGAATTTCTTGTTTGTAGCCAGTTTGACCAAGCTGGTTGTCTTGCCCGTTCCCGAGGGTACGGTCAAAGCGATTACCAGCGGACTATTTTCTCGCACAGGTGTCGGTCTGGCCACCTTGATCATCCGCGAGATTTCCTCGATCAGGCATTTTTCCACCTTCTTGGTCTGGGAGTATTCACTCTCGCTGAAACGGGCAAAAATGCTCTGAATAAGGTCGCCAGCGATTTTCTCTTCCAGTTCGATATCCACCAGTTTCTTGTAAATATCTTTCAGAACCGGCGGCAGAGAGGGCATCCGCTGGTATTTGATCTGCTCGGCCATCTCGCCCACGGCGGATTTCAGATCCTTGAGTTCATCCTGAAGCAGGAGCACCTTGCCGCTTTCCGAGGAGTTCGGGTAAGCCAGCCCTGAACCGAATGAACTTGTAGAGAGGGGTTTCACCTCTTCCAGAGTATCCTTGATCAAGCCTGAAAATTCAGCTCTGGGGGACTGGACTACCGGCCCGTTATCGCCCACAGTCACGGAAATATGCGCGCCGGCAGGGCTGCCGGTTTTTGCCGTGCGCTTGTGGTCGGCGAGGATATTCCCCTCTGTGGTCGCCGTTACCTCGAACATCTCCTTGCCCAGAAAGTCCAGAAATCCGCCCCGGTTGATTTTGCGCGAGCCCAGGATCACTGCACCGGTGCCCAGGTCCTTTTTCATTTTTTCCAGGGCCTCCCGCATTGAGGGTCCCACGTATTTTTTCACTTTCATGTCAGCGCTTTCTCCCTTTCTGTCTGGATGGTACCATAGGAAACAATTTCAGCAGTTTGCGGCAGTTCAGCATAGGAAATCACCACCAGATTCGGGAAAACGGGTTCGACCATGCGCTTGAAATACTGCCTCACAGTGGGTGAACAGATCAGCAGCGGCTGCAGGCCTTCCGAGCTTATTTTGTCTACCTGTTCCTTGAGAGAGGAGGTGATTTCCTCGATAAAGCGCGGGGGCAGGGCCAGAGGACTGCCCTTGGTTGCGCTTGATTGAATAACGTCTGTAATGGTTTTTTCAACTTCCGGCGCCAGGGTGATTGCAGTCACCTTGCCCTCGCTGTCCTTGTAAAGGTTGTAAATCGTGCGGTTAAGGCACTGGCGCACGTACTCGGTCAGGATGTTCAGGTCCTTGGTATGGCTGGCGAAATCCGAAAGCGCCTCAAGAATTGTCACCATGTCGCGGATCGGAATCCTTTCGCGGAGCAGGTTCTGAAGTACTTTCTGGACGGAGCCTACACTCATCACGTTTGGAATCAATTCCTCGACCAGGGTCGGGTTTTCCTTTTTCATATTGTCCAGCAGGGTCTGGGTATCCTGCCGGCTCAGGATTTCGTGGGCGTGCCGTTTGAGAGTCTCCATCAGGTGGGTAGCCAGTACCGCCGGCGCCTCGACAACGGTATATCCGCTCATCTCGGCTTTTTCTTTGTTTTCCTCGGTGATCCAGATCGCTTCAAGCCCGAAAACCTGCTCGACAGTGCTCTGGCCTTCCACCTTTTCTGTAACGGTTCCTGGGTCGAGAGCCATGTACTGGGTGGCCATCACCTCTCCCCGCGCGACCTCTACACCCCGGATCTTGATCACGTATTCGTTGTTCTTGAGCTGGATATTGTCCCTGATCCGGATCGGCGGAACGATTATCCCGATTTCGAGCGCGCACTGCTTGCGGATTTCGGTGATCCGACCGAGGAGGTCGCCTCCCTGATCGACATCCACCAGGGGGATCAGTCCGTAGCCGATCTCCAGTTCCAGGGGATCGACCTGGAGGTATTCCTCGATCTGGGCACTGATATCGGTCGGAACCGCTGCTTCCTCTTCCCGCTCTTCGCTCACTTTTTCTGCCTCCTTTATCTGCCTGTGCGCCCCTATGGCCAGCAAGCCGACAATTGTGGCCAGGACCAGGAAAGGCATGGTGGGAAGGCCAGGCATGAATCCGAAAAAGAGCAGCACCGCCGAGGTGATAAACAGCGCGCGCGGTTTGGCCATCAACTGGTTCTGGATGTCAAAGCCGAGATGTTGTTCGCTGCTGGCGCGGGTGATGATCAGACCTGCAGAGGTGGAAACCACAAGAGCCGGGATCTGGCTCACCAGGCCGTCACCGACTGTGAGCAGGGTATAAGTTGTGAGCGCATCGGGAAAAGTCATCCCTCTCTGTAATATGCCGATAATAAACCCGCCTAATATATTAATAAAGGTAATCAGGATCGCCGCAATCGCGTCGCCCCGGACGAATTTCGCGGCACCGTCCATGGCGCCGTAAAATTCGGCTTCACGGTCGATCTTATCGCGCCGGTTTCTCGCCTCTTGCTCATCGATCAGGCCGTTGTTAAGGTCGGCGTCGATAGCCATCTGCTTACCCGGCATCTTGTCCAGGGTGAAACGCGCGGCAACCTCGGCAATTCGCTGGGCACCTTTGGTCAAGACCAAAAAGTTAATAATCACCAGGATTGCGAAAATGATAATACCGACCACATAGTTACCGCCCACCACGAAAGTACCGAAAGACTCGATCAAGCTTCCTGCATAGGCCTGGCCCAGGATAAGCCGGGTAGTCGCCACATTGAGCGAGAGCCTGAACAGGGTCGCCATCAGCAGCAGGCCCGGGAAAACCGATAACTGCAGCGGCTCGGTAGTGTAGAGAACCACTACCAGGATCACCAGGGCCAGGCTGATATCCAGAGTAAGCAGCAGGTCCATCATAAACGGCGGCACGGGGATAATCATCACCACCAGGATTCCCACCAGACCCAGGGCGAGCATCACGTCGCTGTATTTTGAAAAGCGCATATTTTTAGCAGGTGCTTAAAGTTTTATATATCCTGATTCCTGTCTTCTATTTTCTCATGCAATCCGCCTGTTTTTCAGGCGGTAGACATAAGCCAGAACCTCGGCCACGGCCTTGTAAAGGTGACCGGGAATTTCGGCTCCGATCTCGACAGCCTTGTAAAGCATCTGGGCCAGAGGTTTATTTTCCACGATCGGGATATCGTTGGCCTGTGCGATCTCTTTTATCTTTTCAGCCAGCAGCCTGGCTCCCTTGGCCACCACCATAGGCGCGCGCATCTTTCTCTGATCGTACTTGAGCGCCACAGCCAGTTCAACCGGGTTGGTGACCACGACATCCGCCTCTTTCACATCCTGCATCATGCGCCTGCGGGCAGTCTCCATCTGGATCGAACGGATGCGGCTCTTGATCAACGGGTCACCCTCATACTGCTTGCGCTCTTCCTTGACTTCGTGGCGGCTCATCCGGAGCTCCTGCTTATGTTTGTAGCGTTGCCAGATGTAATCCAGGATCGCCAGCAGAAGAAGCAAAAGGGCGATTCGCAGACTCAGGATGAAAATCTGTTTCATCAGGTAAATGAAAAACTGGCCCACTTCCTGGTCCAGCAGGAGGATATAATCACCGAACATACCACTGACCGTCCATACGGACAGGGCAGCAACCGCGATCACCTTGAGAACGCTTTTCACCATCTCCACGATAGCCCGCGAAGAGAAGAAGATTCTTTTGATCCCCTTGATCGGATTCATCTTGCTCGCCTTGGGCATCAGGGGCTTCCAGGTGAAATTGGGCCCGGACTGGGCGACCCCGGTCAGGATTCCCACGATCATCAACATAAGGAAGAGGGGTCCCATTACTCTCAGCATGAAAAAAAGTGCGGCCTCTGTATAATCTTTCAAATTATGCGGCCCGATCTCCATATCCACAGCGTTGATAAAAATATGCGTACCCGCCTTCTCCATACTGTCCCACATAGCAGAGCCGAAAAAGAGGAGCGCCAGGACGCCGGCCAGGAGCACCATCATGCTCGACAGCTCGACCGACCGGGGCACGTTACCTTCCAGGCGCGCATCTTCCAGGCGTTTTTGTGTTGGTTCCTCTGTCTTTTCTTCTTGCGGAGTTTCCTCAGCCACTTTTCCCTGTCCTGGTTACAGAAACCTAAGCGCGATCAGTATGTTGTTTTCCATGCCGGCTACCAGCTTGGTAAACACGTAAGAGAAAAACGGCAGGCTGATTCCCAGAAGCAGGATCCCCATGCCGACTTTTACCGGAAATCCGATAATAAAAACGTTGATCTGCGGGGCCGTACGCGCAATAAAGCCAAGAGCCACATCCGCCAGGAACAGGGCGGCAAGAATCGGCGCCCCCATCTTAAGCGCGATTATAAACACCTGGCCGGTCATGCGGATCAACTCTGTTGCCAGGGGTGCCTCGAGCTGGACTCCCGCAATCGGGATCACATGGAAGCTGGCGGCCATGGCCTTGAACAGGAAATGGTCCCAGAACAGGCTCACATAGATCAAAACCGCCAAAAGGTTCTGCACCGTACCGATAATACTGATCTGCTGCTGGCTCATCGGGTCGATCACATTAGCGATACGCAGGCCCATCTGGAATCCCACCAGGTCTCCAGCAAATTGTATTCCATGGAAAATCAGCATCGCGATATAGCCCAGGGCTAATCCCACCAAAAGTTCCTTGAACAGGACCACCACATAGCTCACGATGTTTTCCGGCAGAACCACGCTGTCGATATTCAGTGCGGGCACGAGCACGATTGTAATCACCAGTGACAGCCCGATCCGCAGCACGCGGGGAACATTTTCTGAGCCGAAAAACGGCATCGTGAAAATGATGCCGCTGACCCGGAGAAAAATAATCGAGTAGATCTCGATCTGGCGCAGGGCGATATCGGTAATCGGTGTCATCACTCACGTTTTCTTCCAATCCAGCCTGGGAAGGAGATTTCCCTCCGGGGCGGGAAAGGATTTCCGCTCCATGCCGGGCGGTAATGCTATGGGCGCCAGCCTGGTGAGCCGGGGGTGCAGATTCTCCTGCCGGACAAATTTTCCGGCGTAGAAAAAGTTATTAATCATCTGATGTAATTCGGAATGTTATTAATCAGCTCGATTGAAAAATCCAGCAAGGTTTGCATCATCCAGGGCAGGAACAGGATCAGTGAGACCACTACGGCCACTATCTTGGGGATAAAGGTCAGGGTCTGTTCCTGGATCGAGGTCGCTGTCTGGATGATACTGATCGTCACTCCGACTATCAGCCCGGCGATCAGCATCGGGCTGGCAACCATCACGGCGGTAAAAAATACCTCTCGTCCGAGGTGAATTACGAATTGCTGACTCAAAGGCTGCCTCCTAAACAAAACTTCTCATCAATGAACTCACCAGCAAGTACCAGCCGTCCACCATTACAAACAGCAGCACCTTGAAAGGCAGTGAAATAATAATCGGCGGCAACATCAGCATACCCATCGAGAGCAGCACGCTGGAGACAATCATGTCGATCATGATAAACGGCAGATAGAGCAGGAACCCGATCTGGAAAGCCAGCCTGAGCTCGCTGATAATGAACGCCGGGATGAGCACCAGGGTGGGGATATCCTCTGGTGTGGCAGGCTTATCAATCTTGGCCATGAACACGAACAACGTAAGGTCTTTCTCGCGCACCTGGCTGAGCATGAATGTACGGATCGGTTTCAGCCCCCGGTCGAACCCCTCTTGCTGGGTAATATCGTGGCGCAGGTAGGGCTGGAGCGCCTGATCGTTGATCTCTTTCCACACCGGACTCATGATATAAAACGTGAGAAAAAGCGCCAGCCCGATCAGAAGCTGGTTGGCCGGCATGCCCTGGGTGCCGAGCGCCTGGCGCAGGAAATGAAAGACCACCACTATCCTGGTGAAACAGGTCATCATGATCAGGATAGAGGGCGCCAGGGCCAGCAGTGTCATCAGGAAAAGCAACTGCAGGGTGATTGCGAAATCTTCCGGCTCCTGGGAAGCCCCCACTCCGATATTGACACTGGGAAAAATCGTTCCGCCCGCGCCGCCCGCACCTTGCGCCTGAGTGTTGCTGTAGCAGGAAAAAACGAATATGGCCAGAAGGAAAAGAAGGCTCAGAATGGCTTTAAACGGTATCCTGCGGAATTTGACTTTCATCTCTGCACACTTTCCCCCGGTAAAATTTTTTTCCACACCAGAGGTGATGAGCAAATTCCGTACCGGAGGTTTTGAACTGGATCTCCCGGTTTTGCGAAAAGACCTTTGCCGGTATGTTACAATAGCCAACGACACCATCCATCTCCTTTTGCATTTTCCCGGCGCAGGGATTATATTGGCCGACGAAATCTCGTCTATTTTTAGCAGTAAAATACCTTGCTGCTTTTTCTACCAATGGGTCCGGTGTATTTTTGCGCCAGGAGAGATAACTTTTCCTATTCGGCAAGAAATCCGGACTGTAATCCTGATACCAAGATAGAATGTTTCTATTAAAAGCGCAGGGTCACGGCGCGCCGTGACCCTACGCAAGTGTTCGCTTCTCAAATAGTTGCAATTCAATCCAGATGTCGTTTCGTTTTTCTGCAAAAGGAAATCGATTAAATTTCAACATGCTTTTGAGACAATTTTGCAATCTGCAGGCCAACTTTATCCGGAGTGGGGAAAAATGGGAACCAACGTGGTACAGAAAATATTTACCGAGCATCTGGTCAGCGGCAGGCTCACTCCCGGCGAGGAGATCGCCCTGCGGGTGGACCAGACCCTGACCCAGGATGCCACAGGCACGATGGCCTATCTGCAGTTCGAGGTGATGGGAATTGGGCGGGTTAAGACAAAGCTTTCGGTGAGCTATGTGGACCACAACATGCTTCAGACAGGATTCGAGAACGCGGATGACCACCGCTACCTTCAGAGCGTAGCCCGCAAGGTAGGGGCACATTTCAGCCGACCGGGCAACGGGATCTGCCACCAGGTGCATCTGGAGCGGTTCAGCGCACCCGGGCAGGTTCTTCTCGGCTCTGACAGCCATACCCCGACCTGCGGAGGAGCGGGAATGATCGCAATCGGCGCCGGCGGTCTGGATATCGCTGTGGCGATGGCCGGAGGAGCTTTCCACCTCAAGTGCCCCCCGGTGGTGGGCGTGCGCCTGGAGGGCAGGCTCGGGGGGTGGACCTCTGCCAAGGATGTGATACTGGAAATGCTTCGCCGACTCACTGTAAAAGGCGGCGTAGGCAAAATATTCGCCTATCACGGCCCAGGCGTGGAGAGTCTGGATGTGCCCCAGCGGGCCACTATCACCAACATGGGCGCAGAACTCGGCGCCACGACCAGCATTTTCCCCAGCGACCGGCGCACCAAAGAGTATCTCGACGCCCAGCAGCGGGGCGAACTATGGCGGGAAATCCTCCCGGATGGGGATGCCACTTATGATGAGGAGATCGTGATCGACCTCTCAAGCCTCGAGCCCCTGGTTGCCATGCCTCATTCACCGGATGCGGTGGTGAGGCTCAAGGAGGTTGCGGGAGAGAAAATCCAGCAGGTCTGCGTGGGAAGCTGCACTAATAGCTCCTACTACGACCTGATGGTGGTGGCGGCGATTCTCAAGGGCAAGAAAACGCATCCGGAGGTTAGTTTCGCAGTTACCCCGGGCAGCCGGCAGGTATTCGAGATGATCGCCGCCAGCGGTGGTCTCAAGGACCTGATCGGCAGCGGAGCGCGGATTCTCGAATCCGCGTGCGGTCCCTGTATCGGCATGGGCCAAGTGCCTGCCACAGGGACGCTTTCGGTGCGCTCGTTCAACCGCAATTTCAGGGGCCGCTGCGGCAGTAAGGAGGCAGGGGTGATCCTGGCAGGCGCGGAGGTCTGCGCTATGGCAGCGCTCGAGGGTGCCCTGCCGGATATCACCAAACACGGGGATCCGCCCAAGGTTGCCCCGCCGGAGCGGTTTATTATCGATGACGGGATGATTATCCCGCCAGCCCCTGAAGGCGAGGAAGTGGAGGTGGTGCGCGGGCCGAATATCAAGCCCTGTCCGGTGAACCAAACCCTGCCTGATATAATAGAGGGTAAGGTTCTGCTTGTCACCGGTGACAATATCACCACGGATGATATCATGCCCGCAGGCACCAAAGTACTGCCCCTGCGCTCGAATATACCGGCAATCAGCGAGCACGTTTTCTCTAACCTCGATCCTGAGTTTCCTGCCAGGGCACGGCAAATGAAAGGCGGGATCGTTATCGGCGGAAACAACTACGGCCAGGGTTCCTCCCGCGAACACGCGGCAATCGCTCCGATGTACCTGGGATTGAAAGCGGTCATAGCCAAGAGTTTCGCCCGCATCCACCGGAGCAACCTGATCAATTTCGGTATTCTACCGGTGGTTTTTACAAAGGAAAGCGACTACGGCTCTGTCGCCCAGGGAGACGAACTTGTAATCGAAGGTATCCATTCGGCCCTGGAAAGTGCGGAGGGTGAACTCACAGTGACCAACCACACAAAGGGCGGGTCATTCAAGGGGATTGCCAAGCTCAGTGATCACGAACTCGAAGTGATCTTCGCCGGCGGCCTTCTTCCTTTCACCAAAAAGCAAGCCTGAGTAGCAAGAGGTGAGTACCCGTATCGAAAAAGACTTTTTAGGAGAAGTGCAGGTACCGGCAGACAAATATTATGGCGCACAGACACAGCGCGCCGTGGAGAAATTTCAGGTTTCGCAGACCTGGTAAAAGCCCTTGAAAAATGATCAAAAAACCGCTTGCTATATATCCAGAGGGTTAAAGTGCCAAATTAAGCTGGATTTTTATATCTTATTTCGTTAATATTCAAGCTTTATTAGCAACATAACTGGATTCAGACAGTCTGTTTGAACTTCTTTTCCTGACAGATTGCAGTATTGTTTCACCTCCCTCTTGGATAATTTTCAGATTCAGCTTTAGTTTAACGCCAAATTGCCCGGAGGTTTTTTCATGGCGCTAATCGAAGAAATCCGTGAAACTCTGGTTGTCGGCAACGCCCAGAAAGTAAATGAACTGACCACGAAAGCCCTGGCTGAAAACATCACGGCCATTGAAATCCTCAATAAAGGGCTTGTCAAAGGCATGGATATTGTCGCCGAAAAATGGACTTCCGGCGAATATTACATCCCCAACGTGCTGATCGCCGCCAGGGCGATGAAACAAGGCATGGAGGTGATCAAACCCAAGCTCGTGGAAGGAGATTACAAAGCCAAGGGCGTGGCGGTTGCCGGTACGATCAAGGGCGACCTTCACGATATCGGCAAGAACCTGGTTGTAATGATGATGGAAGGCGCAGGTTTCGAGGTTTTCGATCTGGGTACCGACGTTTCGGCAGAGAAATTTATCAATACGGCCAGGGAGAAAAACGCCGATCTGATCCTCATGTCCGCGCTGCTGACCACGACAATGATGTCGATGAAAGATGTAGTCGCTGCTCTGAAAGATTCCGAGCTGGCGGACAAGGTCAAGGCCATGATCGGCGGCGCTCCGATCACCCAGAAATTCGCCGATGAGATTGGCGCCGATGGTTACGCTCCGGACGGCAGCAGTGCGGTTGAACGTGCCAAGGAACTTCTGGGCATTGCCGTCTGAGGAGCGAAAAATTAATACCGGACTAACTCAATGCCGGGTTTGAGGTGCGCCTTAAGCCCGGCATTTCCCAAATCTGGAGCTTTGCGGCACTGCCAGCGCTCCGGTTTTACTTCATCCCTTGCTGCTTTCGCATTCTGGCCGGTTTAGTTAACTTTATACCTCGATCTTATCCCGAACCAACAGACTACGGATTGAGACCGACCACCTTTATTATTCTCCCGGAAAATAATCCGGGGATATTGGACAACTCCCGAGATGAAATCTTTTACAGTTAAATTTTTACCTGGAAAGCGTGAAATAACTGTGGCTGCCGGCAAAACACTGCTTGAAGCGGCCAGGGAAAACCGGATCATGGTCAGCGCACCCTGCGGTGGAAAGGGTCTCTGCGGCGGCTGCGCAGTACGGATTGCCGAGCCGGAAAACCTCCCGGTAACCGAGCAAGACCGACGTCATCTGAGCCAGGAGCAGCTCGATTCAGGCATTCGCCTGGCCTGCCAGCTCCAGATAAAAAGTGATCTCACTGTGCACCTTGCTGAAGAAGCTGAGATGCCCAGGGCCAAACTCGATCTGCTCAAGGTCGAAAGCGAGGATGTCGAACCCCGGGGCGTGCCTCGCAAGCTCCTTTTCACC
>Ga0114922_10003359_pt1 | contig 14935 bp, 9 predicted proteins | sample AartaG_FD_100975 | JGI IMG/M metagenome (GOLD analysis project Ga0114922, IMG submission 100975) | Deep subsurface microbial communities from Aarhus Bay to uncover new lineages of life (NeLLi) - Aarhus_00045 metaG | ecosystem: Environmental > Aquatic > Marine > Oceanic > Sediment | place: Aarhus...
AAATGCTTGATTTAAAACAGATAGAAGTTTATTATCCGGAACCTGTTCGATCCTTTAAGAAGAATATATTACGAGAATATTTACAATATAAGATCCTGGCAATCATTTTCGATACAAGACATTGCGAGAAACTGGCTTTCATGGGCGGTACGGCAATTCGAATTATTTACGGTAACAATCGATTCTCAGAAGATCTCGATTTCGATAATTTTAGATTAACGGAAAATAATTTTAAAGAAATCACCAGGATCATCCAAAAGAATTTAATTCAGGAAGGATATTCGATCGAAATTAAAAACGTTTTCAAACATGCATTTCATTGCAGTATCAGTTTTCAAAATTTATTGTATGAAAATGGAATCTCCAATCATCGAGAAGAAAAGTTGATGGTTCGATTTGATACAGAGCCCCAAGGGATAGCATACAATCCGGATAAAATTATCATCAACAAGTTTGATGTATTTACGAGAATAAATGTCGTACCCAAGGATATGCTGTTAGCTCAGAAGTTATTTGCTATAATAAATAGAAAACGGTCGATGGGTCGAGATCTATTTGATACCATTTTTTTATTCAGCCAGACAAAACCTGATTTCGACTATTTAAGGGAGAAAGCAAATATTTCGAATATGACCGAATTGCGGGAAATTTTGCTTACCAAATGCGAGGCAATCAAAATCACAAACCTTTCCAAAGACGTGGAACCGTTTTTAGTAAATCCGGGTGAGGCGAAGAAAATTTTATTGTTCAGAGAATATATCGAGAATTCATTAATAGAGGATGAAAAATGAAAAAACTTAATTTGTTCATCGGACTCATTGTCGGGATAAGCGTTATATCCTGCAGGGAAACACCTAAAAGTCAAATCACGACCAACACCTCCACCGAACCGGCCGTCGGTAATAAAGGCATGGTGAGTTCGGCCCATCCCATTGCGACGCAGGCGGGACTGGACATTCTCGATGCAGGAGGTAACGCTTTTGATGCTGCCCTGGCCACAGCGGCTGTCCTTAATGTTGTAGAACCGGCTATGTCAGGTATGGGGGGATACGGGACCATCGTCATCTATGATGCAGCCAAGAAACAGGCCCGATTCCTCAATCCCAGCAGTCGGATTCCCCGCGGTGTCGATTCCGATGCCTACCGTGCTCCGACGCCCAATTATCGAGAGAACCGGCGGGGAGCCAAAGCCGTATCTACCCCGGGGAACGTGCACGCCTGGGAGGCCATGTCCCAAGAATACGGCAAGCTCGATTGGGAGAACCTGTTTGAATCTGCCATACGTGTGGCGGAAGAAGGATTCGAGATTGGCAGCGGTATGGCCAATCTCATCGGACGCGCATCTCCAGTATTCCCTGAGTATGCCCAAGCTTTTTATGGGCACGGTAGTAAACCGTTGAAAGAGGGAGAGAAGCTTATTCAAAAGGATCTTGCCAGGTCCTTTCGGCTCATCGCCCGGCAGGATGCTTCTGTTTACTATGGAGGTGAAATCGGCCAGGCTATCGATAAGGCCATGCGGGAAGCAGACGGTTTCCTATCCATCGATGATTTGAGAGCGGACAAAGCCGAGTGGTGGGAGCCCATCCGCATCGATTACAGAGGCTATGAGGTCATCACGGCCTCACCACCTTCGACGGCCTTTCCTTCCCTCATTCGGTTGGGAATGATGAGCCGGTTCGACAATAAAAAGCTCGGACATAATACGACAGAATATCTCCACCTGTTCGCTGAAGTTACGAAACATGCCTTCCGGTGTCGTCTGGCCTACGCCGGTGACCCGGACTTTATTCCGCCTCCCCTGGAGAAACTCCTCTCTGAAGTGTATTGGGAGGAAGAAGCAGGAAAAGTCGATCTCAAAAAAGCAAAATCCTTCGAATACCCGGGAATCGTCCAGACGAAGGATCAACATACGACCCATTTTGTCGTGGCCGATCGATGGGGCAATATCGTTTGTGCCACCCAGACCCTGGGTAATGCTTTCGGCAGTCGGATCATGCCTGAAGGTACGGGCATCTGGCTCAATAACTCTCTGGCCTACTGTACATTCGAGCCCAAGGGCAATCCCATGGATGCCCACGCGGGGCACCACAAGCTGTCTGGCGACTGTCCCACTCTGATCATGAAAGATGGCAGACCCTGGGTCGCTGTTGGTACACCTGGTGGGCACACTATCGGACAAACCGTTCCCCAGATGGTGATGAATATCATCGATTTTGAGATGAACATACAGCAGGCTATAGCCGCACCGCGTGTCAGTTTCGTGGAGCCCGACTATTTGGTCGTCGAAATGGACATTCCGGAAGCAGTTCGAGGGGATCTGAAGAGGATGGGTCATCAGATCCGGGAGGGTCGAGGTCTTGGCAACGCACATGGGCTTACGGTCGAATACGATTCCAGGGGTAAACCGGTTCGATTCACGGGTGGCGCGGATCCTCGGGGAGGAGGGTTAGCAAGGGGATTTTGAATCCTTGATTAGAGCGTTATAACTCTCATGTAAAGAGAGATGATCCTGGGAAGCCGGAATATCGAATGTTGAATGATGAATGTTGAATTTCGAAATTCCGGTTAGATTATTTTATGAATTGTCAATGGTTTAAGAATGGAGGTTAAAGATGAAGAGGCTCACTTTATTTAAGGTCCTGCTGATTGTAACCTTTTTGCTGATGTCGACGGCCATCGCCTTAGCCTGTACCAGTGTACTCGTGTCCAAAGGCGCTTCCAAGGACGGATCAGTGATGATCACATACGCCTGCGACGCGGAGTTTGTCGCCCGTATGCGATTCATCTCTGCACAGGATCACGGCCCGGATGCATTTGTCGAGATCCGAAAGAGAGACGGCAGTGTATTCAAGATCAGGCAGGTTGCCCACACCTTTGCCGTCGTTGGAAATATTAACGAATATCAGGTTGCAATCGGAGAAACGACGACCAGTGGACGCAGAGAGCTCAGGAATCCGGATGGATGGCTGGGTTATGGGAGATTAATGGAGTTGATGCTGCAACGAGCCAAAACCGCGAGAGAAGGCATCAAAATCATTGTGGACCTGGTTAACGAATACGGCTATGCCAGTTCCATGGAGGCCTTTTCCATTGCAGACCAAAATGAAGCCTGGTTTATGGAAATCATCGGTAAAGGTCCGGGGGTCAAGGGTGCTATCTGGGTTGCATTGCGTGTTCCCGATGGCTATGTCTCCTGCCATGCGAATCTCTCCCGCATCGGCGAAATTCCTTTTAAGGACAAGAAAAACTGTATGTATTCCGAGGATGTGGTTTCTTTTGCTGTCGAAAAAGGATACTACGATCCCGATTCGGGGAAACCTTTCCGGTTCAATGAAGCCTATTGTCCGCCCACTCCCGGCAGCTTGCATTCCTGTGCAACCCGGGTGTGGTCCATTTTACGCCGATGTGCACCTTCACTGAATTTGCCGCCAGACTACCATCGTGGCGTCGAAGGTGCGGAGCCTTATCCTTTGTGGGTGAAGCCTGAAAAAAAACTGGGAGTGGAAGACGTCATGGCGCTGGTACGCGATCATTACGAAGGAACGGACTACGATATGACCAAGGGCATTGATGCCGGTCCCTTTGGTTCACCATACCGGTGGAGAGGCCTCACATGGGAGGTCGACGGCGAGAAATGCATCTGGGAACGACCCATTGCGACTCAGCAGACGGCATACTCCTTTATTTCTCAGTCTCGTTCCTGGCTGCCGAATCCGATCGGTGGTATTCACTGGCACGGTGTGGATGATGCCAATACCACCTGTTTCGTACCCTTCTACTGCTGTGTGGACGAAGTCCCGGAAGTCTATCAGAAGGGTGATTTACAAAAATTTTCCTGGGATTCGGCCTGGTGGGTTTTCAATTTTGTGGCGAACTTTGCCAATTTAAAATATTCATACATGATTCAGGATATCCGGAAAGTGCAGAACGATTTAGAAGGTATCGCTCTTGCCTCTCAGTCCGCAGTGGAAAAAGCCGCTCTGGAATTATACAAAACCGATCCGGAACTCATGAAACGATACCTCACAAATTACTGCAACGGCCATGCGGAATCGGTGATTAAGAAATGGATAGGACTGGGTGAGGCACTCATCACAAAATACAATGACGGTTATGTGAAAGATGAAAGGGGACGGCCCCGCGGTGTGGGTTATCCCGAATCCTGGTTACGGGAAGTGCTTCGAGCCCGTCCCGAACAGTTCAAGCTGAAGCAGTGGAAAGAACATAATCTGCCGTATTAAATATGATATCGCAATTGATTAGGCATTTTTGTGATAAATGAGAGATGATTATAGTATTACGAAAAAAGTCTTCGTTTTTTTTACAAGAAAATGAAAATTTGAAGACATATGCGTTTCAAAGTAAATGCGCCTCTGGTGCGTTATGAGCCAAGAAGAACCATGAAGAATATCGAATATTGAATATAGAATTTTGAATGTTGAATTCAATGTGTTGTCTGTGTTTGCCCGGGGCGAATGCATCCGAAACGCATCAGCCTATGGCATGATCTGCCTTAGGCATGATTCTTTGTGGTTCATTAGTGAAGAAAAAGGAGTTTTAAAATGAATAGACGAACCTTGAATGCCGTATTGATACTATTTTTTATTTATTCGTTCTCCCTCTTTGCACAACAGGAGGACGTGTATTCTGTCCGGCGTCAGAGGGTGATGGAAGAAATGGATGGTGGCATTGCCATCTTCACCTCTGAGACATCGTCTGAGCAATTGAATAAGCATTTTTATTATCTGACAGGGCTAAAGGACCCAGAGGCCACTCTGATACTGATTCCGGATGGTGAGGTGAAAGAAGTCTTGTTCACCAAATCCGGTGATTGGAGTTTTGCTGAGAATCAGGCATCTGCCGAAGCCTGTAAATCCAATCAATTGTCACGGAAGCTATTCGGTTTAATGAATGGTAAAGACAAGGCTTATGTCTCTTTTAGCGATCTGGGAATGCTGTCCAACATCAGTCGCGCGTTATCCATGATGTCCACGTTAAAAAACATCAATCCGATTATCGTGAATCAACGGGTGATCAAAGACAATTATGAAATAGAGATTCTGAAAAGAGCGTGTGAAATCACGGCCGAAAGTCTGAACGATGTATTTAAAGCTGTGGAACCGGGTTTGCAGGAAAGAGACCTGGCGCTGATTCTCGAGTATGGTTATGCACGCCGCAGGTCGCCGGGCAAATCGTTTTTACAGGCCGCATCGGGTCCGAATTCAACGCATATTCACTTTGGGGCAACAGACCGTATTTTGAAAAAAGGTGACATCATCGTTTTTGATGTTGGCGCCTACTGGGATGAATATACATCGGACATCAGCCGAACCGTTCCGGTCAGCGGCAAGTTCACCAAAGAACAGAAGGAAATCTATCAGGCGGTGCTGAACTCCCAGAAGGCCGCGATCGAACGCATGGTTCCAGGCAGCAAGCTGTTGGATGTCCAGAAAGTCGCGGAAGATGTGCTCATCGATGGGCTGGTACAGCTTGGCCTGGTTTTGGATAAAGAATGTGAATGGCAAAGGAAATTTTTCATCCAACATGGATTTTACCACTTCATCGGCCTGGATGTTCATGATGTCTGGTACGATTATCGACGCGATATCACGGATAAAGTGTACGAACCAGGCATGATCATGACCATGGAACCTGGGCTGTACTTTCCTGAAGGCAGATTGGATTCAAGGCCCAGAAGAATCCGGGATTTGGTGACCGAAGAGGAATTCAAGACCTTTGCCGATCAAATACGCCCCCTCTACGACAAATATGTTCATATGGGTGTCAGGATCGAAGACGATGTTTTGATCACCGAGGACGGAAACGAGGTTTTAACGAGTCGTGTACCGAAAGAAATCAAAGACATTGAGAAGATGATGAAAAGGAAGAGTCCGCATAATCAGTTTAACTTCTGACTAAGCCTTTGTAATTAGAAGAAAAGTCTTGCATAGGAAACAATTTCTTATTAAATTGTTTTCTATAGGAAACAATATGGACGTATCTTCTTTTAAAAACATCATTGCCGAGTGGTTAAGTGAATGGGAACCCCCGCCACTCACCAATAGAACACTCACGCCTGTTCATTTAAAAAAGCTGTCGGACATATTGGCTGTCGTTGGTCCCCGCCGGTCGGGTAAGACTTATTTCATGTGTCAACTCATAATGGAATTGTTCGACAATGGCGTCGCCAGAGAGGAAATTCTGTTCCTGGATTTCGAAGACTTTCGTTTAAACGATATGAAGCCTTCAGATATTGAGAATTTATTCACGGCCTTTTATCAACTGACCGATCGAAATCCATCGTTCCTGTTTTTCGATGAGGTTCATAACATGCCTCAATGGAGTAAGGTTATTCGTACGTTGCATAACCAGGGACGGTATAAAATAATTGTTTCCGGCAGTAATTCGAAACTGCTCGCGAAGGAAATTTCTACGGAGTTGCGGGGTCGATACCGGGATATCATGATGTTACCTTTCTCCTTTCAAGAGATCCTCCGCTTCAAGAATATTTCATGGGATCGAAAGACTTTTCACATTCCTTCAAAAGGCGGATTAATTCGCGTATTCGATGATTACCTCAAAGAAGGGGGATTCCCGGAAGTCATAAAACGAGATAACAATACTGAAAAACGACATCTCTTGCAGAGTTATTACCAGACGCTGTTTTACAGGGATATATTAGAGCGTCACAATATCCGAGCTAAAGTTGTCATGGAATCCTTAATGCAGTATTGTCTGGATACGTTTGGAACTCTTTTCTCCATCTCCTCTTTTACAAATCTCCTTAAGTCCAATGACATGCCGATAAGCAAAAAAACAGTTTCAAATTATCTTCAATACTTACGGGATGCTTTCTTCATCATCGCAAATGAAAAATTTGATTTTTCTCCGCGAAAACGCCTGATGAATCCTAAAAAAATTTATTTATTGGATGTAGGATTTGCAAATTTAGCGACTTCTTTTTCTGAAAATCGGTGTAAATTCCTGGAAAATATTGTCGCGATTGAGCTCTTCCGCCGTCAGGAAGAGATGTTCTACTATAAGAACCGGTATGAATGTGATTTTGTTGTGAAACAAGGCTTAAAACCCAATCTGGCAATACAAGTCTGTTTGGAGATGGATATAAATAATAGAAACAGGGAACTTAAGGGATTGTATGAGGCGATGAAAAAATTAAAACTGAAACACGGGCTTATACTTACATATCAGCAGGAAGGTGAAGAAAAGATTAATGATTTGTCAGTGAAAATTTTACCCGTTTGGAAATGGTTATTAAATTACCAGTGATTGTATATAGGCCATATTCTGTTTGAAGGTAAACATACCTTGTAAAATTACAAATAATCATGCATAAATTATACTTGACTTTCTTTGAAACATTTCTTATACTTGTAATGTATAACATGATAAATATACAATTCAACCCCTGGCTTTTCGTCTATCCAATGATCAAGGATAGGCCGAACCCAGGGGTTTTTTATTTTAGGAGTAAATAAAATGTCCAGGATTAAATTTCCACAAATAAAACCAACTGCAATATTGGTAGATGGTGCTTTTTTCCTTAAAAGATATAAGAAATGTTTCAGAGGAGGCAATGATCATAAACCTGCACAAGTTGCCAAGAATATGTATACAATGTTGTTGAAACATGTCGAAGACGAATATCTATACAGAATTCTTTATTATGATTGCCCACCTTTACTTAAAAGAGCACATAATCCAATAACAGGAAGAAGTATTGATTTCTCTAAAACTGATATAGCAATATTTCGTTTACAATTTCATCAAGAGTTAAAGAAACAACGTAAAGTCGCATTAAGACTCGGGCATTTAAAGGTCAAGGGTGGTTGGCAAATACGTCCCATGCTTGTAAAGGAACTTCTTAATAAAAAGATTAAAATTTCTGATTTAAAGGAAGAAGATGTTTTCTATGATGTAAAGCAAAAAGGAATTGATATTAGAATCGGTATCGATATAGCATCATTAAGTTATTAAAGATTGGTAAGTAAAATTATACTCTTGTCAGGTGATAGTGATTTTGTTCCTGCTGCAAAATTGGCTAGGAGAGAGGGAGTTGATTTCGTTCTGGATCCAATGTGGCAAAATATTGATGATGATTTATTTGAACATATCGACGGTCTTTCTTCAACTTGCGAAAGACCGCGATAATTTTTATACATGCTCATTTTTTATGAATAAGTGATTAAACATGATATTAAGATCCATACCTGTTGGGAGATTGGAAATAAGAATAGAAATAGATTACTCGATGCAATGAAAAATCTTAATCCAAAACAAGGACACATTCTTACATATCAGTAACAAGGTGAATAAAGTATAAACAATTTGTCAGTGAAGATTTTATCATTTTGGAAAGAGTGATTTTATACCCAGGTTAGCTTATTTTAAATATGGATAAAGATATACAAAAAAAGTTTGCTATAATTAATGAAGTCGAAACATCAATTAATCTATTATATTATGGATTAAGAGAGATACAACAAATTAATGGTGCTAATGATTTTTATCATGTTGCATTTTTATTATTATCGAGTGGTTTTGAGCGATTAATGAAAACAATTATTTGTTTCCATCATATTAAAATTCATAAAGAATATCCAAAGAAGAATATCTTTCCAAAAGGTAGAAAAGGTCATGATTTAATGTTACTGTTAAATTTAATCACAACAGCTTGTTTTAAGAAAGAGTATTTAAAAAGGCCAGCAGCTAAAGAAGATTTAGAGTATTTAAAAAATGATGAACAATTACATAGATTTGTAAAAATACTATCTGATTTTGGTCAGAGTGCACGATATCATAATTTAGATGTAATAATTGAAAACGAATCAACAACAGTTTCACCGGAAGAGCAATGGCAAAGAATGGAATTAGAAATTCTCAAAGATATTAAGGATTGGGACCAAAAAATAATGAATCCTGAATCCATGAATAAAATATTTGATAATATTATTGAAACGATAGTTATACAATTTGAGAAATTTGCGCGAGCTCTATGCAGACTATTTACAATGGGAGATTTAGGAGAGGAAGCTTCAAAAAATATAGGATTTATAACTCATTTTTTATTCTTGAGTGATTCGGATTTAGGGAACACAGTATATCTCGAAAAATGCTATAAATGATTAATCCTTATTTATATTTCGTTAATTAAGTAAGAAGAAAATTAAAACTTCAAATTTGTAAGTTAAAGTATTGAATAAGGACATAATGGTAAACCATAGTAAACTAAATTTGGTTTACCGTGGTTTAGTGTATGTCCATTCATTGTGCATGATATAGAGATATACACAGTCGTTGTGGATGTGGATTAGTTTATTTTTGAATAGGATAGCATTTTCAGCTGATAGTTATAAGTCAGTTAATGAGACAAAACTTATATATTACAAGAAATAAAGAACAACTCAAATATGGAGGCCAAAATAATGTTTAAAAAAAGAAGCTTAATACGCTTTATTCTGCTTTTATGTTTCTCAATGGTTTTTATGACGACGTTACTCCACGCATCCGAGAAACTCGTTATTAAGGCCAAGAAAATCTACACCGTTTCTAAGGGAACGATAGAAAACGGCATGATCTTAGTCGAAGACGGCAAAATCAAACGGGTTGGGAGACGGTTTTCCATCCCGGACGATGCCCAGGTCATTGAAGCAAATGTGGTTATTCCGGGTCTCATCGACATCCACACCCATGTGGGAGTATACAGCACGCCCAATGTGGAGGAAAACAGCGACGGGAACGAGATGACCAATCCCATCACGCCCCAGGTGAGGGCGCTGGACTCGTTTAACTTTGACGATCCGGCCATTCCTGTGGGCCGTGCCGGAGGGGTGACCACGGTGGTGTCCCGTCCTGGAAGCGGCAACATCATCGGGGGGACGAGTGTTGCCGTCAAATTAAAGGATGCGCCCCCGGACGAAATGGTCATTAAAGAAATATGTGATCTCAAGATGGCCGTAGAGGGGAATCCCATTGGCGTTTATGGCAGTAAGAATCAGATGCCCGCCACCCTGATGTCTGTTTATCACATGGCCGAGAAAGCATTCATCGAGGCCCAGGAATACATAGAGGAATGGGAGAAATATGAAAAGAAAAAAGACGATGATGAAGAGGCCACACTGCCCAAAAGGGATCTGGGTAAAGAGGCCCTGGTCATGGCCTTGAAAGGCGAAATACCGGTCCATATTCACTGTGCCACGGCCTCGGAGATCATGAGCTGCATTCGTCTGGCCGATGCGTTCAACCTGAGGCTCAGCCTGGGTCATGCTTACTGGGCCCATCTCATCATCGACGAACTCGAACCCTGGAAAGATAGTGTCCATTTCAATATCGGCCCTCCCATGTTTTTTAACTATTTCGATGATTTCACGACTTTCAAGAACAATCCGGCCATTCTCACTAATCGGGGATTCAAGGTGTCCCTCCAAACCGACGCATTGAGCGGGCGTCAGCAGAATCTTCGCCATCTTGCAACGCTCTGCGTCCGGTATGGCATGAAGGAAGAAGACGCCCTGAAGTCCATTACCCTGACCGCAGCAGAAGCTGTGGATTTGGATAATCGGGTCGGCAGCATCGAGAAAGGAAAAGATGCGGATTTCGTACTCTTGGATGGTGAGCCTTTTGATCTCCTGTCTGAAGTGGAAAAGGTCATCATAGACGGAAATATCGAGTATCAGAGAGACAAAGTGGAAAAGATAGATTTTTCGACGACGATTCCCCAAACCAAGGGAGCCCTGATCCTTCCTGATGGATTAGAGGATGCAAAAAAGATTGCCATCAGAGGGGGAACCGTCTTTACGATGGCAGGCCAGCCTCTGAAAGATGGCGTCATTCTGATGGAAAAGGGAAAAATCAAGAAGGTAGGGGAGAACATCTCCGTTCCCCGGGGCTATAAGATCATCGATGCAGGGGAGTTTGTTATTCTGCCAGGATTGGTCTCTCCCAGGTCCTACGTGGGCATCAGTTCCAACTGGCGACGCCAGAGCCATATCGATGAGATGTCCAAGTCCGTTGTTCCTGCCATGGAAGTCAAGCATGCCATCGAACCCCACGCTCCTCAATTCGCATTTGCACGGGAACTTGGTGTCACCACGGCCCTGGTCACCCCCGGAAACCGTAACGTCATCGGAGGTCAGGGTGCCGTGCTCAAGACCACGGGTATTGTAGTGGATAAAATGATCGTCAAGAACAAGGCCGTCATGGTCGTTGGCCTGGGACGATCGGCCAAGCGTGAGGGCAAGATGCCCTCCACACGAATGGGAGTCGCCGCCCTGCTGCGAGAAACACTCATCAAGGCCCAGGAATATCAAGAAAAAATCATCGCTCATGAAAAGGACAAGAAAGGAGATAAACCCAAGCGGGATCTGGATATGGAGGCTCTCCTCCCGGTTTTGAAGGGGGAGATGCCCGTGATGGTCCACTGCGAGAGGAAGGACGATATATGGACCGCTCTCCGTATCGCCGACGAATTTAAACTCAAGCTCATCCTTGATGGGGCTACCGATGCGTATAAGCTTGTTGACGAGATAAAAAAGAGGGAGATACCCATTATTATAGAGAATATCTTCAGAGGAACGGGAGGCATCGAGGATCGGGGCTTCAAGCCTGATAATCCGAAACTTCTTAGTGAAGCGGGAATCCGTATTGCCTTCAGACCCAGTCTCGCCACTGGGAATTATACACCTGGAGCAGGAGAGCCGGGAGGCGATATGCTGGAAATCGCTGCATTCGCTGTGAAAAATGGAATGAGCCCCGAGGCTGCCCTCCGTGCCGTTACGATAGACGCTGCCAGGATCATCGGTATGGAAGATCGCGTCGGAAGTATCGAATCCGGCAAAGATGCGGATATTGTGATCCTTCGAGGACATCCGCTCCAGACTAAATCGATTCCTGAGGTGGTTTTTGCCGACGGAAAGCTCATTTACCGGAGAAAAGAAGGGGCACGTCTCCAATAATAAAATACGAGCGAAGCTCTGCCTGAAACCAATAGAACCTTGCTGCTGGTTCCTGGTTACTGGTTTCTGGCTGACAGCTGAAAGCTGATAGCTGTCAGCGGCAAGAAACCAGAAACATAATAACTTTAACACTATTTATCCTAAGGGAAACTTGACTCAAAATCCAAGATTTAATAATAAAAAGTTTAAGTCGGAGAAAATTATGAACTATAAATGGTCACATAAAAAGATCTTTCAAATTCTCCTTCTTTCATTTGCCATTTCATTACCGGGGTTGTATTCGCAAACAAAGACCATCGCCATTCGCGGTGGGCGGTTGATGACCATGACTCACGGCATCATCGAGGATGGCATTCTTTTGATGAGGGGTGGAAAGATTGAAGAGATTGGGAAAGATATCCCGATACCGGAGGGCGCCACAGTGATCGACATTCCGGGTAAAACGGTGCTTCCGGGACTCATCGATGGATTCACAAATCTGGGTATGGCGGACATCAAATCATATGGGAAGGACGACGATGAAGCCACGGACCCTTTGACTCCCCAGTTGCGTATTATAGATGCACTCAATCCTGACAATCGGTTCATTCCTCTGGCGAGGAATTCAGGCGTTACATCGGTCCTCTGTGCCCCGGCTGAGGGTAATCTCCTCTCGGGTCAGAGTGGTTTTATCCAATTGGCTGAAGGTGTGATCGAAGATATGATTCTACAATTCCCTGTCGGCATCCACGGATGTTTGGGTGAAGCTCCCAAACTCAGGTACGGCAAGAAGAATCAAGCTCCCATGACGCGGATGGGTGCGGCTGCTCTTCTCAGGCAAACCTTCATCGATGCTCTGGATTATGCCGATAAGATCGAGAGGTATCAAGAAAAGCTCGAGAAATACGAGAAGGAGAAGAAAAAAGATGATAAAAAGCCCGAGCCGCCGAAGAAGGATTTTAAGCTGCAATCACTCATTCCGATTGTTAGAGGAGAAAAGCCCCTCATCATCGGTGCGAACCGTTTCGACGATATCCTCACAGCTTTGCGCATCGCAGAGGAATTTGATCTGAAAATCATACTGAATCACGGGACAGAAGCATACCGGGTGGCAGAAAAAATCGCATCGGGGAATATCCCTGTTATTTTAGGGCCTTCAACTTCCTTTCAACAGAAACAGGAAACAGAATGGGCCGTGCCCGAGAATGCAGCGCTATTGAACAAAGCCGGAGTGAAAATCGCCTTTCAAACCGGTTCGATTCAAAATGTATCCGGTCTCCTCAATGAGGCAAGGCTGGCTGTTGCCAATGGGTTGCCATACAATGTAGCATTAAAAGCGTTGACCCTCTATCCGGCCCAGATTTTTGGTGTAGATGACGAGGTGGGTTCGCTGGAAAAAGGGAAATCAGGAGACATCGTGATATTTGATGGGGATCCTCTAAAGGAGCTCTCTCGAGTGGTTCTGGTATTCATCGGCGGAGAAAAATACGAGGGGAACGATGTTCATTATAATATGATCGAGGAAATGAAGTGATTTGTTAATTTAACGCCAATACGAAAAATCCGGATGTTTACTCTTCAAACCCAGAGACAGGAATTCTTATCAAACTCAATGATGAATAATCCAGAACCCATCTCAAATTTTCACACCCATAAGTGGAGAACAATTTTTCTCCTCTCTCTCGCCGAATTGTTTGTGATGTGTGTCTGGTTCTCGGCTTCGGCTGTTGTTCCCGCTCTGACGAAAGCCTGGCAATTAGATGGCTCGGGCCAGGCGTGGCTCACGATGTCAGTTCAGATGGGATTCGTTATCGGTGCTTTGGGTTCAGCCGTTTTTAATCTGGCCGACCGTATTGCCTCCAGGCGATTATTTGCCGCTTCGGCAATTCTATCGGCTTTGGTAACGGTCCTCATTCCTCTTTTCGCCAATGGGATAGCCCGGGCCTTAGTCCTCCGACTATTGACGGGCATCCTGCTTGCCGGTGTCTATCCGGTGGGGATGAAAATCATGGCCACATGGACAAAAGAAGATCGGGGTGTAGCCATCGGTCTTTTGGTGGGTGCTTTGACCTTGGGATCGGCTATGCCCCATCTTTTGAAGGTCTTCGGAGATGTCGAGGCATGGCAGACAGTACTCTATATGGCTGCTGGTTTAGCAATGACCGGGGGTCTTCTAGCGGCGTTTTTTATCACCGAAGGTCCCTATCAAACAGAGACACCCCCCTTTAACTGGAAGTATGTGGGCCGCATTTTTCGTCAAAAAGAGCTGGTATTGGCCAATTTGGGCTATCTGGGCCATATGTGGGAGTTATATGCCATGTGGACATGGGTTCCGATTTTTCTCCTGGCCAGCTTCGATTTGACCGGGACAAATCCCCGATGGGCCAGCGCAGCCGGATTTGCAGTCATCGCGGTGGGAAGTATTGGATGTTTTTGGGCTGGATATATGGCCGATCGGTATGGGCGTACGATTATTACATCTGCAGCCATGGCTCTCAGTGGTAGTTGTGCCCTGATTGTTGGATTCCTTTTTGGATTTCATCCGTGGATAGTCGTTATCGTTTGCCTCATATGGGGTTTCACTATTGTTGCCGACTCGGCTCAGTTCTCTGCAGCCATCAGCGAGTTGTCCCAATCCGAGTATGTCGGTACGGCCTTAACATTACAAACCAGTATGGGCTTTTTATTGACGCTAATGACCATCCGTATTGTTCCCGCCTTAGAGCAGCATGTGGGATGGAGGTTTGCCTTTATGATCCTGGCCATTGGGCCGGTTGTAGGTATTTGGGCCATGACCGCACTGCGCAGAAGTCCGGAAGCTGTCAAGCTGGCTGGCGGCCGGAGGTAAATACTGGTTGCTAGCTTCTGGCTGCTGGTCTCTGGCTACTGGTTGCTGGCTACTGGCTGCTGGCTACTGGTTTCTGGCTACTGGTTGCTGGTTACTGGCTACTGGTTACTTGTTACCGGTTTCTAGCCACATAATG
>Ga0114922_10003360_pt1 | contig 14929 bp, 20 predicted proteins | sample AartaG_FD_100975 | JGI IMG/M metagenome (GOLD analysis project Ga0114922, IMG submission 100975) | Deep subsurface microbial communities from Aarhus Bay to uncover new lineages of life (NeLLi) - Aarhus_00045 metaG | ecosystem: Environmental > Aquatic > Marine > Oceanic > Sediment | place...
GAAGTCACTGATGTGTACTTTGTGTGTAATCTTCCTTGCTCTGCCCATTTGATAAGGTCAGAATTAGAAGGCATTTCAGCGCCTACCATTCTTAAGAATGATGCTACTGTTCTGTTTCCGTAACGTTCGAATTCTTTCTCGTAAGTATCTGGAAGATACTGATTTAAGAAATCAAAGTTAGTAATGTAATTTGTTTGTAATAATACTTGTTCCGAACTTGGTTGTAAATCAAATCCTGGTACGTTGTTAACAGCTCCTGCCATAATTTTTGTTTTTTTTAATTATTATTTATTTTTGTTACTTCTTATTCTCAAACCTTTTCCACTGTTGTCACTTACTGCTCTAGCTTTAAACCCTGTATCACCAATTGATTGTGGAGTATTTCTAACATTCATATTAATGTTTTTACTTTTCTTAGAAATATCACCTACACCATCTGATTTTCCTTGCTCGTAAAAATACTGAGCAAATCTTTCAGGGTCCATTGCAGCACTAAGTGCCTTGTGCCAACCTTTAGCATCAGCAATCAATCCATCGTCCCCTACATATTTTCCTATAAGGTTTTCTAGATTCATTTGCTTAGACTTCATTTCCTTTGCATCTCCATAAGAATAACCAATTTTTTTATCTCCTATTTCGAACTCAAAACCTTTGAATTCAGAGTTAAAAACCTCATCAGTTTTTCTTGAAAAATACTCATTCTTTTTTTGATTAGCTTCTTCAATAGTCTTCGATTCTTGAATATACTTTTTATATGCATCAAGTTCTTTTTGCATTTCTTCAGAAACAGCTTTCCCACTTGACTCAAGAGGAGTACTATATTTTTCTTTGAAATCATTAAGATACTTTTTTGCTTTCGAAAGTTCTCTTTTTTTAGCTATACTTTTCTTTTTAATTTCGGAGGAATCATCTACGTCTTCATCATATGAAAACTTTTCATCCATTAAATAATGAATATCTTCACTATCTAAATCCTCTTCTGTTAAAGAATAATATTCAGCTAACACTTGGTCGTCTTGTAAATCTTCGTAATTTTTATTTGCTTTTGCAAAATCACTAAAACCTCGACCAGTTTCTTTTTTAAATTTTAAATATCTAGAAACATCTTCTGGTAAATCTTCACTTACTTCTCTTTCCGTAAATAATTCATCAATAGATGATATTTCTTTATTATATCTTTTTCCAATATATGAAAGAACGTCTTCTTCTCTTAATTCAGCAGGCTCTTCAGTTTTTAATGATTCTTCAACTTTTATTGACTCTTCAGCTTTAGGTTGATCTTCATTTAAACTTTCTTCATGCTTGTCTAAAAGATCTTTTTCTACCTCTTGAACTGATTTTTGTTCTAAAGGATTTACTTCTTTTACTTTAAATTCCATTTGATTTGATTTTTACAAAGTTATATAATTAATTTAATTTACATTAAAGGTATTATCTAGGCTCAAACTCTGCAAGATCAAAACCATCTAAGCTATCTTCATTGGATTCAAAACTAATTGGAGGTAAGTTATTTTTTCTTTGCTCTATTAATTTTGATTGCTCTGTATTGGTTTGAGATATTCTTTCAGATTTTGCACCTTCTCTTTGAAGCTCTCTTGATTTTAATCCATCTATCTCTACGCCTTTTAACTTCATTTGAAGTTGAAATTCTAAATTCATTAACTCAGCTTTTATAGCAGCTTCACCTTGCATTTTCTTAACAGAGAAAGTAGCTTTTGCTTCTTCAATCTGCATAGCTGCTTGAGTTTCCATTTGAATCTTTTGCATTGAAGTTTCTGCAGCCATTTTTTGAGATTGCATATTTATTTGACCTTGCTGTTCAGCGGCAGCGGCTTTCGCTTGCTGGTCAGCATCTTCTTTAGCTTTTCTTTTAAGTTTTAAAACTTGATTAGCTAATTTTATATTTCTAATTTCTCTAATATCAATTGCGTCTTCTAAATTTATTGAATCACGTTGAAGTGCCATTTGAATGTTTTGTTCTAACATTCTTTGTTCTTCCTCGTCTGGTTGTATTTCAATAAATATTCCAAAATCACTTAAGTATAATTCACTTATTTCTTCTAATATTCCAACATTAAACTTTCCAATTTGATTTATAAATTGTTCTTTAAATTCAGAATACTCTAACATATCTGCTATTCTACTAGATAAAGCAGTACATAGTCTTTGACTCATTTGTAACCCAGCATCTAATATGTGTCTAGTTGCTGTATTACTACTTAGTGCTGCTAATTTCTGAAGACCTACTAATGCATATGAATCAGGTGTTGCGCCATCTCTTGCCTCATTAAGTCCAGTTACATCCCTAAGCATAGAAAGATAATGATTATAAGAACCTATTAAGCTTTGTATTTTACTTTGACCTGAACTACTGTTTAATTGTTGGATTGGAACTTTTGCTTGATTATAGTCTCCATCTTGAGTATAGCTTCGTCCAATAACACTACCTGTTTGAAAAAACATTCTAAGTGCATCCTCTGGATTATATGCTTGCCCTGTTCCAAGGTCTACTTCGTTTAAACCATCGGCATCAATAAATACACCATCTGGTACAACTCTTGAAATTACTTGCTGTAGTTTAAGATGAGTTATTTGAATTAAATCAGCAAACGTAATCATACGTCTAACTAAAGATTCTAAAGCTCCTTTATACATCCTTGGCGCACAAGCTACATACTCTGGGTATACTTCTTGAGAAGCTGATTCTGGTCTAGCCATGTTTTCAGACATTTCCCATTTAAGAATTATGTTAGTCCCCATAACCATAACTCCTTCATACCAAACATCAATTGTTTTTGAAACTTTTTCAAATCTACCCTCTTCCATCATTTCTTCAGTTGGGTCGAACGTATCGTCTTTTTCAATTAATCTTTCAGCACCTGATGCATTTATTTTTTTCTTGTATGTAAAAGTTTGTGTTGTTTTATAGTTAAAAAACAAAAGAGTCACACTGTCTCTACTAAACAAACTATTGTTGTAATACTGAGCAGTGTTATTATAATCATACCAACTTTGACTGTATTTAGAAATTTCTTCCATATCTACCCTTGTCAAACTTGGGTCTATTTTTTTTAATTCAGTAATTGGAATTGTTTTAATCTCTCCCCAATAAAAACAATCAGAAAAATGAGGGTCTTCAGTATAGCTATAAACCACATTTGCAGGGTCTACATACTCTACTTTTATTCCAGCTCCAGGTTGAAAAACATTTTTACACATTGAAATACCCAAAACAGTTTGATCATAATAAATTCTCTTTTGAGTTTCATGATATCTATTACTTTCAAGAACAGTATTAATTGCTTGCTCTTCAGCTATTTCAATAGAAGGCTTGTATTTAAGTTGCATATGAAGAGCTAACTCTTCAGATGTATTTGGAACTTCTTCTTCAGATGTTGCAAAAGTATTAATACCAAAGTCATTTTGAACTTGATTCATCATGTCTTTTCCCAACATGTCTTTTTCAAGCTGCACTTGGTATTCACTTCTTTTGTCTAAAGACATTCCATCTTGAGCATAAGCGTTTACTTTAAAAACTCTATCAGCCATTCCGTTAACAACAATATCTACAAACTTTGGTATAATTGGCACAGGTGTCCAGTCTAAGTTTAAATAACTTAAATCTCCATCAATTGCTAATTCATTTTTATATTTTTGAACAGATTGCTCTCCTCTAGCATAAAGCCTAAGCCTATGAAAATCTGCCCATTGATTATAAAACCTTCCTTGACCTCCGTCTTTTCGAAACCACTCATATTGAATAGCTTGACCTATTTGTAATCCAAAGTCATAAGATTTTTTTTCTGCATCAGAAACAAATTGACTTGGAAAACCTGTTGGATTTATGTTAACCTTTACATCTTTCATTTATCTTATAATTTGGCTACTATTTCCTTTGTTATCATATCTAGCAAAGTTAAGTTTTATTTTTGATTGTTTTTTAATAGGTTGATATAAGCTTTTTTGAGTAGCCATTATAGCTAAACCGGAACTAATAGAAGCATCAAATTTCGTTCTATTATTAATATTAAATCTTGCCCAATCTTCTAATGTCCTAGTAAAATACATTGAACCTACTTGGTCTGAGTCTCTAAATGTTTCAGTTAAATCAAATCCAACATTTTTTTCTATATAAGATTCTATAGCAGCAGCATGAGCTTGTTTAATATCTTCAGAACTATTTGGTATTCCACCAAGTTCTTTTTCTGTTTGTGATAACCTATTGTATGTCCTATCAGGCCTGTTTATACTGTAACCTCTATATCCTCTATTTTTAAAATGATATAATAATCTAGGCTTGTTGTTTTCTATAAGTATGGGCATTCCATAAAAAACACATGCCATTAATATTTCTTCAAAAAATATTTCTGCAGTTTGTGGCCTAGCTACATATTCTAAAAAGAACTCGTTTGTAGGCCCTTCATCCATATGGAACTTAGTTAGTCCATGGCACGCACCATTAGAAGCACCACCACCTACTGTTCCTGATATATCATAACTATCACATCCAAATGCACCCATATGCTCATTACCAGGGTAACGTATTCCATTTTTAGAGTATTGATTATTTTGCAAAAGTTTATTTGGAGTCCATGATATTAAAAACCTTCCCTTGTTGTTTGGGTTAAATATAACTTTAGTATCTTTAATGCCATCTTTCCAAGAAAAAGAACCTCTAGTTATAAATCTATCTTTTATTAAAGAATCATTATAATCAATTTGCTGATATATTTTTGTAAGATTAAATAAAGATTGCTTGCTTTCATCTCTAAAAGCATGAGACTCTGTCCTTGGAAATTGTCTATAAAATTCATTTAAAGCATCAGGATCATTTTTTAAACTATCAACTTCAGCTTCCCAATAATCTATAGCTCCTTGTTTTATATAATCTCCATCAATTCCCAAAATGGGTTTGTTAGGTGTTCTAAATACAGGCATCCCATATCTATCAATAAAACCTTCCATATTGTATTCCATCGGAATAAACAAACTGTATAATCCACTTTTTGTTTGACCATTTCTGTTTCTTTTTTCAACCTTAGAATCAAAGTATAATTTTTTACCATTTTCTCCTCCCTTTTCTAATGCATTAGCTGTAGAACCCATCATGCATTTTCCAATAACCTTACTACCTAAACGCAAACACGTTTTGGTAACCCTCCAGTTATTTAAAATATTATTCGGTTTTTCCCATTTTTTAGATTCATCATGTACAAGAAGTTTTAATTTTTCTCCATCATAACTGTTGTCTCCTGTGTTTTTCCAATCAATAGAAGTATCCAATCCTTCAACAAGGTCTTCATCTTCTATGTACATATTTTTTTTTGTAATTTTAGATGCAGGAACTCTAAAAGCTAACTCAGTTTTAGGTTTATCCATACCATCTTGAACAGGTTTAAAAAAGAAAGGATAATTATTTACTATAGGAACAACTTTATCAGTAAACATTTTTTTAGCATCTGCTCCTGTTTTAGAAAGTATTCCAAGTCTAGCATCTTTACTTATTGTACCTATGTTTGCTGATTCCTCACTTGCCATATAAGAAAAACCTGAACGTCTTATTTTTAAATAATCTTGTCCAAAACTTCTTTTATCTGCTTTACAAGCTTCCCAATGTAAATAAAAAATTCTATTAGCATCTCTATAATCTGGAAGACCTACATCTATTTTAGTCCATTGAACATACATATACTGAGACCCTGTAATATAAGTTGGAATTCCGTTATTCATAAACCAAAAACCTTCGTCTCTTCTATCAAACTCTTGTTCAATATACTCAACCCACTCATCTTTAAATGATGATGGTGTAGCATGCCATTGAAATATTGATTTTATTTTTTGTAGTTTTTTATCATACTCGAACGGCTCCCAATATTGTTCTTCTTTTTTATCACTTCTAGAATATATTTTTGCAGGTGGTTTAGGGAGTCCTATCTTTAAACCTTCAATTTCAATTATAGTTTCAATTTGTCCTGTTTTTGAAATTACTATAAAATCATATTTTTCATTATGACCATAATCCCAAGCTTTAGCTTTGTTTTTATTAGTTATAACGGTTTTTGGAATAAAGTCTTTTAACTCTTTTATTAAACTATTTTGATCTTCGTTCTGCAAATCCTTCTACTGATTTTTTACTGTTAACTGAATCGTTACCTTCTATTAAACTCTTTTCTAATTCTATTCTATTTAATATTTCAAAAGCATCAAATATTGCAAGTTTCTTTGTAGCCGCTGCATTTTTTAATTTATCAGCAGCAAGCTCATCATCCTCTCCATATTTTATTATATGCTCTTCAGCTACTTTAATTAATTGCATTACAGCTTTTTCACCTGCTTTTATTATTTGTAATTTAATTTCATTTACATTCATAAAACTAGTGTTATACTTTTATCAAACATTCGATAAAGCTTTTCTCCATCAACATTAAATTCATATTCACTTTCAGGTTTAAAAGAAACCTTATCTCCTTTATTAACTCCTTTACTAATTAAGTACTTATTAGGGTACTTAACCAAACCCATTAAAGGTTCATTTTCTTCGTGTGTTTTTAAGTAATTTTCTTTTTTTGGTATTGGTTTTATCATACAATATCTAGAATGAGCATTCCATTTATTATTTTTATTGTACATAAAAAACTGATCATTATCTATAAAAAACAAATCATCTTTGAAAAAACTTTTACCGCTTCTTTCATTTCCTTTCATGTCATTATAATATTTAAAAACATTATGATGAACTAATAAAGTGTCTCCTATTTCAATAGGACCATTGTAGTTTATTGGCGTTTCTACAACTATAGCGTATCTATTTGATGCTGCATGATCTTCTTTTGAAGTGCTAGTAATAAAGTCTATGTTTCCTATTTTCTTAGTACTATCATATCTTTTATTTCCTTTTGGCTTAACTATAAAATAAAAAGGTGATTTCATTCAAAGTATATATTATACTCAATCGATATAGGCATATTAGAGGTAAATTCTTTCCAGATATAAATTTCTCCTTTTTTGTTCTCTATAAAAATACTTATTGATTGACTGTTATTCATTCTTATTAAATGAATTAAATGGCTACCTCCAAGTATTTCCTGACCTACAACATAGTGCATAGCTCCACCTTTATAATCAGGACCTACTGCTATCTTACGAATATCATTCATTTAATTAAATTTAATTTATAACAAATATAGGTAAAAAAAAATACCCTTGAATAAACAAAGGTATTCTTCATGAAAAAGAAAGTGTAGGTAAGTCACCTACTGAGATATTTTTTAAAAAGTGCTTGGTATTACACTATAATATACTCTTACTTTTATTGTACCATCTCCTCCTATTAATGCTGCTGGGGTATATAATTCAGTGCTAAAAGCATCTGGTTCACCTATTTGGATAATACTTGTCATTTTTTGAAAATCTGCAGCAGAGGAAAATGTGTAACTGTTGAAAGTCTCCCCAAGTACTGCACCAGTATATCCAGCTATACGTACATTAATACTAACACTACCAGCTTGAGTATAAGGAGTAGTATTAAAAATATATTTTATATACACTTTACTTGGATAAGAAAAACTTCCATCAATAGGTTCAGGAATTAATTCTACTGGTGTATTGTGTAAGTCCAATAGCTGTGCAGAACTAATCTCGGTGTCAATATAAAGCATACCTGCCTCTTCTTGAACAAGGTTTGTAAGACTGTTTACTGTAATGTTTTTAGTTGCATCAGCAGGACTACCATTAGCCTGACTGATTATAATTGTATCATCTCCTTGTGGAGTTACTGTTTGATATGTACTTATTTTTGGCATAACCTTTATTTTTTATTTTTAAATATTGGAGCTACTTTGTCTGCTATTTTTTCTGCACTTCTTCCTATTACATAACCCCCAATACCTATGTCTAGTAAATTCCAAAACTCAGGCTCTAACTCAGGAGTTACCAAGTGTGATGATAACTGAGATATAAACTTAGTATAAATAATAATAAACCCAAATGATAACATAAGGATTGGTCTCCAACTTCTTTGAAGCCAATTACCTTTTGCTTCTGCTAAAATTATATCCGTCTGCATCTTCTGTAACTCAAGCTCTTTCTCCTGAAGAACTTTAAATATTTCATTCTTAGCTTTTATCCTTTCCTCATCACTAGTAAAAAGATTGTCAATAACATCTCCAATCTGCTTAAATACCTTTGTGCCAAAAAACTCTAATATCTTTTTCATACTAATAAACCCAAAATACATCTTGGTCTTTGTCAAAATCTATATCAACATGAATAAAAGTTTTTGCTACTCCTATTCTTTGAAAACCAACAGATCTTAAAATGTCATACAACTTAAACCTATCCATTGAATTAACGCAAGATATATCTGCAGCTAATCCTTTTAAATGAGACGAATCTTCTTTACCACCTGCTTCTTCGTTATGGTCTTTAGTTCTATACCCACTATTTATTACAATAGGCTTTCCAAATATTTCTCTAGCATCGTTAAGCATTTCAACTAGATTATCACTAATTAAATTACCACTTCCAGGTAGGTCAGGTGAATCAAACTCATGTGAAGAAAAATAATTCATTTATTTTTTTTATATTCTTTATAGTTTGCATAAACCCTTTGAAAGGTATATACTATTGAACCAATTAACAAAACTAATTTTAAAATTTCTTGAATCTCACTAAAAGAAACAACCACTGCTACGCTATTTAGCGCATATATTTTCAAATCATCTGTACTCATTCTACTTGACATTATTTATATTATAATTAATCTGAATATCAATCAACCAAGAATTATCTTGAATATATAAATATGTAATAGCTGATTTCATACAAACAAAGTTAGTGATTTTAATTTACAGTTTCTTCGTCTGCAATATCGTCTTCTTCAGGCTCTGGAGGAAAGGGGTTTATTCCGTTATCTAACAACACGTCAATCCATTCTGCTTCATTTTCATAGTAGTCCACCTCTGACCATTTTGTCTCCATACATTGATTAGGTTCAATTGAACCATAACTTAAAATATTTTCTCGTGTATCATCCCAAACTATAAACCAAGTTTCTACCGTAGGGTAACATAATTTTGTATTTGCCATTTTTTTTATTTATTTATTTATATTCCACCACCATCGGTTATAGTCCATCCATAGGTATTAATCAAAGTGTTTCTTGCTGATTCTGCTGCTCCACCCAATGTATATTGGCTATTACCAAAATCAAAAAGTATTCCGTTTGTTATAGGTGTTTGTGCTGCCCAACTAATTAAAATTGCATCATAGTTTACAGTAGACAAAGTTGCAGTTCTTAAAAATTGAAACCCACTATTTGGTACTGTGGTTAATGCCGTTATATCCCAAGCAGATAAGTTTTGGTTAAATGCAGACGCACCATTAAACATTCCAAAAAAAGAACTAATATTACTTGTGTTCCAATTTGAAATGTCTCCGTTAAAAGATGATGCACCATTAAACATACTTTGTAAAGCTAGACTAGTAACTCCCGATATATCCCAATTATTTAAAGGTTGATTAAAAGCAGTTGCATTATTAAACATTTGTGTCGTATTTACACCACTAGATTTTAAAACCCAAGAATTTAAAGGTTGGTTAAAAGAAGATGTATTTCTAAACATACCCACAAAACTACTACAAGTATTTACATTCCAAGAAGCTAGTGGTTGGTTAAAGGCAGTTGCTCCATTAAACATATTTTGCATATTTATAGGAACACTTACATTCCAATTACCGATTGGTTGGTTAAAGGATGACGCACCACTAAACATATTAATAAAACCAAATACATTACTCACATCCCATTCACTTATATCTCCGTTAAAAGACGACCTACCACTAAATCCGTTTGACATATTAGTAACTTGACTAACATCCCAATCCTGTATCTTTCCGTAAGGAACTAAATCATAATCCCCATTAGGGTCTTGTGCTAGTATATCATTTATTGCAGTTTGAAAAGTTGCGTTTGTTAAAGGTGTGGGAGGTGTAATTCCACCACCATCGGTTATCGTCCAACCATAAGTATTGATTAATGTATTTCTAGCTGCCTCTGCTGCTCCACCTAGTGTGTATTGAGCAGTACCAAAATTAAAGTTTGTTGAAGGTCTAACTGCCTGTGCTGACCAACCAATAAGCAATGCATCATAATTAGCAGTTGACAATCCTGAAGTTGTAAAGAAATCATTACCTGCTACTGATGATGTAAATCCTGTTGTATCCCAAGAAGATATGTCTTGGTCAAATGAAGCGCCAAAAGCAAACATACCAAGGAAAACACTAAATTTACTTGTATCCCAATTATTTAAAGGCTGATTAAAAACAGAATTTGCAAACATATAACCTACCTGAATAGTACCTGACGCTCTAGTCATGTTCCAACTATTTAATGGTTGATTGAATGCGTTCATGTTTTGAAGCATATTACTAAAGTTTACACAACTAGAAACATCCCAAGAACTAATATCTTGATTAAATAAAGTTGCGCTTTGAAACATAGAGTTCATAGCCGTTACACTAGCGACATTCCAGTTATTTAAAGGCTGATTAAAAACAGGATTACTTCGAAACACACGAGACATATTAGTAACACTAGAAGTATTCCAAGCATTTACATCTTGATTGAAAGAAGTAGCACTAGAAAACATCGAATCCATAGTAGTTACACTACTTGTGTTCCAAGAATTCAATGGTTGGTTAAATAAATTTGCACTAAAAAACATATAACTCATATTAGTAACACTACTTGTATCCCAAGCATTTAATGATTGATCAAATAGATCTGCATTATAAAACGTATTACTCATATTAGTAACACTGCTTGTGTCCCAAGAGTTTAATGGTTGGTTAAATATATTATTATTATAAAACATATAAGCCGTACTAGTCAGACTACTTGTGTTCCAAGAATCTAATGGTTGATTAAAATCAGACTCTCTAAGCATACTACTCATATTAGTCACACTACTGACATCCCAAGAACCTATTGGTTGATTAAATGCAGTTGCTAGACGAAACATCCAAGACATATCAGTAACACTACTTGTGTTCCAACTACTTATATCTTTATTAAAAGATGTTGCACCTTTAAACATAAAACTCATAGTAGTTACACTAGAAGTATTCCAAGCACTTATATCTCCATTAAAAGTAGACTTATTTTGAAAAGCATTTGCCATAGTAGTAACTTGACTTACATCCCAATTTGGAAGTTTACCATAGGGTACAAGGTTATAATCCCCACTTACAGGGTCTTGAGCTAGTATATCGTTTACTGCTTGTTGAAAGGTTGCGTCAGTTAAAGGGTCGTTAGTTTCAGCCCCTCCTTTACCTGAAGCTGAAGATGACCCTATTGCATTTGCGATGGATATAAACATACTACCAAAGTGCTATGATTCCTGTTGCTGAAGTTCCTGTTGCAAAAACTCTTACCACGTTAACTGGTAAAAAAGCTCCATCTGGAAATCCTGCAAAGTTTACATCGTCACCTCCTGCAGTTAGTACTCTTAAGTCACCACCTGTGGCTACATATAATACACAACCATTATTGCCTCTACCGTTTTCAGTAGATACACTTGGAATGTTTAAAGTGTCACTTGGTGTAACTGCTGCTGCTCTACTTGTCTGTAATTTTTGATATGCCATTTTTATTATTTTTTATATGGAAAAACTCTGTTTAAAGTATCTTTTCTTTTAGAACATCCACATGGCTTACCTGTTGCTTTTGCAACTGTTTCAACTACTTTTTTAATACCTGTAGCAGTAGTAAATTTTTCGATAGAGTCTCCCAACCCTTTTGATTTATTATTTAATTCCATGTAAATGTCTTTATATTACAAAGATAGGATATTTTTTATAACAGTTTCTGAATCAAAAATTTCAGTTAAATTGTTGTAAGGTATTTCTTTAATATCCTCATATAAAGAAAATGGTTGTAGGTTACTATGAGCATATTCAGGCTCTTTAGTAAATTTATTTGCTACAATGTTCTTATGAAGCTCATAGCCATACATTTTAGGCTTTGTTGTTACCCAACAAACAACTGACGGCAGTCTTAAAGCTGCAGCCATATGCTGTGAAAAGCTATCTATAAACAATCTTTTTTTAGATTGAAGAAGTAATATAGCCACACCCCTGTAAGACTCTAGGCATTCCTTTGTGTGGCTGTATGATGGCTGAGATTTTCCTTTAATATGACAAATAGTATACTCGTCCTTAAACCTATTAATAACACCCTGGACTAAAGGAAATGGCATATCCCTTGACCAGTTATATTTTAGTTCTTGATTTTCACCACCGCCATGCGTTTGTAATGCTAGGATTGGTTTATTAGAGTGATAAACATTAGAGTAGTAGTTTTTTTCTGTATTTGTTAAATATATTTCAGGCATCTCTCCATTGTACTCAAGACCAAACATATCACACCAAAGTGTGTATAAATGATTTTGGTCAAGAATAAAGTCACTTGTGCCATAAGGATTGGCTACAAAAACTTTACAGTCCTTGTCCTTAATCTCATTTTTGTAAATCTCAAATGTCTCGTTTAATTTAAGACACTTGTATACGTCAGGATTATTTAGAAATACATCCTTGTAGTGCGTTAAAACTATTATATTTGATTTAGGATATTTTTTCTTAATAACCTTTAGCATGGCAGTACCCATAATAGACTTTCCTAAGCCTCCATCAATCTTGAAAATTATATTCATTTTTTTAATCCGTATTTAAAATATTTATACCAAAGTCTTTCATGTAAAAAATAAAGAATCATTTTTGTAACAACCTCTATACCTCCTATTGTTAATCCTAATTCCCAACTACCTGTTATTACGGAAGAAAGTATCATTGTATCAATAGTTCCAATAACTCTCCAGCTTAATGTTTTAGCAAAGTGTCTTTTATAGCTTACCATCTTTTCTCATTTTATTTCTAATAGACGTAGCTGAAATATCTCCTATCTCTTTTGGAGGAACGTGTTCTATAACATCATATCCAACACCCCTGCCATAGTTTACAGACTCTATATCTGGAATGATAGAAACAATAATCCTACCATCTAGAATTAATTCTTTAAGCTCACCCTCGTAAATCATTTTTTCTATCTCCTGAGCAGTCCATGGATTTTTTTTATCAGGCTTTACATCCCTGATTGCAAGCCATATATTTTTCCCTTCCTTTAACCTTTCGTTGATTAGCCAAAGATGACCCTTATGTAAAGGCTGCCATCTTCCAATAAACATAGAATACTTTTTCTCTGTACTTGAGCTTTCTGTTTCTGCTTGAGCTTTATATTGCATCTTTAATTTTTTTAAATGATTGTTCAGGGGTATCGTAAGTAGTATCTATGTCAACAAAGTTTTTAGAAGGAGCGACATAGGCTATTGCTTTGAAATGATCTCGTTCTCTTGGCTCAGATGTATGAACATAGAACTCAATTATTTCATCATCCATAAGAGCCTTGAAGTCCTCTCTCTGGTCAATATATGGAGCTACTAAAGAAACAATAACATCTTGACCTTGATTATGTAGGTAGTGAGCTATTTTCTGAGCAGTACCGACATTAACTACCCTTCCATTGATAGAATAGTCCTTATTTGTAAAAAGCTCTCGCATTTCGTCTCCATCAATCCTAAAAGCGTTAGGTAGTTTTTCTTTTAGCATATTAGCTAAAACTGTTTTTCCGTGGGCAGGCTGCCCTGTAAACCAATATATCATAACCTATTTGTATTTAAAGTAATCGTAGAACCACTTGTATGACTTCTTAATGTTATCGGAAACAGTTTTACCTAAAACTTTTTCATAGTCTTTAGGCAGTGCCTTTAACTCACCCCTTAACTGGTGGTCTCCATATATTCCAAATATAGTATCATTCTCATGAGTTAGTTGGGTTATATTTTTGAAGTCATGCTCTGGATAAAAGTCTGCACCAAAAAACTCATACACCCTTTTAATTTCTTTTTCAGGATTCTTAACAAGTTCTTCGTATTTTATAAAAAGAATATTTTCTGCATACCCTGTTTCAATGGCATTCATTAAAAAGTTTATTGGAGGCGCTAATGGAACAACCTTAGACCACTCTTGAACCCTAGACTCTACAGTCAGTCCTTTAAGCTCACCAACATTTGTAATCCAATTTTCTCTTTCAGGATTTTGTCTAACCTTTTTTTCTAAGGAAGCAAAAACTGAACGAAGGTCTCTGACCATGCAAACAACCTTTAGGTTAGGATCAAGTTTTTTTAGTAAGGCATACTGCTGAGTCCATTCCCTAGACTTGTCTACGATATACTTTTTTTTAGTTAATGAAGAGTAGTAAGTAAAAATACCTCCCTTACAAAAGGAAAGGAAGTGAGGTGACATTTCATTTAAACCTTGAGCTTTCCAAGCATCACCATGATTAAACTGTCGAACACACGCAGATATCAACTGAGAAACTCCGCTAGTGGGTGAACAATAAAATTCAGGATTTTGTGCTAAGATGTTTTGAAGAAGTGTAGATCCACTTCTAGGCAATGAAGAATTATAAAATATTTCTTGCATATTACATTAAATTAAATTTGATTTTACACAAATATAGTAAATAATGTAATATGCAATCTATATTACTAAGATTTTTTACCTTTAGCTGCTTTTTTAGCTTTAGCAGCTTCAGTTTCTTTTTTAACTTTATCTGCTAAAGATTTTCTTTGTTTAATCATCTCTGCTTTTTTAGCCTCTCTATCTTTTTGTTTTGATAATTGGTTGGCTTTATTTGCTTCAAGTTTTTCTAATTTTTTAGCAAATTTTTCTTCTATTGTTTTTGAATCTTTCATTTTTTTATTTTTATACTATATTTAAAACTCCTGCGTTGTTCCATACTGCACCTGATGGTAATCCTGTTGCTGCCGTTGGGATACTTTTAATTGATAGGTTGTTTACAAAGGCAGTACAA
>Ga0114922_10003361_pt1 | contig 14927 bp, 15 predicted proteins | sample AartaG_FD_100975 | JGI IMG/M metagenome (GOLD analysis project Ga0114922, IMG submission 100975) | Deep subsurface microbial communities from Aarhus Bay to uncover new lineages of life (NeLLi) - Aarhus_00045 metaG | ecosystem: Environmental > Aquatic > Marine > Oceanic > Sediment | place...
AAAAAATAATTAAAATAAAAGCAATAATTACAGATATTACTAAAATCGAACTTTTATTTTCCATTTTTTCACATTTTAAATCTCAATTATTTCATAATCACCACAACACCCTAAATTAATAACTTGTGTTTTTCCAATCTTAGCTTTACCCTTTGCTTCATGAATATGTCCACATAATACTAGTTTTGGTTGATGTTTTTTAATTGCTTTAAGCAAGATTTTTGACCCAACATGTTTTCCTGATTTAGTCTTATCTAAAACTCCATAAGGAGGTGCATGAGAAAGGACAATTGGATTTTCCAATTCGTTTAACAGTTTATTTAGTCTTTTTTCTCTTTCATTATTTTTTATTTTATCTATAAAATATTTAGAAAGAAACTTATGAGAATGTTCTTCGTAAATCATATCGAAAAGAATAAAGTCTTCTTCACCAATTTTTATTTTTCCTGTTTTTTTGTTATATAAATTTTTATGGGGAGAAAATATTTTGCGAGTAACTTGATTATTCCTTTCCGTATTCGTATAAACATTTCCCCTTAATGTAATTAAAGGCAGATTATAAGAACATAATTTGTCTATTATTTTTTTAAAAACTATTTCTGCTCTTTTACATGCTTCTTCAAAAGTTTCTCCTTTTCTAGGAATTATTGGGGCAGGAGCAATATCTCCCATACAAACAATAACTTCTATATTATTCTTTTTTACAACAAAATCTAAACTTTTTGGAAGCTTTCCATGTGGATCTCCAAGTGCAAGAATTCTCATTTTATACAGCAAACCTTAACATACCCCCAACACCACTTAAATTCCAAAATTGCTGACCTTCTTCTGTATCTACAGAAACCAACTCGACTTTAACACCAGTTTCACTTGCTTTTTTCTCAAACTTCTTAATATCTGCTTTTTTCAGTTTTTTAGATAATAAGATTGTATCAACTGCTCCAAAACTTAAAGCTTTCTCAACCTCTTTCACACCATAAGCAGTTTTATCTTTCTGTTTTCCAAGCATATCAAAAAATTTCTCTAAAATCTTTTTTTCATGAGTAATTTCTTGTTCAGCTAAAATATCAGCAGAAGTTTCAACTAATAAATCCAAACCATGTTCATCAGCATAACCAATATCTTTAACACCTAAAACTTTTTCTTGCAAAGCAGTTACTAAATTCCCTTCTTTTAGAAAATCCTCTTTTGTTGGTCCTGGTCCACCAACTAAAATTCCTTGTAAATTTTCCATATTAAAAAATTGTTTTTTCACAGCTTCTGCAACTTTTCTAAAAAACTCCTTTGCTATACCTTCCCTGATTCTTCCAAATCTTTGAGCACTTTGTCCTCCTTTATGTGTTTTCCCAGGAACAAAACTATCAAATTTTTGTAAAACTTTTATTTTTTTCCCAATAAGTAAACCTAAAGCTGCTTCTCTTCTATCAATAACCACTAAACCATAAAGTTCTTTAATCTCTAACATTTCTTCTAAAGGCTCTAAAACAAAAATCTGGTCACAACGATAAAGCCGAACATTTAATTCTTCAGGAGGTTCAAAAGCTTCTGTTATAAAATTATCCTGCCCTTCTACTTTAGAAACATTTCCTGAAAACAAAGCAACTCCATTTTTAGGGGTTTTTTTCATTCCTTTTGTAACTCTAATCAAACTCTCAAGGGCATCCTGAACATTTTTCCTTGTTGTAGTGCCCTTAATATTAGCAGCAGTAGATTTTTCACCTTCTAATTGTTTAGTAATTAAATTAATACTAAAACCTGCAGGAACATAAACTGTTATCAGTTCTGTATGTCGCGCTTTATGTCCTTGCATTTCTTCAACAAATTCTTCTAATTCTTGTTTTGTCGACATTTTTCAATTTAGTTACTTATCTCCATTTCATTGAAATTGAAAAATGGAGTTGGCATTTTATTTTTATTATATCCTTATAAATCTTTAAGCTAAATTGATGAGTAGCTTAATCTCCCTATCTCTTTTATGCTTATAAGATATTGATATATTTATTGTGAGTTTATTAAACCTACCTATTAACAAACTCAACCTTAAACTTCCCTGACTTTATTACATAAGCACCACTAACATCTTTTAAATCTTCAATCATTTCATTTAATTCACCATAATCTTTTTTATCAATACTCAAATCAATCTCGGCATTCATTGGTTTTTTAGCCTTTGTTTTTTCTTGTCTAACCTTCCCTAAAATCTCAACAAGTAATTCAAATTCTTTTGCATCTAATTCTTTTTCACTCTCTGGCCATTTTGTTAAATGAATACTTTTTGCTTTCTCATTTTTCCTAAAATGATTTTGGTAAATTTCTTCTGTAATAAAAGGCATTATAGGGGCTATTAATTTCAAAATAATAAGTAATGATTTATATAAAGTATATTGTGCAGAAACCCTCTTATCTCCTTTTTCATTATAGATTCTCTTTTTAATAATTTCTAAATAATTACCAGCAAAAACATGCCAAAAAAACTTTTCTGTTTCAACTTTTGCCCTTGAATACTCATAACTTTCAAAAGCTTGTGTGCAAACTTTAACTAAAGAATTTAATTTTCTTAAAAATAACTCATCAATTTTTTCTAATTTTTTAGGTTTTTCTCCCTTATAGTCTTTTAAATTCATAAATACAAATCTCGAAGCATTAAATAATTTATTTATAAATCTCTTTCCTGTAATCAAATCTTTTTCTTGATAATCTAAATCTTCTCCTAATTTACTTCCTGCTGCCCAAAATCTTAAAGCATCTGCCCCATGCTTTTCAAAAACTTCTTGAGGCTGAACCCCAGTACCTTTACTCTTTGACATTTTCTTTCCTCCATGTGTAACAAAACCAGAAATCATAATATTTTTCCAAGGAATCTTATTTTTATGATATAATGATTTAACAATTGTATAAAATGCCCAAGTTCTTATTATATCATGAGCCTGAGGTCTTAATGAAAAAGGAATCTTAATTTTATTGCCAACTAAATCAGAAGCAATTTGAGGAGTTAATGAAGAAGTTGCCCAAGTATCTAAAACCTTTGTTTCTGGTTCTGCAATCCCATTACATTTAGAACATTTCTTTTTAATTTGAATTGGGTCTATAGGTAATTCTTTTTTATTAGGTAAAAGAATTTTATTACATTTTTTACATTCCCAAACAGGAATAGGAATCCCAAAATGCCTGTTTCTTGAAATACTCCAATCCCATTCTAATCCATTAATCCAGTTTTTGTATCTTTTAAACATAAATTCAGGATACCACTTAATTTTTTCACCTTGCTCAATTAATTTCTTTTTCTTATCTAAAATTTTAATAAACCATTGCTCTGTTTGAATATACTCAATTGGAGTCCCACACTTATCATGAACATTAGTAGAATGTTTCATTTTCTCTTTTTTAATTAAATATCCCTCCTTATCCAGCAACTCTAAAATTTTCTCTCTTGCTGCATCTGATTTCATCCCTTTACATGGGCCTTTTGTGTAAATTCCAAATTCACCCATAATAGAAATTGCCTTTGCTTCAGGATGGCGAGTCAACCATAAAACACAATCTAATCCCCCATAACTACAATAATACACAATCCCAGTTCCATAATCTGTCTTTGCAGAAATATCATGAGAAATATAAATAGGTTGCTCAGAAAATCTAATCTCAACTTTTTTTCCAATTAAATCTTTTCCCTTAAACTTCTTAATAACCTCCATAGGAAATTCTTCTTTCATTTCTTTAACTGAATCACTACTTATAATCCAAACTTCACCATTATCTATTTTTACCTTAACATAATCTCCTTTTTGATCCAAAGAAATGCCAACACATCCTGGATGTAATTCAGGACGAGTCGTTGCATAAATAATAAATGAACCATCTTCCATCTTTCCTCTAAGATAATTCAAGGTAGTCTCTTTTTCTTTATCTTCCAATTCTGCCTGAGCAATAGCTGTCTGACATTCAGGGCACCAAATTGTAGGAAACTGTTTTTTGTAAATCAAACCCTTATTAAAAAGCTCTATAAATGATTTCTGGGATATTCTTCTTGAATTTTTGTTGATAGTAGAATAATAAACATCATAATCAGCAGAAACACCTAATATTTTAAAATCCTCAATACAAATTGGAGTTTGTTTTTTAAGTGTTTTAAGACATAAAGCAATAAATTTAGATCTGGACATGTCTTTACTTTTAATATTATTTATTTTTTCAATAAATCTTTCTGTTGGCAAGCCATTATCATCTGTTCCAAATGGATAAAATACATTTCCAAACATTCTTCTAAATCTAATAATAAAATCTTGCTGAGCATAAGAAAAAGCATGCCCAATATGCATTCTTCCAGAAATATATGGGGGAGGAGTATCTATTGAATAAATCTGCCCTTTTCTTTTCCAATCAGTTTTAAAAACTTTCATACGCTCCCAAAACTTCCTCCACTTTTCTTCTGTTTTCTGAATATTATATTTTTCTACCATGCTATTTTCTAAGAAGAATTATATTTTAAAGGTTGTGATTTATTTACTTTTTAAAATAAGCCAGCCCTTACCACAAAGCAAACCAACTGCAAGAGAAATCAATGCATAAATATTATTCTGGCTTAAACCAACAACACTTCCTGTTATTCCTGTAAAAAACAAGAAAGAACTTACAAATCCCAAAATTGACACTAGTCCTAATATTTTGCTCAACACATTTCTTAAAGAAGATTTTAAATTGCTTGTCAAAAAACTTTTCATGATTATAAATTGATTCTAAGCTATAAAAAGCTTTTTAAATAACATCCTATTCTAAAAATCATGGCAAATCAAGGAATAAGCATGCCTTCTGGAGCAGGGGGATTAATGCGTTACAATGAAGAATACAAAAGCATACTTAAAATAAAACCTGCACATGTAATTTTATTTATAATTTTAATTATAGCCCTTGTAACAGTTTTAAAACTATTCTTCCCTATTTCAGTTTAAAAACTAAATTAATAATAATCCTATAACTTAAGCATAGGAAGAGATACAGATGAGAAGATTAAGCTGCTCATCTTCAAAAGTAAATTGAGCTTATTAGATAATAAAAAATCAACAAAAATGTTTCCAGGATTAAACCCTAAAAAAATGCAGGCAGTTATGAAGCAGATAGGAATCTCTCAACAAGAAATTCCTGCAAAAAGGGTTATCATTGAGAAAAATAATGGAAATATAATAATTGAAAATCCTTCTGTATTAAAAATCAACATGCAAGGACAAACTAATTTTCAGATTTCTGGTGAGGTTAGTGAAGAAGCTAATTCAAGGGAAGATAAAGAAAACAACATAGAAGAAGATATTAAAACAATAATGCAAAAAGTAGGCTGTATAGAACAAGAAGCAAAAATAGCTTATGAAAAAGCAAATGGAGATTTAACAGAAGCTATTTTAAGTTTGAGCTAAATTTAGATTTTAATATCTTATCTTATTTTTAAGTTATAACAAAAGATTAAGCTAATTATAACAAGATCTAATAATTTACACATAAAAAGAATTTTATATCAGATTTAACATACTTATGAAAAACTTCTCTTCAAAATTTTAGATAATCTCATTTATACAAATATTTTTAAATAAGTTCCTCTTAAAAAATTTATGGATGAAGAAAGAATATCTCTTAAAACCCTCAAACCATCAAAATTAAGTCTTACTTTAAGATGTGTTGGAGGTACTACAATAACTGCAGGATTAACTTTCTTAACATATTCCTTGTTAAGAAAACCTTTCAGTAAACCAGAAGCCTTTTGGGAGCTAGGAGATTGGGTTTCGTCGGGATGTGGTGCGATATCTACTATAATGGCATATGTTACAGCAATTAAAACTATTTCCACTCCTTTACTAAACAAGATAATCACTATTGATAAAAAAACAAAATAATAAAAAGAGGAAAAAAACAAATAGATTATGATGCTGTTGTAGGAACAAGTATAGAAAAAGATTATTATGAAAAACTTCTCAAACTTGGAACTCTCAAACTAACAACAGTAAAACTTGAAGAAGATGCACCTATAGTAACCACAACAACAATCCCTTACCAAAAAAATCCTGCACTATTAGAACAAAAAATATTGCAAGGATCATCAAAATACTCAGATTTAAGACAAAAAGCATTAGCTTAATCTAACCCTCATATATACCCCTAAACATATAATCTTATTAATAATTCTTATCTTATTTTTTATATCAAATTATGATAATTGACAAAATATTAGGTTTTGCATATCAAAGCTTAGGTTACTAATTCAAACAGCTAATAATGCTTAGAAGATACTGTATAAAAAATGCAAGAAAAATTTCAAGAAAACTTAAAAGAAGCTCTTAGAGCCTTACAAATAGCAGACCACATGACTTACATAACTTTTCCTCTTGTAAAAGAACAAAGACTTATTTTAAAAATATTTGATGAAATCTATAAATCAATAATTGGTTGTATAAATGCTATATTAAATTATGAGTATTTATACAAAAGAATCAAACTTTATAGGGATAATAATGATAATATGCAGACATTCATAGACAAGTGTGCAAAAAATTACACTCTAAATAATGAACAAATTAAAAAAATTAAAGAAATCCTAGAACTAAATAAAAAACATAAACAAAGTGCTATGGAATTTGTTAAAAAAGACAAAGTAGTTATTCTCTCAGATAGCCTAAAAACACAAGTTCTTACCATTCAAATAATAAAACAATACCTTTTGCTTGCAAAAGAACTCTTAATGAAAGTAAATGAAAAGATGAAAAAATAAAACTAACATTTATATAGAAGTTATACTTTCAATCTAAACCTCTTTTTTACTCCCTTTAACCAAAGAGGGAAATATTTCAAATATCAAAAGATAAACAAAGAGATGTATAGTAAAAAATATAATAAACTTAAGCCATTCATTAACCAATCTATTAAATTTTAGAAAAATATTAATAAATTAAACAAAAAATACGAAAATGTCTGAAATCCTTGAAAAAATAATGAAAGAAAAAATAAGTTCAGATCACTTACTTTATGTTAGTATGAAATATACTAAAACCTGCGATGTTATGATTAATCTTTTAAAAAGATGGAAAATAATGATGGATTATGCTTTTGATGGACTCTTAGAAAAAGCAAAAAAGAAAAAAAAGATTAAAAAAATCCCAACAGCTCCAAAATTAAAAGTAGATCTTATAAAGGAAATTTTCAAAAAAACTCCTGAAGTAATAGATGCAGTTAAAGAGCATGAAATGTTTAAATTAATTGATGTGCTTAAAAAAAACAAGACTGGAGAATTTAGAAAAGGGGTTTGCTTAACAATCACATACCAAGGAGAAGAAATCAGAGTAGATTTAGACAAATTAAAAGAATATTCTGAAACTCTTGAACAATTTATAAATTTCACTAAAATTTATTTAACATCTAAATAAAAACATTTATAATACACTAACTAATATTTTATAAAACTTAAAAACAACATAATAAAAGATAAAATACTAATATCTTATAAAACTTAGAGTTTTAAAGAACAGAAGTCAAAACTTAAATTATTCAGAAATATTAATAAAAACATGGCAAAAGTATATGCAATAATTTCAGGTAAAGGGGGGGTTGGAAAAACAACTAGTGCAATAAACTTAGGCACATCTTTAAACCAATTAGGAGAAGATGTTATTATTGTTGATGGAAATTTAACTACCCCAAATATTGGGATTCATTTAGGAGCCCCAATTGTTCCAATAACACTCAATCATGTTTTAAGTAATCAAGCAAAATTAGAAGATGCTATTTATGAGCATGAATCAGGAACAAAAATAATGCCTGCTTCTCTTTCTTTAAAAGAAACTAAAAAAATTAACCCTAAAAAGCTTTCAGAAATATCAAAAAAATTAAAAAAAATAACCAATCATATTCTAATTGACTCTGCTGCAGGACTTGGTGAAGAAGCTAAATCTGTAATAAAAGCTGCTGACGAAATAATAATCATAGCAAATCCTGAAATAGCTTCTGTTACAGATGCTCTTAAAACAATAAAACTTTCAGAAGAAATGAATAAATCAATTAAAGGACTTATAATCACAAGATACAAAGGAAAAAAGACAGATATGTCTATCCCAAATATAAGAGATATGTTAGAAATCCCTCTTATAGGAATTATTCCAGAAGATGAGGCCGTAAGGGAATCACAAGTTATAAAAAACCCAGTAATTCTTACACATCCTAAAAGTAAAGCAGCTAAAAACTATGAAATAGCATCAAGAAGAATACTGGGACAAGACATTGAAATTGAACCTTTAAGACTTGGGTTTTTAACAGCTCTTCTCAGAGGGTTAGGGTTTAGGTGAACATAATAATCAATAGTAAATGAAATATAACACTACACCCTACTGAAATTAAGCTTAAAGAACAGAAGAATATGTGTAAGATATTAAATAATATTATTAGATATGAAACAAACAATTTCTTTTGAAAATTGGCAAAAATTTGATTTAAGAGTTGCTGAAATATTAGAAGTTGAAGAAGTAGAAGGAGCAGATAAACTTTATAAATTAAAAATAGACTTAGGAACAGAAACAAGAACATTAGTTGCAGGATTAAAATCTCATTATACTAAGCAAGAATTAGAAGGAAAAAGATGTATTGTTTTCTGCAATCTAGAGCCAAGAACAATTAAAGGTATAGAAAGCAAAGGTATGATTTTAGCATCAGTTAACGACGATAAAAGTGAAGTAAAACTTCTCCAGCCTGATGGGGTTATTGAGTTGGGAAGTAAAGTTAGTTAATCTCAGTAATCCATCCTCATTAAAAATTCTAAAGTTCTAGAAGGATAATGTCTTTCTAATAAAAATTTCCCTTTAAATTTAAGGGGTTTATCTTTAGAAATTCTTGCCTTTCTATTAAAAAACCAATAGTCTCCTTGATAATGCCTTTTTCCATGATAAATTTTTGGGCTTAAAGCCCCTTTATAAATAATATTAAATCCTTCAACGCTTTTATCACTATGCCCAGGAGTATATATTTTAACAAATTTTATTTTTTGAGGAGTAATAATCCCATAAAAAGTTGATTTTCCAAGCTTATCTTTAATTCTTCCACTAATCTCCTGAGCAGAGTTTCCTAAATCTTCTCTAGAATCAATAAACATCCTAAATGCCCCAAATTTCTCAGTTTTTGTTTGAAAAGTTAAAATATCAAGGGGATATCCTGAACCCAGTATCCTACAAACTCAGCAAAACCATTTAATTTCATAGAAAATCTCAGATAAAGAATAATTAAAGTTTTTATATAATACAATATATAATAAAATCCTAAATCTTCCTAAACAAAATCTCTCCTTTCTTAACCTTTCCAACTTTAATAGGTTTACTAATCTCATTAAACTTAATCTTAAATCCAATCTGCTTTGCAATTTTCTCTGAAGTAGAAGGAATAAAAGACCAAAGTAAAATTGCAATTGCTTTAATACTATCTACAAGCTCATAAAGAACTTTTTTGTCTTTTGTCTCCCAAGGTTTCTTATTTTGCACATATTCATTACAAACATCAATAAAAGAAAAAATTAAATTCAAAGCTTTATCAAGCTCATAATTATTAATTAACTTTTCAATCTCTTTCAACTTCAACTTCTTAAATAACTTATTCTCACATTTAGAAACTCCATATTTCTCAGCAAGAGAAGTAACTCTGCTAACAAGATTCCCCAACTTATTAGCTAATTCATTATTGTGGCGTTCTATAAGAACCTTTTCTGAAAAGTCTCCGTCTTCACCAAAAGGTATAGATCTCATAAGAACATATCTAACACTATCTGAAGAATATTTTTCAGCCAATTTAAGAGGATCTATAACATTACCCAAGGATTTACTCATTTTTTGACCATCAACAGTTAAAAAACCATGTACAATTACTTCTTTTGGTAAAGGTAAACCTGCACTCAATAACATTCCAGGCCATATTCCTGTATGAAATCTCAACATATCTTTTCCAACAACATGAATATTTACTGGCCAATATTTTTCAAATTTCTTATTCGGAAAACCAATTCCAGTAAGATAATTGCTAAGTGCATCTGGCCACACATACATAACCTGATCTTCATCTCCAGGAACAGGAATCCCCCAAGGAAGATGATTTCTATCTCGGGAAAAACTAACATCAGTTAATCCATCTTTAATTAAAGATAGAAAGTCATTTCTCCACTTTTCTGGTTGAATTTTTAATTTATTTGTTTTAATTAATTCAACAATCTCATCAGAATATTTAGACAATTTAAAAAAATAATTTTCCTCAGAAATTTTTTCTATCTTTAGATTTGGATGATTAGGGCACTTTCCATCTTTTAATTCTTTTTCAGTAATAAATCTCTCACAACCAGAACAATAGGCCCCAGTATACTTTTTCTTATATATATCTCCTCTTTTAAAAAGAATTTTCCATAACTTAATAACTCCTGGCCAATGGACTTTTTTATCAGTAGTTCTAATAAAATAATTATTTGAGATGTTCAAAACATTTGTTAACTTTTTAAATTCTCTTGAATTTTTATCAACAAATTCTTGAGGAGTCAACCCTTCTTTCTTAGCTGTCTGATAGTTTTTAACCCCATGCTCGTCAGTTCCAGTTAAAAAGAAAACATCTTTTCCTTTAAGGAAATTCCACCTAGCTAAAACATCTGCTTGGATTATCTCTAATGCAAACCCTATATGGGGAGACGCATTTGCATAAGGAATTGTTGTTGTTATGTAAAAAGTTTTTTTATCTTTCATAAAATTAACCTCAACTCCATGCTTTTTATTTCTTTCGATTATATTTTTCTTAGCTAAGACCAAATCATTAAATCTTTTTTTATGTTTAATATAAGGTCTAAGAAATTTAAGTAATTTCAATAGACTTTCCTTACTATTAACAAAAATACCCCAACAATCTTTGTTATACTTTCTGTTATAAAAAGCCCTTTTTTTACAAACAAGCCAAAATTTAGTATTTATATTTAAAAGATTTAATTTATTATATATTTGAAAAAGAATATTTTTATCACAAGACCTTATTCTAAATCTCGCCCTACCCTGAGAAATACTTATATTACCTTCTGCATCAGTATAACCTCCTAAAAAAGCAAAAAAATATTTATTGCTCTTTAAAATCCACGAAGGGACATTATCTTCTTTTGGAAGCAGAAATTTGAAAGATTTATCTAAGTGAATTATAATACTATAAAGTTCCTCATATCTTTTACACCAAAAATGGCCATAAACTCCATAGACTTCCTTTATCAAATCAAACTGGTCTGATTTAGTAGTATTACTACCAACTCTAATAATAGAAGATTCATTAGAGTCTACCCTCACATGTAAATCTCCTAATCTGAATCCAATCATATAGGCTTTTAATCCTTTATCGCCACTAAATTCCTTTTTTGAATAAATTGTATTTGATTTTGATAAATTTCTTCTAATTAAATTATTTTTTTTCATCTTATTAAGTACAACAGAAGAAGTGCATCCATATAATCTAGCTATTTTAGATAAGGGTAATTTCTTATCAAAATAAAGTTTTTTTAATCTCTCTTTAGGTATCTTAACAATTTTTTTAGGCCTTGTTGGAATATTCAAATCTTTTAATTTATAATAAACAGTGCAGGAGCCTATCCCCAACAACTTAGCTATTTTTTGTGTTGAAAATTTCCTATTAATATATAGGTTATGCAGTTTTTGTTTTTGGATATCAATCTTCTTTTTAGGATATCTAATTTTTATATTATGCTCTTTTAATCTTTTTTGGATAACTGTTGGATCACAATCAAATTTTTTAGCAATTTGATATGTAGACAATTCTTGTTTTAAGTACAAATCCTGTAAAATATTTTTAGAGATATCGATTTTCTTTGTCATCAAATATTAAAGAAAAGGAGGTTTTTAAATGTGTGTCCTAATTTTAGAATAGTTAATTTAATCTATCGCTGTCATAACTTGTAATATAAAATTTTTTATTTACCATAGAAATAACACAAAAAAAGCATATAAAAAGCTAACTAAATCTTCCAATTATAATCTGCCACATCCCCATCTCTGCTTTTTTTAGAATAAAAAGTTCTGTTATAACCTAGATCATCCCCCCAGCTCCATAAGGCTATTTCTCTGTCTCCCCTGTCTGGTTTCCTAAGTTTATCCTTGCTTTGCAGAGAATGATCCTTAACTAAAACATTATTCATTAATCTTAAGTAGAAATCAACAGTTTCCTGGCTAGGAATTGCAAACTGGCACATTTGTAATGGAATAATGTTCTTTTCATCCCAGTAATGATCTATAACCTTTAAATAAGCTGCAATTTCATGAGCACAAATATTAACAATCCCAGAACTCTCTTTATCATCAGTATATCTATATCTTATATTAAATCTTTTTGCTGGGCAAGAGTGGTCTGAACCTATATTTAAACTAACTATATGTTTTTCAGAACAGTCAACAATGGGAACAGAAATTAATTTAAACTTAATTCTTGGTTCACCTTTTGTCCTTGAAGGAACATTACAAACAATTTCAGCTCCATCTATTCTAACCCTTTTAGAGTCAGCATAAGGTTTTATTTTTATTTCAGTTCCTCTAACCTGATTTGAATAAGAATAAATTCTTGCTCCTTCTAAACAAGAATCAGCTAAAGAAACCTTTCTCTTTCTCCTATCTCTTCCTATAGGCAAAATACTATACCCACAATAGTCGTGCCGTTCAAGATTATTAAAAGCTTGTTCTCTAAGTTGAACAGGAGTTCTTCCATCCATTACAGCTTGATCTAAACTATAATATCGTCTTGGTTTGACTTCTAAACCATGTTTCATAAATTTTCTTGTAGATTCATAGCCTCTTGGAACTAAAGGATTTATAATGGTAAATTCATTATTAGATAAATTAGCAATCTCCAAAAGCTTAGCTATTTTTACAAGATTTTTTTTCTTAATTTCAGCTTTTGTAGCTTCTCTAAAAAATGATTTTTTCCTTGTTTTCATCAAACCCCCACAACAACAATCTTTAAATTAATTATTGTAATTAATTATACAAGCGCCTTTGGTATAGTGGTAGAATAAAACCTTCCCAAGGTTTAGACGCGAGTTCGATTCTCGCAAGGCGCATTTTATTTATCTAAATCAATAATTTCATAATCTTTACTTCCTAATTCTTTTTCAGCAGCATAATCTATTTGAACTTGTCCATCTAAATCTTTGCCTTTTTCCTTAATTAAATCCAAACTTGCTTTATCAATTGCAACAATATCGTTTCCTGTTAATATCCCTATATCTTCCATAATCGGTTCTTGAATAATCCCAAAACAATCACAATCTTTAGTTATATTCTCAAGAACATTAATAAAAACAATCTTCTTTCCAAAAAGATTCATAACTGCTTCTGAATAATTAACTATTCTTTTCTGAAGTACTCCTTTTGTTTCGTCTTCCCATGGAAGACCGATTGCTTGTTGAGGGCAGACAGCAATACACATTGTACACCCTTCACACTTATTTTTATTTATCTCTGCTTTTCCATCAATAAGTTTGATTGCATTCGCATTGCAATTTTGTATACAAGTTTGACATCCAATACAATTGGACTTATTTACAAAAGGTGTAATATTTGAGTGCATATGTAATTTTCCTGCTCTGCTTCCAAAACCCATCCCCATATTTTTCAAAGCTGCACCAAAACCAGCTGCTATATGCCCTGTAAAATGACTTAAAACAATCAAAGAATCATAATTTTGTATCCCTTTACCTAACTTAGCCTTCCCCTCTTTAGTCTCCACTTCAACAAATCTCTCTCCTTTTTCTCCGTCTAAAATATCAATAGGAGCAAAATCAAAACCATGCTCTTTAGCTGTTTTTATATGTTCCTCTCTAGTTGTTCTAGATCCCCTATAAAGGACATTACACTCAACTAAACTAACATCTTTCCCAAGTTCTTTGACCTTGTTACAAATTTTTTTTACAATTTCAGGATTTAAATAGGTAACACTTCCTTTTTCACCAAAATGAACCTTTATTCCTACCTTATTCCCAAGCCTAGAATCATCAAGCTTATCAAGAATTTTTTCTATATTTTTTGATAAATAAAGTTTTTCCATAAATTTAGACAAATATAGAATTTAAAAATATATCTCCTTTTCAACTCAACATAAACTTCATACCATACTTCCAAGCAGGAGACATTTCTCTCACATTACATAAATCCTTAAAAACCTTCCCTAATTTCTATCTCTATGAAAAAAGATTTAACCCAATATGATAAAATAGGCAGAAAACCTCTTTCAGGAATTCAAATAGAAAAATTTCTTAATCAGACAAAACAAACTAATTTAGAAACATTAAATCCTAGTTCTTTTTTTAATACATCAGAAATAACAAAAGCATTATCATTTTTATCTCCTAACTCACTCCCTCTCTCTACAAAAATTGCTGTTTATTTTAATTCAATTCAATTTGAAGTTGTTTCTGATAGATTTTGGGGTAAAGAGAAAAAAGGAGAGTGGTGGACACCTATTCAAAAGTATTTTATACCAGAAATTGAAAATATGTCTATAAAAACAAAAAACAAATATTTTTATGGTCCTGAAAAGAATGTAAGCATTTCTCAAAACTTTAACCCAAATAAAGATTTATATCAAATTTTTTCACATATGTTTAATGGAGCACTAAATGCTTCTTCCTGTTTTGTTGACGAAAATCAGCCAAAATTAACCCTTGGCTCATGGAATTATATGGGAGAAACCTCTTTTGAAAGATTTGGCCACACAAATAGACTTCCTTGGTATGGAAGATTAGATAAATTTTTACAATCAGCAAAAATATTAGAACAAACTTTAAAAAAAATGGTAGAAAAAAATTATCAAGCCAATACTCCTCCTAATTCTAATTTTGATGTGAGATTAATTAATCCTCAACATGGGCTAATTAGCATGAGATT
>Ga0114922_10003362_pt1 | contig 14926 bp, 11 predicted proteins | sample AartaG_FD_100975 | JGI IMG/M metagenome (GOLD analysis project Ga0114922, IMG submission 100975) | Deep subsurface microbial communities from Aarhus Bay to uncover new lineages of life (NeLLi) - Aarhus_00045 metaG | ecosystem: Environmental > Aquatic > Marine > Oceanic > Sediment | place...
GGAACCCGCCCCTACAGGTAACAACACAGATTTGCCGATTGAACCACATTAGCGATATTATCTGTATTTCCTTGGAGACGGCGGGGGGATCCCGCCGCTACACGGGAATGTAGAGGCGAGGTCCCCTCGCCCACCATATCAACAACATTCATTGTGCCAGGGCACTATATTTTGTATCTACGTGGATTGCGGCTTTGCCTGTAACTGTCCTCTCTCGAACATATCAACCAGCGGGTTATCTGAAATGGTCAGCGGCAAATCCACACGGGCGCGGCGCCGGCTGGACTCGTATCCGGCGAAGATGATCTCCGTCGCGTTGAGTGTCCTGCGCGAACTGAGTTCTGGCTCGCGGCCTGTTTCTAGAGCGTCAACTAAATCCGCGATAGCACGATGAATGTAGTTGGGGCCGTGCAGGTTTTCATTGCCGCAGTCGATGTTTTCCCATTCGGCGGATCCGCTCCGTTTGATGCGAAGCACCACATCATTCGGAGCGCCTACCTCGATAACTCCTTCTGTCCCGATGAGCCGGTTGTGCGCGCCGACGGCTCCGCTGCTGGCTCCTGTGGCTATGAATGCGAAGACGCCATTCTGGTGCTGCCACAGGAATATCCCGTCAGTCTCCACCAGAGCGCCGAAGACGCGCTTTTCTCTGCGGCAGTCAATTTGCGCTATTATCCACCGGGCCGGGCTCTCGTCGTTGTAGAAGAACAGCATGTCCACGTAATGCGTGCCGTAGTCGTAAATATCGCCACATGCGCTTTCCATGCGCACAAGATCGCCGATCTCGCCGGCTTTGAGCAGTTCGCGGGCCATGCGGAATGGCTTTCCGAACCGACGCTGATGGTTGAACGTAAGCTGGACGCCCCGGCGCTCACACTCCTGAGCCATCAGCCGCGCGTCGCCCCAGTTGTCCGACATGGGCTTTTCGCAGTGGATGGCCCGGACGCCAGCGACAGCGGAGTCAATGACCATCTGCGCGTGCAGATTCGGCCAGGTGCAGATGCTGACAATGTCCAGTTCTTCTTTGCGCAGCATCTCGTGATGGTCCAGATAGGTTGCGGGAATGTTGTTGGCCTGCGCGAAGGCGTCAGCGTTTTCCTGAACGATATCCGCGCACGCGGCCATCTCACAGTTGTCCAGCGCGCTATAGGCAGCAGCGTGCTGATAGGCCATAGCATAGCCCATCACGCTTGGACGCTGTTTCTTTCCTGTTCCGATAAATCCGACCTTTAGTTTGCTCATTATGAAGTTACTCCTTTCTATAGTCCCATGAGCCTATAAGCCTATCAGCCCATAAGCCCATGCCCCAAATTACCAGCTTTTGAAGGCGTAAGTGGGCTTGCTGGTGAGCAGTCCAATTATCCCCCAAAGGCTTCCTATGATAAACTCGCCCAGTACCAATCCCAGAAACAGCGGAAATGCCTTGCGATAGAGCTTTATGCCGCCATATTTCAGGATTATCCACTTGGCCAGCCAACTGATGAAGAACGGAAACCAGAGCTTCTCAAAATGATAGTAGCCTGCGAGAGGATACCCCAGAGGGTGCAGATTCCACCACAGGAACCGCAGCCTCAGCACCGTATTCACAATTACAAACACGAACCCAAAGCCTGCAGCGACCAGGAATTTCATATCAGGCTCTACAGGACTGGCGATCCATCGCTCCATAGTGTTATAGGCCGAGACGCCGCGCCAGGCTCCCACTCCACCCCATTTGTAGTTAATCTGTAAGAATGCCCAGAAAGTCAGGAGGATTCCGATGAAAGTGGTCACTGCTATAACCTTCCAGAGCTTTCTGGTGTTCATGTTGGCTCTTTCGGCAAGCTTGAAGCTTTCAAGCTGGAATGGCGTGGGTGTATTCCTGATCTCTTTGGTCAACGGCCAGTATGGAGCGGCGGCGGTGAACGTTTGTGATGAGATCTTCCGACTGCCTATGACCGCTACCATCAGTTGGAGCGGCCCGGCATAGTGGATCCCCTGGAGCGGCGGCCCCAGTTCGGCTCTCATGCGGGTGAAGGCGAATATTATGGTGAAGTATATTAAGAAGAATGAAAGCGCGAGTAATGCGGACATCCCGGCCTGGTAAGAGAATATTACCAGGAATGCCATACCCAGGATCGTGCCTATGATAGCGGTTCTATATCTCATCGGCTCCTGAGAATCATCCACGTCTGAACTGAGCCCGATGATCTTCCGCATGATCTGCCACAACGGCTTCCTGCCCATCCAGACGGCAACTGCGGCTATACCCAGGTACGCGCCGAGTATCTGCTGGTCCTCAAATGGATAACCGGGCAGATTCAGCCCTAACACACTTCCTATAACTCGCTCGGCTTTCCAGATTAAGAAGAGGAACCAGCAGGAAAATTGTAGATCCAGTGGGATGGCAAAGGCCAGACCGATGGCGTAGGGATTGACCTGTACCAGAAAGGTGCCCATAGCATTCCAGGGCCTGTCTGTGAATTGAGTGCCCAGGTCATATTTGAGCGGGATGGCTGGAAATACCCGGTAGAGATAGTTTAGACCATTCAGAATGTCGATCCCGGCGGCGATGCCGAATCCGATCCAGAGCAGCCTGTTCCTGAAGAACGTCTTCCCGGAATTCTCCCTGGTCATCTCGAAGGGTAGTTGTACCAGTGGATATGTGAGCTTTTCCCTTTCGATCCATTGCTTTCTGATGATAGCGTTTATGAAGATGGTGGTCATAGCCAGAACCGTAAGGAAGAGCGTCCACCAGATCATGGGTTCGAGCCATCCCTTGATGTGATGAAACGTGTATAGGGTCGATTCACCCTCGTAGAACCCGCGGAGAACGCTTTCGTCGCTTACAGTAAGCCACCCGGGGAGATTCTTGGAGAAGATGGCATCCCATTCATTTTCCGGGGTTGCTGACCAACTGACAGTGCCAATTGAGCAGAATAACCCCTGGGTGAAATCATGACCGCTGACGGTTATGGCTGTGAGCAGCACAACGTAGATTGTGAGAAGTTCGCCCTGGGTTAGCGCCTTTTTGGGAAGCAACCTCTTGCAGATGAGGTTGAGGGCGGTTACCAGAAAGAGGCAGAAGATGGCGTTGAAGAATATCCCCATGGTGGTGGGATACTGTGTGCCCCATACGGTTTCCCATTGCACAACCAGGTAGACGTTGATGGGCACAAAGGCAAAACCTATAATTATGGCACGAAGCGTTACGCCTCCTTTTTCCCCTTGCTCCATTTTGCTTTCTGAATCCTCCGAACTATGAACGCGGCTTAAGCACCTCGAAAGGCGGGGTAACTGACCCTTCTAAGATACGCTTGGGGATGGGTCAAGACTGATTGGGATTGTAACTGACCGCCAGAAGAGTTATATCATCAAAGTTGGAAAGACCATCGGTGAAGGCATCGGCGACATACATTATTGCCTCTACAAAGGTATGTGGTGGAAGATGCATATTATTTTCTATGGCTCTTTCAAGTTCCTCCACGCCGAATTGCACGCCATCTCTGTTGTTCAGTTCTTCCAGGCCGTCGGTGAAGAAGAACAGCATGTCGCAATCTTGCATTTCTCGCTCATGGTTCTGATAGAGCGTGTTTGGAATCATACCCAGAGCCGGACCGGCTTCACAGATCAGTCTTTCCATTTGCGAGCGGCAGTCCTGTGTGAGGAAAGGTGCAGGATGCCCTGCACTTGAATATGTATATATTCTTCTAACTGTATCAATGACCATGCAAAATGCTGTTACGAATATAGGTAAACCACCAGATTTCATCAGGTTGTGAAACCTCTCGTTCATCTGGGAAAGTAGATAGCCGGGACTGGAGAGACTGGAACTGAGATTAGTAAGCAGAATTTTGATCACGCCGGTGATCATGGCTGCCTGCGGCCCATGTCCCATAACATCGGAGATGAAGACCTCCACTATTCCCGGGGAAAGCTGCTTAATATCAAAGAAGTCTCCACCTACTGCGAATGTGGGAATGTATTTGTGAGAGAACTGCAACCCCGGGACTTTGGGATATTCCTGCGGCAGAAAGGCCTCTTGCACCTCCCTGGCCATGACCAGCTCGTCTTCAAATCGCTGATTGGCCGCCATCAGTTCATCGTAGAGATGCTTCACCCGAAGAAGGGATCTGACCCGAGCCAGTAACTCATATCTCTCGAAAGGCTTGCGTATAAAATCATCTGCGCCAGTATCTACAGCTTCCAGTTTCTTTTCTTTTTCTTCGTAAGCAGTTATCATAACAATGGGAAGCGCCCTGGTGCTTTTATTTTCACGCAGTCGCCTGCACACTTCGTACCCATCCATACCGGGCATCATAATATCCAGCAGTACCAGATCGGGTTTTTCCGTTCGGACTTTATCCAGGGCCTCCTGGCCGCTGTAGGCCGGTATAACGTTGTATCCCTCGGCTTCTAAGCTTATTTCTAATAGCCTGACATTTTGGGGTACGTCATCCACTACCAGTATCTTCGATCTTCGTGATGTTTTAGGCATGGTGAAATCCTGGTTTCTGTTTATTAATCAATCTCCGAAACTATGCTTGCTAACCTTTTTTCTGCAACGTGACGCAATCTGGGATGCATAACGAAATATTGCTGGCCATCATCTTTAGATTGTGCTTTCGGCTGCAAATCTCGATCCCGCGCCATCTTCACTCCCATCATCATAAGCTTCACCATTGCACCTTCGTATCGTGCTCGGAGGCGCTGAAAGGTGTCACCCTTTTTGAGCGGAACTCGCTGGGCGGCAACAATGGGTCCTGTGTCTACGCCGCTATCCATGAAATGCAGAGTAACCCCCAAACCAACGTCCTTATGCCTGCCTTCGAGGACGGGCCATTCTACCACGTCCATTCCACGATAAGGCGGCAGTATACCCATGTGAACATTGAAAACACCAAGCCCGGATGCATTAAATACCTGCTTTCGGATCATGCCTCCGCCGGTGAAAGTGACCAGATCGGGTCTATGTTTCTTCAGGAAAGAAACGCTGTCAGTGCCATTGAGATCCTTCACTCTTATCAGTGGAATCTGGTGTTTTCTGGCTAACTTCGGCAAAGAGCGGAATTCCAGACCAACCCTCCTGGCGATGGTGCGGAAAGAATCTTCTTCCTGAGCGATGCTGCTCTGATTGTCGAGAATCATCTTCCGCCAGACCTTTCGCAAAAGTCGGATTCCGTCCCTTCTGAATTCAGATTTTATGCGTCGCAGATTGAGGACCTGGCAGAGAACGATTCCTGACACCGCAACTCCGGGTTCACGCAGACATAAGTGCGTAACAAGAAGAGAATACAAGCTGTTCTTGATGGGAGCGAGTATTACAACTTTCATTCGTTGAGAAGCTTTTCCCATAGCCTTTCCTGATTCGCAATACTCATAATATAGTGTAAAATGATCATTAAATCTACAGCATTTTCAGGCGTTAGCTTTGACGGAACTTTCATTCTCCGGACAGATCCATAATGCCAGTCGTTGGCCTTCAATGCAGCGTTTAAGTAGCGAACATCGCAGTATAGATCGGCCGCATCAAGAATGCTGAGGGTGAATCTGATTCGCTCCAGCAGATATGATGCATCGACAGGAACAGTGCTTGTCCGAAATCGCAGAGCACGGTGGCGTCTGACCTCAACATTTCGCAGCAGCCTTTCACTCACGTCCCGCGCGTAGTCTGCGAACACGCGGGAACAATCCCTGAGGGCTAAGAAACTACGAAGAACATACGAGGTACCATAAAACCCTCCCGCAGATGAGAACCAGTCTTCAACTGGCAGATTTTCTATCACCGCGGACAGAATATCAGTTGCGTCCTCAACTCTAATAGCCCCGCTTCTTAAACCGGAGAATATGAGGGCAAACAAAACCCGCGACCTGGCAATCTGGCGATCAGAGCCTTTCCACGATGCACCTTTCGATAGTTCTTTGAGTTCAGAATCGAGCCAGAGTTCTCCGTTCTTCCCGATGCCCTCTCCTAGACAGATCAACTGAATTAACTGTATCTCCGGAGATGTCTCAAACCGGCCTTTATCCTCAATATCCCTCAGCCCGGTAACATCTATTATCTTAGAAGATGGCAAATGCTGATCCCATGTCCCGGTCTCGGTTCGCTGAGGTAATAGGTACAAAGAGCAAAACTCAGCTATGCCCGATATCGCGGATCGCAGGGCCATTGCCATAGCAGAGGAATTATTCTCTATCCGTGCCTCCAGTTTGCCAATATCATAGAAAAAATGGTTGACCAGGTCAATGTGTTTCTCAATAGTTATTCCCTGCTCAAAGCGGCCTATCAGAGCTTCTACTGAGGAACCTAGCAAAGCCTCAATGAACCTTCTCATACTTCTGTCTCTTCCGATTGCTCTAGCGAGCATAGCAAAGAACAACCATCCAGGCCAACAAGTGCCTCGCCGGATATCCAGAAATAGTTTGAGGAAAAATTCCCCGAAGGGAAGGAGATAATCCCATATTTGAATGGCACCATGGGCAGAGAATCCTTCTTGAACGACGTCAAAGTCTTCCAGTTGATTCCATCTCTGGATGCCATCAATGAGGCCTTATTTGTCTTAACACCGGGTCCTTTTTCAACTGTGGTAGCGGCGAGGAAGACGTTATCCGCGGTCTGAGCGCAGTACCATGATGAACTCTCAACATCGCCGTGGATAGTAATCTGGAGCGTTTCTCTGTCCAGGGAGACAATATGATTCTGCTCCAGATGGGAATCCGTGAGCCAGAACACGGAATTGTCCGAAAACAAAAGCCCAACCGCTCTCCACATTTGTGTTCCATCGCCGATCCACTGGACTTTCTGGAACTCGGCGTCCGCAATCAGAAAATAACATTCGCCTTTGAAATCTCCCACAGTAATCCATAGGCGATCCTGGTTGTGCGGATCGCGATAGACTCCATGCACGTGTCGTATAGTCCCACTTTCAAATGTATAGGCGATACCGTATTCATTTAAATCTGGGGATACACGCCAGATATGGACTGAGACCCTCTTGGGATTTCTAAAATACTCACCGAAGTATATGTTACCTTCAGATGATTCGGCAATCCCCCTATGAAGTACGCAATCGCCCTGAATAGAGAAAATTGGAGAGCTAACGCTGTTCTCGATCTCATATACCATTCCAGCCCTGATGCCTAAAAGTCTCCCATCGCGAGTGGGGAAGAGATTACATTTGTCAACCCGGGTTGCCCGTTTGGTAGAGCGAGACCATGCGAAGAGATCTCTGGGAGCAGCGAATGGGAAGAAACCTATAGTTTCCCAATCACTGGTTCCAGCAGGCTGGTACAGGATCTTACGGTCGCAAGTTGCCCATGCACCGCGCTCGTCTGCGTGATGAACGATCACAGCCTGCTTATCACGGCGTAGAACTTGCAGTTCCAGATTAGATTGTGCTGTTTCGGAACTATTCATTACCTGAGTTTTTGAGAATCTCTGCAGCCAGCAGGGCCAATCTGCGTGTATCAATGGGCTTGCTGATGTATCCATCGCATCCCGCTTCCAGTATCCTCTCCCTATCCCCTTTCATTGCATAGGCAGTTACAGCGACTATGGGTATATCAGCCGTTTTCGGATTGCTCTTTATCTTCCTGGTCATTTCTAATCCGTCCACGTTCGGAAGTTGAATATCCATAAGGATTAGACCGGGTTTGTGATCCTTCAAGTATTTCATCGCCTCTTCGCCAGTGACAGCTTCTATTACCTCATAGCCTCGCGATTCGAGCAGGATCTTCAGTAGTCTCCGATTCCTATCGTTGTCTTCTACCACCAAGATCCTTTGTGACATGGCAGTACTCCAATATAAGCAAGTTTGGTGAAAGGCTTTAAGCTTTTGCCAACACACCCGGGAAAAGCAGTTAACCCGATAGGCGGGACATTCCTGTCCCGCCTCATGAGGAGCTAAGACTCAGTAAACTTCGGTAATGGCTCTCAACCTTTTCATATTCTGGCGGGACAGGAATGTCCCGCCTATCGGGTTAATAGTTTTCTTAAGGTTATCTGCAAAAGCTTAGATTCTTTTTTAAAACTTGCTTAGCTCTCAGTCAGGATACAGCTTTTCTATCTTTCGTACAGCTTCCAGAAGGTGAGCCTTTGCATCCTCGCCTTTCTGAATTATGGATCTTACATTGTTGTTGAGTATTTCCCTGTCTTCTGAAGTCAGTTCCTTTACTGTGCAGATTATGATAGGGATCTTCCGGGCATCAGGATGACCCTGAAGGGACTTCACCACGTCGAACCCACTCATCCCTGGCATAAGCAAGTCGAGAACAATCAGGTCTGGATGATCCTCAATGGCTTTGGCTACACCGGAAGCGCCATCCAGAGTCTCCAGAACGCCGTACCCTTCGCTGTGAAGTATTGATCCTATAAGCTTCAGGTCTTCTGGATTGTCGTCTATTACGAGTATGCATGGCACTATGTCTTCAGAATTTGACATGAGTTCCAGATTACTCAGAGTATGCGTGAGCTGATCTTTGTCTATGGGTTTGACCAGGTAGCCTACAGCTCCCATGCTAAATCCAAAGCTCTGATTGTCAACAATGGAGATAATAATGACTGGAATATCATGTGTATCCTGAAAGCCTTTCAGTTCCTGCATTACCTGCCATCCATCTTTCTTAGGCAGCATGATGTCCAGAGTGATGGCAAAGGGCTTTATCTCCCGGGCCATTTCCACTGCTTCATCTCCATCAGTTGCCACAACAGTGTCATAACCTGCCTCGGCAAGGTATATGCACAGCAACTGGGCTGCCTGTGGATTATCCTCCACTACCAGGATAGTCTTTCCGTGGTTATGTTCTGATGATGTATGAGTAGCGGAGGCCAGCATCTCGGGTATTTTTCGGGTTCCGACACCTGGCCTGGTGGCAGGCAAAGTAAAGGAGAATTTACTTCCCATGCCCAATCCTTCGCTTTCAACCCAGATCCTGCCGCCATGAAGTCTAACGAGCCTTTTGGTCAAAGCCAGTCCCAGCCCTGTGCCCTCATATTGCCTGGACCTGGAGGAATCCAGTTGTCTGAATTCGTCGAATATGGCTTCCTGGTTTTCTGGAGCGATCCCTATACCTGTATCTGTAACTGCTATTTCGAATTCATCATCATTATTATTAATCTGGACATCAACGGTTATCCTTCCGCTTTCCGGGGTGAATTTCACTGCGTTGGACAACAGGTTATACATTATCTGCTTAAACTTGACTGGATCTGCGTAGATATCCGGCAGATCATCAGGGATCATAAACTGCATGTCTAATTTTTTCTTATTGGCCATATCCCGCACTATTGAATGGACGTCGTCCATAGCAGATGCCATTGAGAACTCTTCTGACTGAAGCTCCATCTTCCCCGCCTCAATTTTGGAGAGGTCGAGTATGTCGTTGATCATGTGCAACAGATGCCTTCCGCTTTCGTGGATATCCATAACGGATTCGGTCTGAAGCTCGTTTAATTTGCCGCAGATTCCATCCCGGAGAATTTCTGCGAACCCTATGATTGCATTCAAGGGTGTTCTCAGTTCATGGGACATATTTGCCAGGAATTCACTTTTCAACTGGTCTGCTCTTTTGAGTTTTGCGTTCGCTAATTCGAGTTCATTTGTCCTTTCAGCGACATTTCTTTCGAGATTGAGGTTTAGTTCCATGACCTCTGAATGCAAACGGGCATTCTGTATGGCCATAGCGGTTCGATTGACAAATGAGCTAAGGATGGCAAATTCTTCATAGGATATGGGCTTGCGGTTTGCCAGAGCCACAACACCCAGAAGCTCGTTGCCGACCAGCAATGGATAGCCGACAAATGATACCAGCCCCTCTTTCAGTAACCATTCCAGATTATGGAGCTGTTCATCTTCGGCCAGATCATTCGTCATGGATGGCCGACGATTTTGTGCTATCCAGCCAACTTTTAGACGCCCTATAGGCACCCTCATGTAATCCTCATCCTTTGCATACATCCCCACGGTTACTTTCAGGTGCAAGCAGCGCTTCTTATCATAGCATATTTCTGCATGAATGCAATCTTCGCACAGATCGCCATCGCCAACCAGCCAGAGCCTGGCGAAAGCGGCATTGAAAGTGGTCTTCAATGTTTCCATAGTCATACTTAGAACATCGCTCATCTCCAGGTGGGAGAGCATGTTCATGGACACATTATCCAGAGAGGCTCGCTTTTCAAGATTTGAAACCATTTGATTAAAGGACGATGCCAGTTCACCAAACTCATCTCTGGACTTTATCTGCACTTTTCGGGTCAGATCGCCGCTGGCTACGCGCCTTACCATTTCGGTTAGTGAACCCAATGGTGAGATGAATTTTCCCTCTGCAAAATACAGTCCGATAAAAAAGAAAACGAGTATTAATCCAACTCCCGGCAGCGATATGTACCATACTAACTTGCGAACAGGTGCAAAGGCGTAGCTGAGTTCCTGGGAGACCATAACTGTCCAGGGTGTAGAAAAGCTGAGATCACGCTGGCTCAGTTCTACTCTGGCAAATCCCACCAGCATTTTTTCTCCATTGTGCCAGGATGCGACGAACCAGCCGGAACTCCCCATAGATGTGCTTGGAAGCATCCCTGAAGGAAGTTTCCCCTCTAACGGATCGGATCCCTGGGAGAGCACAATTTGCCCTTTGTCCGACACTAACATTCCTCTGCCGCTTTCTCCGATCTCAATGTCGAAAACACTTTCGAAGACCTGAGAGATGCTGAGCACTCCTTTGATAATCCCCACAACCTCCTCCTCTTCATTATTCCTGAGGGCCTTGACAGGGATGCAAACGTCAGTGGAGTAAATCCCGGCACTCTCATCGAAGTTAACTTCACTCAGGTAAAGCTGTCCATATCCCCAGGCGTAAGTTCGCGACCACCATTCCTCATCAGCTTGCCAGTAATCGGTAGTCTTATTGGTGGCAGCGACAAGCTGTCCTGTTACGTCGGTGGCGAAGATCTCGCCAAAAGCGTCTTGAACAGAATTAAAAGCTTTGAATAAGTCTGCGAGAGGGTTCTCCAGGATCCTTCTGAGTTGTTCGTCTTCCTGGCCAAGTTTGGGCCACTGCTTCTCGATATTTGCTATCTCCCAGTTCAACATATCCTTAGAGGACAAGTTGGACATGGTAGATGCCGATTTCAGAAAACTGGCAGTTAGTGGGAGCACTGATAGATTCCTAAGAGCGTGTATATTTGCTATCAGCCTTACTGTTATACTCTCCCGAGCCTTTTCAGATAACTGCTGAAAGCTTTCGCCTATGATCTCTTTGCGCTGGCGGATACTTACGAAATAAGTTATCGAGATTGCTATAATTAAGGGAATGACACATGTGATTATCAACGTTGTGACAAGCTTTCCACGTATTCCCATTGTCATCTTCATGTCACCTTACCCCTGGCATCTTCTCCAGACTTTTGGTCATAATACACGTATACTATATAATGGAAACTCGATAATGTCAAGTAAAGAAAGGCGATGAATTAAAGGATAGCGGGCGGATTTACCTCTTGACATTAGATGACTTTTCTGATATTATCTATTCAAGCCATAGGACGGGGGTAGTATGAAGCTTGACGGAGTTAGAGTTTGGCACTAAAAGTAGTATCTCTTGTTGTATTTTTATCCATCTTGGCAAACTGCGTCGAAAGCTCAGAAGTTAGGCTTATCTCACCTATAGGCGCAGTTTCAAGATCTATTATTCCCGGTTGGGGCCAATTCTACACGCACAATAAGCTGAAAGGCATTATTGTATTCTTGTCCGTTGGAATCCTCGGCGTCGCCGGAGTGCAGGCTGACGCTACTTATCGGGATTACTATAATAGCAAATACAAGCCCGCGGTTTTAAGCGATTCCAGTCAAGCTGATTTTCACTTTGATAGATCGAATCAGTATTATAAGCTGAGCCGATTCCTTCTTTACTCCGCTGCTGGCATCTGGGCCTATAGCGTTATAGATTCATACGTTGACGCTCACATTTATAATGCCCAGCAGCAATCGAGAATGCTTGATATAGATGATGAAAGGCTTCAGCAGTTTAAAACTGAATCTGAGGCAAGAGCGGAGAAGTATTATGAGGGTCTCGATTTATTAATAGATACTCCCGAAGAGACAGAGGCGAGTTCTCCATTTCTTTTGCGGACAAATCCTGCGCTTGCTTCTACTTTTGCCTTCCAGAGATGCAGAGACAATTACAAGAGGTGATCAATAGTGCATCGTGGTTTTTTAATAACCTCCGGCTTTCTATTTATCGCTGTGGTGTTAATAGGGTGCGGAGATGTAGAACCAATAACAAAGCCGCCTCCTCCGGAAGTTGCAGAGATCAGCGCAGTTCTGAAGGATAGGTGGAAGAAAGGTTACGAGACGGAGGATCTGGAACTGTATATGTCATCTTTCTGGAAAGAAGGTTACTTCTACTGGTCGGATATGGCCACTGATAATGACGTATCAGATGATGTGATCTTTGATAGTTGGGATAAGGAAAGGGATAGTGCTATAAAAGTCTTCAAGAACTACAGAAATATTGAGCTTGAGATTTCGGAGCCACCAGAGGTCAAGATACTGAACGAGGAGAAGACAAAAGCCGAGGTTCGGAATCACTACAAGATCCAGTTTTACGTTCCAGAAGGTACATCGCTGCCAGGAGGATACGAGGCCTATTATGCTGAAGGTGATAATATCTTCATCTTCGACTATAGGGATAATGGCAATGGGAAATGGGAATGGAGAATTACTGAATGGCGGCAGAATGAATATACTGAGGAGGAGATCCGGGCTGTCTGGAGCTTGCAGTGAGTTGAGAGGTATGTGTTTTGGTGGATAACTCTGGATTCAGGACGCAAGAGCATCTTTTCACGGTTTTGCGTCTTGTGTTTTTTTCAGCTTTCCTTGCCATAATTCATTCAGAATGTCTTACGGTGAATGTCGCTGCTGATGGGATGGAAACTCGCCCGTTATATACCATAAGGACCGGGGATCAACTTCTTATTACAGTCGTTGGCTATGAAAAGGAGCTAACAGCTCTGGTTGTGGTCAGACCGGATGAAATGGTTACTTACCCGGTAGTTGGTGACGTTAAGGCCGCTGGATTAACTATTGCTCAACTCTCTTCAGCTATCGGCGAGAAGCTTTCGGATCTGGGCTACTATGAGAGTCCTCAAGTGACAGTGCAGCTCAGGCAGCCTCGCCGGGAGATCATCTATGTTTCTGGTGATGTGAAAGATCCGGGTCAGAAGACTTTTCCAAGAAGTGCGAATGTGATTGAGGCTCTCGCAGCGGCTGGCTGGTTTGAAGAGACGGCGGATCTTGCCAATGCCAGGATTATAAAGAAGCGAAAAGAGGCGGCTCCTGAGATTGTTCCTATTGACCTGGAGAAGTTGCTGAAGAAGGAATTTATGGAACAAGGAGTCGTCAGCGGCGAATTGTTCAGTGATAGATTCATGTTAAGCGACGGTGATGTGCTTGTGGTTCCTTCGGGCATCAGAGAGGAGCGGGTGAATATTATTGGGCGAGTATATGCGTCTGGCCAGTATCAGGTGAAGTCCGAAATCAGCCTGGTCGAGGCATTGGCTCTCGCCGGCGGCGCAGTGGAAGGCACTGCTGATCTGAAACATATCAGGATCATCAGGGCGGACGACAGTGTAGTTATTGCGGATGCTACCCGTGCATGGGCCGAGAAGAACTCTTCTGTTTCACCTTCCCATCCAGACAAAGACACGCCAAGCCCTGTGTATCGAGTCATGGTGCAACCCGGGGATAGTGTTCTTGTGCCTGAGAAGGGAAAAGTGAATATACTGGGCAGTGTGCAAAACCAGGGCAAGTTCGATGTAGATGGTGAGATCAGCATAATTGAAGCTTTGACTCTGGCTGGTATTGATAGGGATTCTAACCTTAAAAAGCTCAGAATTGTCAGGAGCACTGGTGAGCAGGTCACCGTTGATGCATCGAAAATATGGAGTCAGCAGGTACAGGGATATGACGAGAGATTGGCCCCAGGCGATACGTTGATTGTACCCAGGTCTATGCGGATTAACTGGGGCGCTGTTAGTACTGTTGTGCTGACTTTCAGCACTTTGTACGCTATATTCAGGTGAGTGAGAACATCCTATGGCGGAGAAGGAAATCCATCTGCGCGATTACCTTGCTGTTATTCGCAAACATGATTTTCTCGTGGCCGTCAGTTTCCTTTTGGTCTTTGGTTCGGCACTAATAGTAAGTCTTTATATGCCAAGAGTTTACGAAGCTTCTGCCACTATAGAAATACAATCCTCCACGCCGCCATCAGGGCTATCCAATTTGATGTCCAGCGTTATGCTGGGCGGTGCTGATCAGGTTTCCATGCAAACGACATGCGAGCGGTTCACCAGTAGATCACTTCTGTCTGAGACTATCCGTAACCTGAAGAGGCAAATGCCAGGTATGAGAGGCTATCCGGAATCGCCTGAGGCTCTGGCATCCAGGATTCGGGCGAAGATCGTTCCAGACACTAACATGATCGAAGTCATAGTGAGGATGAGAAGGGACGAAGGAGGCTCTCAGACTGCTGCCATGGTTGCAAACGAACTGGTCTCCGCTATGCAGTCTTATCGGAGCGTAAAGACTGGATCGGAGATGGAAAGAAGGCAAGACTTTGTTGATGGTAAGATAAAGGATGTCCAGCTTGAGATAGGTAAATCAGATCAGGACATCAGAGAGTTTCTGAAAGGCAGGGGCGACGCCGGTGTGTGGTCAGCACGGTCTGATTATGTGCTGGCGCGGCTATCAAGCCTGGTAGATCTTAAAGAAAGAGGTGAGATAGCTCTTGCTGCTGAGATTAGGAAACGCCAGGATCTGGAGTCCAGACTGGAGAAGGAACCTGAGTGGATGGAGCACTCCAGAACCTTCTCGCGAGATGTCCTATGGGATAAAAGCAGAACGGATCTGGCTAATCTGAAAAGGGAACTGGTGGCAGCACAGGCTGA
>Ga0114922_10003363_pt1 | contig 14925 bp, 13 predicted proteins | sample AartaG_FD_100975 | JGI IMG/M metagenome (GOLD analysis project Ga0114922, IMG submission 100975) | Deep subsurface microbial communities from Aarhus Bay to uncover new lineages of life (NeLLi) - Aarhus_00045 metaG | ecosystem: Environmental > Aquatic > Marine > Oceanic > Sediment | place...
CTGCAAGAGAGTAGGTCTTCACTACATCGAGTTTTGGGCTTGTGAGCCTAAGTTACAAACGGCAATCGCCGGTTTGATACCGAAAAAAATTTTATTTTGCTACAACTGCGTAACTTGGGTTAAGAACAACTCGATTTACCTCATCCAGAAACTGTCTCTGTCCTTCAGGGGTCTCCGGAAAAGGCGCTTTCTTATTTTTGTATTCAGCTGGTCTCCAGTTGTAGGCCGCCTCCACAATGATAATGTCCTTCTGGTACTCGTTTGCCATGAAGATCATGTTGTCTCTGAGTTCAAGCAAAGTACCGTGCCACCACGGGTAGTAGGACTGCCCAATGATATCGTAGTCAACGCCATAGGAGTGCCACTTGTCAAAGAAGGCCTTTGTCCGGTTCTTGCTGCCGCCCTTATCGATATGGACCATAATCAGGGGACGTTGACTGTTGCCTCGGCCGACATCGACACCATTAATCCCGGCCTTCATCAACTCTGCGAAGTTGTCCCAGTTACCGGGCAGTTTACCGTCCGGCCAAAGCATGCCGTTGGAGACTTCGTTACCAATTTGGACCATGTCCGGCAGGGCATTGGCATCCTGAAAGGCAATGATCGTGTCCCGGGTATATTCAAACACCGCCTGCACCAGTTCCGCGTGTGATTTATCCTCCCAGGTCTTGGGAATGTATTGTTTACCCGGATCGGCCCAGGTATCGGAGTAGTGGTAATTCAGTAAAAACCTGAAACCAAGTTTTCTGGCCTCTTGAGCCAGGGCGATGGTGTATTCCAAATTGTTCGGCAGGCGCGTGGGAGTGGGAACAATCGTAGCCGAATCCAATTGTAGCCGTGCTCTTTAAATATCTGAAGGCCCGGCTTGCCTTGGCCATTGTCCTTGAACACAACTCCCCGCTCCTCAGCCTGCTTGAGAAAGGAAAGATCTGCACCGATGGCGTAATCTGATGCGCAGGTCAATCCACAAACAAAGGCCTGCACCACAACCCAGACTATGACTATCATAGACAGTGAAACCTTGTTAAGTTTATTTTTCCTTTTCATTATTTTCGCCATTCCTTCCCCACTGATATTTACATTTTCACATTTGAAATCAGGTAGTATTATAGAATCTTATCGACAATAAATCTTGCGCCAAGAAACATATCTACCGCGGTTGCTGAGCAGATAATAGCCCAGCGCAGAAAAGTGTGCCGTAATTTTGCACGTGCCATAAAGAATATCACGCTTACCGCAATTGCACCGAGCATATACATTTTTGCAGTTTGCATGAAAAGCCTTGCGTATTTTGCCCCAAGCCCTGCAAATATGTCGTAGTATTTTGTCGCCAGAAGTAGCGCTATAATGGCAAGGGCCGACATAATCACTGCGGTAATCAGGACCCATTTTCTGTCGGTATAGCCGGCCGACACAATTCCCTGCATCCCCACACCAATCACGACCGAGCAGCACAGAACAGGGATGATAAGCCAGATAATGGGGCTGACGTTGAGAAAAGGACCGCAGAAAGCCGGTATTGTGCCGGCGGCAAAGATTGCCATTATGCCGAACCGATGGGCCTTCAGCAGTATAGCGAAACCGAGCAGCAGTGCGGCTATGGGGACATGGTAGAAGCCGACTAAAGGCATCGCTCGCTCAAGCGCAACAAGCGGAGCGAACAGTCCGGTCAGACCGGCCAATTGCAACTTGGTGTGTATTGGAATTGGGAACAGGCGATAATGTGCGGATACCTGGAAGGCCAGCACTATAGCCAAAAACGGCAGGGCTGAGAGCGGCAAACCTACCCACCGCCACTTTCTTTTAGAACAAAGCGCAGCCGGGCAAAACAACCACGGTATACCTGCTAATAAAAGACTGACTGTCGGGTGGTAAACTGATAGGCCGAGCCCAAAAGGCCCAAAGCCGTAAACTGCCCCTGCAAAAAATGAGCCCCGGAATGAAGCTATCCACCGCCGACTTAGCAGGAAACAGCCCATAGCCGCCAGGCAAACATTTACAACTACAAGGTACTGCAGCGGACCGGAGTTTTTGAAATGCGGCTGATACAAATAGAGGGCGAAGCCGGCGTAAATGCCCGCTGATGCAGCGAACTTAGCGTAGCTTATTTTGGATTTGTGACTTTCGATTTTCAATCCAAAGCCCGCGCGCCCGTAAATTTTAGAATTACCTTATACAATCACGTTTAGAGTGGAACCTTTGCTTTTCTTGCCTTCTTTACCGGTGTTTTCTCTACGGCCACTATATCTATCGCTGATTTTGGACGTGCTGGTGCCGGACATTCGCCCGTCCAGCAGTACAGACAGAGATTTTCTCTGGGCAGCCCGATAGCGGCAACCATGTCATCCGCAGTTTGATATCTAAGTGTTGTAACGTCTAAATCCCTGGCAATCCATTCCACCATTCTTTTGTATTTTTCGCTGTTTGCATCTAAATATTCTGACACATCTTTCAGGTCGTGACCTTCCAGGCTGCGAATGGCTCTGCGGGCGGCAAGCTCATGGATAGAGCGTGTGGAAAGATTGAACCTGCACGGAAACATCAAAGGCGGACAGGCGGGTCTTACGTGCACCTCTTTGGCGCCGCAATCCCAGAGTTTCTTTATAGTGAAGTTCTTAAGCTGCGTCCCCCTCACGACAGAATCTTCGCACACAACGATGCTATTGCCTTTAATTACCTCTTTAATGGGGATGAGTTTCATCTTTGCGATGAGGTCACGTGTCTGCTGTGAAGGCGGCGTATAACTTCTGCCATATCCCGGCGTATATTTAACAAGCGGCCGCCTGAACGGCCTGCCGGATTCTATCGCATATCCTAATCCATGGGCACAGCCGGAGTCAGGCACTCCTGAGACCATATCGACATTAATATTCTTGTCACGTCTTGCAAGGCAGCGGCCACATCTTTCCCTGACGATTTCTACATTTACACCTTCGTAGCTTGACGCGGGAAAGCCGGTGTATATCCAGAGAAATGCGCAGATTTGGTTTACATTTCCCTTGCTTGGTCTTCTTTGCACTATCCCATCTTCATTTATCAGGATTATCTCTCCCGGCTCGAGGTATTTTGTTATCTCGAAGCCATTATTTGGGAAGGCGCAGGTCTCACTGGTTACCGCCCATGCATCTGCCCGTCGGCCTATAATAAGCGGCGTATATCCAAACCTGTCTCTTGCTGCATATATTCCGGCTTGGTTGAGCAGCAGAAGTGAGCAGGAGCCTTCTATCGCATCAAACATTTTCTCTATGCCGTCGACCAGGTCGTTTCCCTGGCTGATTAGTTTTGCTATCAACTCTGTGGTATTGACCGCTTTTTTGCTTACCTCGCTAAAGGAGATTCCTTTCTTCAACAGCTTTGCCGCCAACTCTTCGGAGTTTTCAATGATTCCATTTGTTACTATACAATATGGTCCGAATTTTGAGTTTAGATAAATGGGCTGTTCATCAGAGCCGCTGATAACACCAATGCCCTTGTTTCCTTTCATTCGCTTATAATCGTCATAAAATTTTGACTTAAACTGGCTCTGGCTCACGTCATGTATCTGTCGGGTAAAATCTTCTCCAAGCACCGCTAAGCCTCCGTACTCGGTTCCGAGATGCGAATGATAATCTGTGCTGTAGAAAAGAGTTTCTGCGCAGTCGTTCTTCGAGACTACTCCAAAAATACCACTCATGTTTTACCTCCTTTGTGATATATTTTCTTCATTTGGAACGCTCTTCGACGCTGTTAAGTCGTTCGGTTATTACCCTTTGCCATCCATAATCTATTTAAGGACAACCTTGCCTGTTCCTGTTGTTATCCGGCCTATTTTATAGACCTTCTCGCCGGAACGCGAGAGCTTTTTAGCTATCGAATTGGCGAAGTCCTCAGCCACTATCAGCACGAACCCTATCCCCATATTAAAGACCCTGTACATTTCGCTCTCTTCAATGGGTCCTGTTTTCTGTAGGAATGAAAATATCTTGTGCTTTGGCCAGCTCGCTTTTTTAATGACCGCGCTGCAATCTTTCGGCAGCACTCTCGGAATATTTCCCACCAGCCCGCCGCCGGTAATGTGTGCCATACCGTGGACGACCTTCTTGACTTTATACTTCGACAGCAGTTTCACTATCGACCGGACGTAAATTCGCGTCGGTTCCAACAAAACGTCACCGAGCACGGCGCCACCGAGTTCATCCACGGTGTCGGTCATTTTCAGAGCGGCTTTCTTGAAGCAGATGTTGCGAACGAGCGAATAGCCGTTACTGTGCAGCCCGCTTGAGGCCAGGCCAAGTATTACATCACCCTTTCTAATGTTTTTTCCGGTAACGATTTTTTCCCGCTCGACTATTCCAACGGCGAACCCGGCCATATCAAAATCGCCCTTGCTGTAGGTATCCGGCATTTCAGCGGTTTCGCCGCCTATTAGGGCGCAGTCAGCAAGGCGGCAGCCGGCGGCAACGCCCTTTACCATCTCGGCGATTATCTTCGGCTCCAGTTTATTGACAGCCAGATAATCGAGGAAGAACAGCGGCTCAGCTCCCTGTACGAGCATATCGTTGACATTCATCGCCACCAAATCAATGCCGACGGTATCATTCATTTTTATTTTGCCGGCTAATTTAACTTTGCTGCCCACGCCATCGGTGCAGGCGACAAGGACAGGGTTTTTGTAATTTCGCTTGAAGAGTTTCTCATCGTAGTCGAGCCTAAACATCCCCGCAAAGGCATTCTCGGATTCAATGACTCGCGGCCCGAATGTGCTGGCAACGAAGGACTGGATTTGACGAACCATCTCGTCGCCGGCACCTATACTCACGCCGGATTGTTCGTAGCTGAGATATTTACTCATTTGTTTCTTACTGATTATCGAATAGATGTTTTTTTTAGCGCTACATAGTAGACTTGTTAAATGTACTGTTTACCGGAATTGGATACTTGCCGGTCCAGCAGGCGGTGCAATAATGGTCTTTAGGCAGTAATGTACAGGAAAGCAATCCTTCAAGCGGCAGGTAACCGATACTGTCTACTTCGAGAAAGTCTTTGATTTGCTCCAGATTGCGATTGTTTGCCAGCAGCTCTTCTGTGGTGGGGAAATCTACACCATAGAAACAAGGAAATCTTATCGGTGGGCAGCTCACCCGCATATGGATTTGCTTTACTCCTGCCTGGCGCAGTGTTCTAATCTTGCCTCTGGTGGTTGTGCCGCGAACGATTGAATCGTCTACCACAACGACGCGCTTACCGGCCACGACTTCTTTTACCAATGCCAGCTTAAGTTTGACCTCCAGCTCCCTTAATTTTTGGTCAGGTGAAATAAATGTTCTGCCTATGTAGTGGCTTCTGATAATCCCCATATCGAACGGCAGTTTGCTTTGTTCTGCGTATCCTATTGCCGCCGATGTCCCGGAGTCCGGCACCGGTATTACGACGTCGGCATCGGCAGGATGGTCTATTGCCAGTTGTTTGCCGAGCTTTTTTCTGAACTCGTGTACGTTTTCGCCAAAAAATGTACTGTTTTGTTTTGCAAAATAAATATGTTCGAAGATACAGTGGGCCGGCGTGACCGTGCCCGGCTTGACGAAAAACCTGCTGGAGAGGCCGTTTTTGTCGAGCCGAACGATTTCGCCGGGTTCGACCTCGCGAACGAACTTTGCCCCTATGGCATCGAGGGCGCAGGTCTCGCTGGCAACAACGAAACTTCCTTTTTCGGTTTGGCCGACGCATAAAGGCCTGATGCCGCAAGGGTCTCGGGCCGCTTCAATCCGGTCAGCAAAAAGAAACAGCAGGCAATATGCTCCCTGAAGGTGGTTCAATACATGCGACAATGGTTCGGGATTGGCAACATGGGTCGGCTTGGCAAGCAAATGAATGATTATTTCCGTATCGCTTGTCGATTTGAAGATACTGCCGTGCGCCTCGTATTCGTCCCGCAGCAGCGAAGCGTTTATGAGGTTGCCGTTATGGGCGATTGCCGCCTGTCCGCGGGAGTACTCGGCCAAAAGCGGCTGACTGTTAACGGCCTTACTGGCGCCTGTCGTTGAATACCGCACATGGCCAATTGCTATCGGATTAGCCAGTTTCTCCAGAAGGTCCGAGCCGCTGCGGAAGACCCGCCTTACCGTCCCCATACCTGTGTGACAGCGGATTAGACGCGTGTTGCTCGATGCGATTCCTGCTGATTCCTGGCCGCGGTGCTGAAGACTGTGCAGACCGAAATAGGTCTTTTGAACGGCTTCTCCGTCACCAAAGATGCCGAATAACCCGCAGCTTTCCTTTTTTTCGGACACGACCCGGAACCTATCGGTTTCTGAAATCATTTTCGTATTGTGAATTGCGCGGTTGCTGGTTCGATTCGCAATTCACGAACCAATATTTTAGTAAATTGCTCACAGAAGTCAATTAATTCTTGTATTGTGTCGGAATTGTAGAATAAAATGTTGACAGATTCGTTTTTTGGTTAAATAATGAAGTTTTCGTTATTGATGAAGGTTTTGAGCTTTTTGCACGTATCAGAAAGGGTAAAATTATGAAAAGGTATCTAACAATTTCAGTCTGGCTGGTAATATTTGCTGCCGCCTTTGGTTTGGCCTGCCGAAAGGGGCCCCCTGCCGAAAGCGAGAAGGAGCGACCTGAACCGAACGCTCCTGCCCAAATCAAAACGGAAGCGGTTGAACCGAAACAGGTAACGAAAGCGCCGGCGGACTCGCCCGCTGTTACCGTTAACGGCGCCCCTATTACAGAAAAGGAGTTAGAAGCAGAGATTCAGCAAATGGCTCCGCGAATGCCGCGCGGGTACCTTGAGAAGAACAAGGCACAAGTCAGACAACAGACTTTGGAAAGGATGATTATAATGCGCCTGCTGGATGAAAGGATAAAGGCAGCCGGAGTAGTTGTTACTGAACAAGAAGTGAATGAGCAGGTCAACGAAATAGCCTCTCAGCAGGGATTGTCACTGGACGGTTTCAAGGAGATGCTGAAGGGCCGCGGCATGAATTTTGACGAGTGGAAAAAGCAGATCGAGCGGAGAACCCAGTTTCAGAAACTTTTCGAGGCCGAATTTGCCGACCAGCTAAGCGTTACGGAAAACGATGCCAATAATTATTATTCCCAAAATATAAAACGGTTTGAAACACAGGAGCAGGTCAAAGCAAGTCATATTCTTATAAAACCTGACCCTAACGCCGACCCGAATGAGGCCAAAGCCAAAGCGCTGGCAAAAGCTCAGGACCTGCTTACACAAGTCAAGGCCGGCGCCGATTTTGCAGAGCTGGCTAAAGCCAATTCGGATTGTCCCTCAAGCGCGAAAGGAGGCGACCTGGGTTTTAGGCCCAGAGGGGTATTTGATGCGCCTTTTGAAAAGGTGGCCTTTGCGCTAAAAATCAACGAGGTCAGCGATGTTGTCCAGACCCGGTTTGGATACCACATAATAAAGGTTGCCGACCGCAAGGAGGCAAGCACCAAAACATTTGCGGAGGCCAAAGACGAAATAATAAAGACGCTAAAGCAGAGGAAGCAGGGTGAGCTTGCTCAAAAGTATGTCGCTTCCCTCAAGGCGAAGGCGAACATTATTTATCCGCCCGGCAAAAAGCCGTTGCCGATGCCACCTCGGACACCTCCACGGATGCCTTCTCGCCAGTAAACCGCTGAGCGACTTGGCAAACGAATGTTACGAGGCGCCCTTCAAGAGCGAAGCAGGGTCGAGATGGGCTGATTCTATGTCTTTGAAGTATTTTACGGTGCCTACCTTTAGCTCTATAGTTGCTTCTTCATCGCAGACTATGATTCCTTTCCGGTGCAGTTGCAGGGCACTGATTGTCCACATGTGATTTACACTCTCTTCGACGGCGTGTCTTAATGCACGGGCCTTATTATGGCCGTTGACAATAATCAGGACCTCGTCGGCATCCATAACGGTTCCTACTCCCACGGTCAAAGCGGTTTTAGGAACTTTGTTAATATCGTTGTCAAAGAATCGAGAGTTGGCTAAGATGGTGTCGTGAGTCAGGGTTTTAACGCGTGTCCTTGATGACAGTGACGAGCCCGGCTCATTAAACGCTATGTGGCCGTCAGGACCTATACCGCCGACAAAAAGCCTGACGCCGCCCGATTTTTTTATTTTTTCTTCGTAGCTCGCACATTCGGCTCCCAGGTCCGCGGCATTGCCGTTGAGAATGTTGATATTGTCTTTTGGAATATCTATATGGCTGAAAAGGTATTTATTCATAAATGAATGGTAGCTTTCGGGGTGGTCCTCGGCCAGGTTCACGTACTCATCCATATTAAAGGTAACAACATTCTTAAATGAAACCGCACCTGACTTGGCAAGCTGTACCAGTTCGTTGTACATACCTATCGGCGAGGAGCCTGTGGGAAAGCCCAGCACAAAAGGTTTCGAGCCGGATTCGGTTATCTTCTTGGCAACATAGTTGGCGGCCCATTTGCTTGCGGCTTCATAATTTTCTTCGATGATGACTCTCATACATTTCTCCTTGCTAAAGTTTAATTATGGTTGACGCAGCTTTTCCATTCGGCTGATAAGCTCATCGCCGAGTGCCGTTTTGCTGGTTATATGCTCTTCGATTTCAGAAACGAAGCTGTCTTCTTCAAACGTTCCTCGCACTGCTGCGAAATCGGCCTGTTTGCTTTTTTCATCGCCGTCGAGGCCGTACCCGATTTGAGCGGTGGAGGTAAATTCTTTTTTGGCATCGGCATGAAGAATGTGGTCCAGTTCTACGACGGCTTTTTTCCATCGTGTTGTCAGCTCAATAATATCGTCGGCGGTGATTTTGTCGATTACTTTGCTGAGGCTCTGTGTCAGGACATTTGCCGCCCAGGCCCACTCGTACGCTTCGTACCTGCTGTGCATTGAGCGGAAGGCCTCTGTTACATCTGAAAGCTGCCTGATAGCGCCGCTTTCAATATCGGAGAGCAACTTTTGTACCGCCTCTTCCGGGGCGAACAGGCCGGCCAGGTCCACCCACTTGCCCGGCCCCACGTTGGTTTCCGGCTGAAGTAACGCTCGAAGTTCGCCAACGTTGTTGGGTTGTTTGTTTTCCAGCCGTTTAATCAGGCAATTGCCCAGGAATTTGGCAATGCCCGTCTGGTAGAGTTTGATGCCTTTGTCAAGCGAGGAGCTCTTAATCCTGACATTGTTGTAGGTATAGTATTCGGTGTTTTTGCCGGATGTTGTTTTGAGGTTTTCAAGCAGTCGGCAGCCGTTGAGCATTTTCTGAATTGTATATGGGCTTAAAAGTCTGAAATTTATGCAGTCGAGTTTGTCTGGACTTTTTCGCCTGTCGCGATTCGGCCATTTTCGAGCGTCTCGGACGGTACCAACGCTGCGTAAATTCACGCCGGGAACAAGAACGCTTTCGTCTTCGTGCTCAATCAGGTATGAAAAAGGCAAGTCCGAAGTATCTGAGTTTCTGTAGTGTCTCCCCATTACAACGGTAAAGGCCCCGACCTTTGCCGGCCAGAGCATATATGAGTCACTGGCGGTCTTGGAGCCCCGTTCGACTACGCCTTGATGAGTCGGTCCCAGTTTGTACATATGGTTGCTCTGGTTGGTACCGCTGCCGGCGTTGAGGAAGGAAAACAGTCCGGCAATGAGCAGTGTTGATTTATGATGCGTCACGGTGTAGGGACCGGCAAATACGGCGCACGCCTCGCCGTGGAAACCACCGCAGTTAGCAAAGTATACCGAGTTTTCCGCGGAATACTGCTTGGCTAATACAGTGCCTTGGCCTACAAAACATTTGTATATTATTGTGCCGTCTGTAACTTTCGAGCCGCTGCAGCAGATAAAATCTTCGCCAAAAACACCCGGCCCGATATAGACAGGGTCTTCCGGACAGCTATTGATTGAGCCGTTTTCCAGCCTGTTGGCCCCCTCGACAACACTTGCCGGGCCTATTTTTACATTTTTGATAATTCGACAGTTGATGAGCTTCGCTCCTTTGCCCACAAGACCGCTCGAGGATGTGACGGAAGCGGTGTAGTCGGCTATCATTTTTTGCAGGTTTTCAATTACTTTCGGACGGTGACGGTAAAAAGCTATTATATAGGCGGTGTGAGCGGACAGGTGGTCATAAATCGGTATTTCTCTGCCGCCGGCCTCATTGACAACAGCGATCTCCGTCCCATTGCCAAAAGAGCTTTTGCCCTCCACCGCAAGCAGACCAATTTCGTCTATCACCACGTCATCCTCGATTATATAGTTAGCGATATAGTTTCTTACCTGGTTTATGTACACGTTATTGCCGATTGTGCAGTTGTGGATTGTTGCGTTACTGATTCCCGCCGGCTTCGTAACGCCGCCGAAAAAGGACACATCCTTGTCAAACACGCCCAGATTTATGGAACCTGAAAAATGCGTCATTCTTACTTTTGCCGGGTCAAAGCCCTCGGCGACCTCAACCTTCGACCAATCGGAACAACTGCAGCCCTGCCCGGTAAGGGCGGCAATCTCATCAGAAGATAACGGACGGTATCCTGATTCCATCTTTTTCCCCTGTTTCTTAGCTAATCTTTTTATTGGTGATTATTGATTGGTTATTTACCATTTACCATTTACCAATTAATCGGTTTTATCGCAGAACGAGTACGTTTAGTCAAGCATTTTTGGCCACACTATTGTTATTGAGAAGACCGATGCTCTTGTTCAAATCAGCCCCGGCTGATAGCAGAACCTGACGCGGTGTCGGCCCAGTGTGAGTCGGACCGGCTTGAAAGTTCCAAAAAGCAGTTCGAAGTCGGCAAGACAGGCTAACAAATAGACCTTGTATTTATAGTAAAGAAGAATAAAGTCGTTGCCCATGGCGGTATATTGGCCGTTTATGGGGAAAATATGGCGAAGATAGGCCGGCAAAGGACGGCCGGAGGAAAGAGAAATCTTGACCATAATCTCCGGCGACCATACGAGGAGGGTGCTTGATTCTTAGCAGCAGTAATTACTTTGGAGAGCGTTCTGCGTTTCCTTTCATTTTTCGCGCTCACCATGCTCGGCCCTGCGGCAAAGCGGGGTCGCTGAGCTTTTGCTTCTTGGCCTCTTGAGCATCTTCCAGCAGATGCTCCAGAGTCGGCAAAGGCTTGGCGATAATGGCGAACTGGTAGGAGAACAGCCCTTTACAGAAGAAGATAAGAAACCGATTGAGCCGCAGCAGAGACCGCGCCAGCCAGCCGTCGCCTATGGCCAAAGGAAACGGCGCCGGTAATCCGCGGGCCGACAGAACCTCGTAGCCGGAAAGCTCAAGCGTCCTGCGAAGAGTCGAGAAAGTGAACAAACGTTTGTGGTCCATGTCGAGTATACCACGCTTGCCATAGTTGAAGCTGCCGAGAAACAACCCCATACGCACAGCGAAAAAACCGATGTTGCCCGTCGTAATAATTACTTCAGGACAATCTCGTGAGAAACGCACTCTAAGGGTCTTCAGAAGCCGTTCCGGAGATTTCAAATGCTCAATGATGTCCAGCAGCAGAATATAGTCCACCTCGCCGAGATTCTCGTCGAATTCGTATTGCTCGATGTCGGCTTCGGCCCATTTCCAGGAGTCTTTCTGTGTCTTTTCCTGGACTTGCTTGTCGATGGAGATGGTCTTTACATTCTTGTCGGCCAGATGCTCTGCCATCAGCCCTGACCCGCAGCCGACATCCAGCACCGTAGTCTCGGCGGGTATTCTATCCACCGCGAACTGGTGGCTACTGGCGTATCCCAGTTTTGACTCGTAAGAAGGGCCTGGTGTGAGTTGGTAATCAAACTTCGGATGATAGTAGATTCCAAGCTTCATTACTTTCGATAAAATGCATGAGCCAATGATACGGAACGCATATTTTATACCGTTGACGCGGCAAATCTCGTCGCCGTAGTAGGTGGGAATCGGGATTTCTTTGATACGCTTTTTGGTCTCTAACAACTGGATAATGATATCGGTGTCAAAGTCAAAGTAGTTGGAATTGTCCTCGAATGGAACCGAAGCAATGGCTGGAACGCTGTAGGCACGGTATCCGCTGTGGAATTCCGACAGGTGTGCCTTCATAATACGGTTCTCGATGCCGGTGAGCAGTTGGTTTCCGACCCATTTATACAGTGGCATTCGCCCCTTCAGGGCGTCCAGCCGGTGAATCATTCGGGAACCGAAAACGGCGTCGGCTTCGCCATCGAGGATTGGCTGTATCATCTTGCCAAGATACTCGGGAGCGTATTGTCCGTCTCCGTGCAGCAGGGCAACGGCGTCGAAACCTTTCTTGATGGCATAGCAATAGCCGATTTTCTGATTGCCACCGTAGCCCTGGTTTTTTGGATTATACAAAGTGTTGATTTTGATTTCCGGTCTTCGGCGGGCGTAATCCTCGGCTGCGTAAAAAGTCCGGTCCGGAGATTGGTCGTCGATGACCAGAATCTCGGTGGAAAAATCTTTGTTTTCCAGTACGTCGTTCGGGATGCGGTCAAGAACCGACTCAATCCATTTCTCAGCTTTATAGCAAACAACAAAGATTAGTACCTTCTTTTTGTCCTTTGCTGAAGGTTTTGGTTCGTTCTTGTTTTCGTGGGTTTCTTGCATTTTTGTATCCGCTTTTGTATCAGAACAAAGCGATATTGTCAAGTTTTTCTCACTCTTCGAGAGCTGTGCCGGAACAGCATCGATGTCGCGGCAAGCCCGGCTGTTCTTTTCCGTGTTTGTCAAGGGCCCTGTTCCACGATTTTTTGCCGGGTGCCGGGCAGGGCAGCCAATGAGGACAAACTACATATTTTTTTTGTAAAATTTGGAGTAATTTGTTGACATCTGTCGATAATGGTATAAACAATAATAACATCTTTAGGTAGTCATCTAAGGGTCTTTCGAGTTCTTTTTGGGACCCATTTTGTTCGCCCTTAGTCTGCTTACGGCGAAAAAATGGGGACCTGCCAGGGATGGTAAAATGCAAAATCAGCCAAGGGTGGCGAAAGTTTTAGCAGCATTGCTGGTTTCAATGACAGCAGGGACAGTGCTTTTAATGGCCCTCGGTGATAATCCTCCCTCTGCTGGTCTGTTTTCTCTTTCAAAATATGTTCTCAATCATCTTGGCTCTGTCGAGGAGGCTGTTCGCTCTCGCACCTCTCAATCCACCGGACGCTGGAGTCGCATCGAAATCTACTATAGCGGCACCAAAGCCGGCAACATCGAACAGTTGGCCTCGTTGAGTGGCTTGGCCGGTGCCGAGGATATCAACTGCCACTTTGTCATCTGTAACGGTCTCGGCGGTAGCGACGGCCAAATACAACCGACCGAGAAATGGCAAAGACAGTGGTCGATTATACCGGGCCGAACCTGGTACGGCAGTGGGCAGACCATCCGAATCTGCGTTATAGCTGACGGCAAAACCGCTCAACCAACTCATTCACAGAAACAAAGGACACAGGTACTGGTAGAGGAGCTGCGCAGAAGGTTTGGCATTCAGTCCGAATCCGTCTACTACCCCGGCGATTGGCGGTAGCAAGCCTGCACAGTGTTCTGTCCTGACTTTGGTTTCCACATAAAAAAAAGGATGTGTATCTAATGGATACACATCCAGTTCTTTTTTCTCTTGGCTGTTTTTACTAAAAAGCTACAGCGATTGAATTATTTTTTCAGTTATTTTTTTCGTAGTCGCTTGAGCTGCTCGCTAAAGCTTCCCTGCCTGAACTCTCTATTTCAGACGCTTTGGTTCGGGAGAGCCCCGTTTACGTCTGTCCGTAACTTCACGTCGTCGTTCACCGCTTGGCCTGTCTATACTTTCGGGCGGCTTACGACGGCTTGGTCTGTCCGTAACTTTTGGTGCTGTAGCTTTGGGCCTGTCGCGCAAAGCTCGCCCGGCCTCGCCGGGGGCACTCATTGCTTTTCTCACTCTTTGCCTGAGCTGATGCATCTTCCTGATTAATTGCCCCATCTTTTCCCTGTCATTTTCCCGATAGGCATTTGTAAGCTCGTCCAGCCACTTGCTGAACATCTGCTGCCGAGGAAGATTTGCTCCGGGACGGAGCTGCTGACTCTTACCACGAACCTGCTCCGGACGCTTACGCGCTGCGGCGGCAGCCTTTGCCCTTTCGGCTCTTGCTTTCGCAGCCTTTACCTTTTCGGCTCTTGCTTTTGCAGCCTTTGCCTTTTCGGCTCTTGCTTTCTCAGCCTTTGCCTTTTCGGCTCTTGCTTTCTCAGCCTTTGCCTTTTTAGCCTCAGCTTCCTTAGTTACCTTTTGCCGGCGTTTCTTTTGCGAAGCCTTCCTGCGCTTAGGGGCGGTTTGTTTGCCTGCTTTTTGTTTATGAAGCTGTTTTGCCCTGCTTTTTTGCTTTTTCTGGTCTTTTTGCACCTGTTTTTGCTTTTCTTTAGGTTTGTCCTCCTCTTCTTTTCCCTTGGCGGACAGATTTTCAACTCCCACAAGCAAAATCACAGCCACGATGCCCAACATAACCTTCTTTAACATTTTTTGCTCCTTCCAACTAAAATAAGGCCCCCATTTTATTCCGATAAACTGCGATTGCACAGTTACAGACGGTTCCGGAGGGAGTATTATTGCGGTTTTTGGGGAAAAATACGCAAAAATCGCAGATTATATTTATTCCCGGATTTCCCGGATGAAGTTGTGCAAACCGAATAAAATTTGTTAGAATAATCCTTGGGACTCCCCAAGAGAGCTTATACAAGGTGTTTGATTCAGTTTCATTATACCAAAAGTGGACACGGCTTTCCTGCTATGATTACTCGCTTTTATTTACATTTTCACAATATGAAAATGTTAAAACAAATCGGACGCTATACTTGTTGTTCGGAAGTACGTACTTAACGAACAAAGTGGTGATTATGAGTGTTAGCCCAAGTTACGCAGTTATGAGGTTGGATAGGGGTTTTTGATAGCGCCAGGGGCAATTTATGCCAAAAGTCTTCACTACATTTGCGCTATTTCGTCTATTCGGCGCAGCCGTTGCGGCAA
>Ga0114922_10003364_pt1 | contig 14924 bp, 11 predicted proteins | sample AartaG_FD_100975 | JGI IMG/M metagenome (GOLD analysis project Ga0114922, IMG submission 100975) | Deep subsurface microbial communities from Aarhus Bay to uncover new lineages of life (NeLLi) - Aarhus_00045 metaG | ecosystem: Environmental > Aquatic > Marine > Oceanic > Sediment | place...
ATTTAGAAAACATTATTTAGCCGTCAGGCCTGCCTGGCGGGGAAAACCCGATTGTGAAACTACGTCTGGGTAAAAAAATGCAAAACAAAGCCAATTTTCTTCGTATTGAGTAATGCGGGATGCGTATTGCGAAAAGGAATTTGAAAAAACAAACCCAATGTTAATGTAGGCAAGATAACATAAGCTCTTTGATAACAATAGAATATGTGGAAAAACCGAGATTTCGCTGTTTTTGGGGGCGAAAAAACAAAGCCAATCCAGCGTCGCCTGCGGCTATGCCGGACAAGTTTTCAGACTTTTCGGTACTTTCGCAGCATATCGAGCAGGTTCTGCATATCTTGGGGCAGCGGAGCTTCGAATTTTACCATTTTCTCGGTGGCCGGGTGCCTGAATTCGAGGCTGAATGCATGCAGCGCAACGCGATTGATAACAGGCTCCTGAACAGCAGGCTCGGCGTCGGTTAACTGCCAGGGATAGACGAGCTTGCCGCCGTACATATCATCGGCGACAATCGGATGTTTCAGATGAGACAAATGCACACGTATCTGGTGAGTTCGGCCGGTCTTTGGTGTCATCTCCAGCAGAGAAAAACCACGGAACGCCTCAATCACCTGGTAAAAAGTTATCGATTCTTTGCCGACTTCCGGCCTGACTGCATATTTTTCCCTGAATCTCGGATGGATACCCAAAGACGCCTTTATTCGGTCGGCAGTAAGTTCGGGAGTGCCGTGAACGATGGCAAGATACGTTTTATTGACCTTGCGGGTCTCGAACTGTTTGGCAATCTTCCACTGGGCGGTGTCGTTTTTCGTCACAACCATCACACCGGTGGTATTTTTATCGAGCCTGTGAACAATGCCCGGTCGAAACTCGCCGAGTCCGCTCGAGAGCTTGTCCGAGTAGAAAACCAGGGCATTAACCAAAGTCCCGTGCGTGTTGCCCCGCGCCGGGTGAACGAGTATGCCGGGCTGTTTGTTAAGAATGATCAGCTCGGAATCTTCGTAAATGATATTGAGGGGTATATCTTCCGGGAGAATATCCTTAGAAGGCGGTTCGGGCAGAACAAAGCAGATTTCGTCGCCGGGATTTAATTTAAGACTTGGTTTGGCGATTTTACCGTTGACCTTCGCAGTGCCCTGCTTGATTGCATCCTGGATATAACGACGGCTGAGATTGCTGAACCGGCCATGGAGATACTTATCGAGTCTGCGTTCCTTGATTGAGTGACTAACGCGTAAGTTCAGCGGCTCGCCGTCCGGGCAAAGCTGCATATCTTGTGAATCACTCGACGGACACATTGGCATCGGAGTTATTTGAGAGTCCATCCGGCAGTAACGGAACCGGACCTAAATCAGGAGTCGGTAGGAGATTGGCATCTACAGGCGTATTAGCATCGACGGACAAATCTATTCCGACCGGCATGTTCATATCAGAAGGGTCTAACTGTATCATGGGGCTGGTAGAAACCTTTATTTCCTGTTCAGGTGCAGGCTTGAAAATAACCTCATTTTCGTACTCGGACATGTTGTCAAGTCTCTGTTTCGCCTGAACGATAGTTACAGTCCCTTCGAAATCGGCATTTGAAGCAATTTCCTGATATATCCGCCCGGCTTCTTCGTAGTTCCCAAGCTCTTCGGCGCAGAGTCCCAGTCCGAATTTCGCAGCGGCCGATAACGAAGAATCGGAAGAAGCCTTTTGCATGGCCTGGGTATAACTTTCTTTCGCCCGGTTTATCTGCCCCTGCCTGTCCTGTTCACTTACGGCTCCAAGACGGTACTGCAGCTCTTTGCGAAGAATTTCGGCATACTTTATAAATGCCAAAGCCGCCATTTTTTTCCGACTTGTACTTTCGGCAAACATTTTCAGATTATTCGCATGGTTGATAAGTTCATAAGAATAATCTATACCCTGTGACTGGGCCGAAACAACATTACTTTCGATTGAAGATATTGCGTCCAGTAATTGAGTAAATTCATTCTGTTCTCTGACCTGTAAAACATTTTTATCGTAACGCCTCCAGCCGTAGAAACTTATAACAGCAATAATCAATACTGTTATAATTATTATCGACATGGAATTTTCCTTAATCCACTGCGGCAGGTTACCGAGCCACTCGGCCAATTCATTCGTTTTCAGTTCATGACGGTGTTCTGATTTCATTTGTTTTTTCTACCTCGTATTATGCAGTTTTCACATACACTAAAACAGGTTATCGCCAATTTATTCATACATTTAAAAACTAAGCCAAACAAAAATGTGCATTTTAGTAATATTTCTTTTATCTTGCAATGGTTATATATGCCGATTAGAATTTTAAGAGGTAACTTAATATGGTACTCAAAGCTTTGGTATTACCATGAAAGGGCATGAATGTTCGAAACAAGGCAGAGTTTTTTACTTTTAGGTCTCTTCATTTCCGTACTTTTGGGGATTTCGCTATACTCAGCGGACGAAACCGCCCTTGCCGGCAACAGTAAAACCGCAGTTCCAGAGGGTCTGGAAAACCTCTGGAATCCGTCGAAATACATCAGTATCGATGAAATCAAGCCGGGTATGGATGCTTATTGCCTTACAGAATACGGAACCGCCGGGATAGAGAAATTCAGTATGGAAGTTGTGGATGTCGTCCGCAATATGAATACCGGCAGAGAAATAATTGGAGATATAATTTTAGTTAAAGGAACCGACGAGCAATTTATCCGGACCGGACCTGTAGCAGGTTGCAGTGGTTCACCGGTCTATATAGACGGCCGGCTTGCCGGAGCACTTGCATTTACATGGACTTACACAAGAGAGCCGCTTTACGCAGCTACCCCAATCGAAAAGATGCTCCGAATAGGCACAGGCGCTCAGGCTGGATATTCCGAGCAGACAGGTACAGAAGCGGTATTTTTCTATAATTTTACCGAACCGGTTAATTTAGGGGATATATACGAACAGTATTCGAATAGCTTAGTCAGACCAATCCAAAACCTGGGAGGGGCCAATCCGTTGCCATGTCCGCTTATAACTTCGGGCATACCGGCCGAAGTTTGCGAGCAATTAAGAGCAAGATTGGAGCCTTACGGATTTATGGTTGTTTCTGGCGGCGGCAGCGGCGATTCCGAAAACAACGAAAATGTGCAGTTAGTGCCCGGAGCCACACTTTTAGTACCGATAGTTGACGGTGATATTCAGATTTCAACATTCGGCACCGCTACCGAAGTCGTTGATGACAAGGTCTATGGTTTCGGACACCTTTTGCTCGGTCAGGGACTGATAGATTTACCGATGGCCACGGGTAAAGTGCACACTGTCGTTTCAAATACGGTAAAATCTTTCAAGTTAGCAAGCATGGTGGAAACCGTCGGCGCACTAACAACCGATGAAGCACACGGTGTTGTTGGGCGGATCGGGGCAACCGCCAGAACGACACCACTGACGATTAGAATAGACCGATACAACGACCCCGAAAAGCGAGTTTATAACTGCCGAATCGCTAATCACAAACAATTGACACCAAGATTCCTCGAGTATGCAATCACCGGAGCTGCGCTTTACCTTGGAACCATTCCGCGGGATCACATGATCGAATATAACGGCGCCATAAGTCTTGAAAACGGAGATTTAATCAGCTTCGAAAACGTTTCGACCGGTCTGGGCCTAAATGAAATTCTGGCCGAGTGCGTCGGGTCGGTTTTGCTACTGATGAATAATCCGTTTGAAGAAGTCAATATCGAATCTATGGAATTCAATATCGGCATCGCCCGAAAAAATGTAAGTGCAGGCATCTGGTCGGTCGATTTGTCGGATACTATTGTTAAAGCCGGCGAGAACATTAAAGTCGAAGCAATTGTGAACACTTTCCTGGCGGACAAAATCAAATACGAATTTCAAATGGAAATACCGCAGGACCTGAAGCCCGGTAAATATGAGCTGATTGTCTGTGGGGCACAGAATTATGAAAGGTTTCTTGCGAAAACCGTCCCCTATCGATTCACTGCGACAAATATGCCGGATTTGATTGACGCACTCAAAAGTGCTCTTAATATTCCAAGAGACCGACTGTATTGCATCCTTGTCCTGCCGCCCAGCGGTGTAACACTCGAGAAATCCGAGCTTCCCGATCTGCCGGCAACCAAGGCTATGATCCTGCAAAACGAAAAACGAACAATGAGGATCCAGCCGTACCAGGATTGGGTGGAAAAAAGCATACAAACCGATGCGGTTATTTCCAATAGTAAAATCATACATATAACTGTGGAAAAGTAGAAGTATATTTGAATATGCACGGTATATTCGACGTTCTTTTGTAATCAATGAAACAGATGCAGGTGATATCAAGATTGTAACTTGATTGTAATAACAAGAATATGTGGCTTCATGGGGATTGTGAGTTATAGAATGAAAGATTCGAATACAAACATCAGATTACTTTTCGTTGTCTTATTATCACTGGCCTTAAATTTGGAGTCTATGGCCGTCAGCAGTAAAATCACACGTCATAACAGCAGCTCGGAAATGCTTAAGGGCGAAATAGAAAAAGTTGTAATCGGCTCGCGCGGAACAATCCAGCTTGGGCGTGCGGCTAAGTCACTCAGTGATCAATTCGACGATTTCTCGGACGTCTGGTCCATAAACAGTATAGTCATAAGCGGCGGTACCGTTTATTTCGGAACAAGTCCCAACGGCGGCATTTACAAATACAGCCTCGATAAAATCACAAAGATTTATCCTTTGGAAACAGAACAAGAGCAGCCGGAGGAAAACAATAAAAATGAAAAAGACTCCGACGAAGCAACGGACTCCAACGAACCCGACAACATAATCGAGAAAGAGCAGTTATTATCGAACGAGCACATTTTCGCGATGGCCACCGATATCTCCGGCAGACTATTAGTCGGCATAAGCGGAGACAAATGCAGGTTGTGCCGATTCGAAGCAGATAAAATGGAAGTGATTTTCGAACCTAACGATATTAAATATATCTTCGCAATAATCGTAGATGAAGGCGGGAATATTTACTTAGGCACAGGACCCGAAGGCAGGATTTACAAACTCGATCCATTGGGCAGGAAAACAGAGCTTGTTTACGAAAGTCGCGATAAGAACATCCTCTCGCTTGCAATCGGACCCGACGGATTTATTTATGCCGGAAGTGACAGCCGGGGATTAATATACAAAATAGACCCCCTGAACAAAGAGGCAACCGTTCTGTTTGACAGCGAGCAGCCCGAAATTGCAGCATTATTATTCCCCGCCCAAACATCTACAAATAACAGGAATTCGGAAAACGCTTCGGATGCAATCGGCTCATTATATGCAGCGGCGACATCAGCCAAGATTGTCCGAACGCAGACACAATTTGCATCATCAATACCCGCAGGTCCACCGGCCGGCAGGCCTGAAACCGATGATGACAAACAGCCAGATGAAGACGAAGATGAAGAGGAGCAGGAAGAAGAGGAAAATACAGACACGAACCTCGATGACGACGAGCGCAAACTGGAAATCGCAAATACAAAACAACCCGCTCCGGCCAAAACCGGCGAGCCGACTCCACCCATACGACGCAGTACAAGGCCGAAGTCAGCCAGTTACATATACAAGATAAGCCCGGACGGATTCGTGAGCGATATTTTCAACGAAACCGCCGTCTTCTTTTCCCTGGCACAACATGACAATAAACTGCTTGTAGGCACGGGCAATAAAGCCCAGCTATACAGCATCAACCCGGCTTCGGAGCAGCAGGCGGTCATATATGAGGACGAGCAGTCGGTGCAGATAACAGCGATTGCCGTGGTCGGGGACGACGTCTTTCTCGGGACGGCAAATCCCGCGAAACTGATAAAATTAGATTCGGGCTTCGCATCCGAGGGCACTTATATCTCGGATCTGATCGATGCGGATCAGCCCGCCCAATGGGGAAAACTCCAGTTAGAAGCCGACATACCGGCCGGATGCAGAGTCCTTGTGGCCTCACGCAGCGGAAACGTCGAAGACGTAAATGATCCCACTTTTTCACAATGGACCGAGCCGGTTGAAGTTACCGAGCCAGTACAATTGCAGTGTCCTCTCGGCAGATTCTGCCAGTATAAACTCATATTGCAGAGCGAAAACGGCGATAAAAGCCCGCTTATAAGAGAAATCGCCGTAGCCAGTACCGTACCTAATCTGGCACCGAAAGTCAATTCGGTCACTATCACTCGAAACCAGACTGTCAAAAAAGAAGGTACGTTTAAGATCAGCTACAGAACAACAGATGAAAACGACGACAAGCTGATTTACAAAATCGATTTCAGGAAGGTCGGACGAACGAACTGGATCGAGCTGGAAGATAATCTCGAAGCGGCCGTTTTCGAATGGGACGGTAAAACGGTCGAGGACGGTCGATACGAAATCAGGGTTACTGCCGGCGACGAAAGAAGTAACACAACCTCGACTAAATTAAGCGACAGCAGGATAAGCGAGCCGATAGTAATCGATAACACCGGCCCCGTCGCCGCTGAGATGAAAATTACTTCAACCATGCAAAACGAACGGCGATATATGATATTCGAGACAGAGATTATGGACCAGCTCAGCGCTATCGACAAACTGGAATATACGATTGACAGCAATGCCGACTGGATAGGTACCGTCCCGGATGATTTGGTTTACGACACTACAAAAGAGCATTTTACATTAAAAATCGACGCGGAAAAGGACCTGCCGAAAGGCGACCACATCCTGACAATCAGAGTTAGTGACGCAGTGGGTAACACGACGTATAAAACTTATGAGATAAATGCGGATTGACGTAAAACGAAGGAGGTTTTACAGAACTTTAGTTACGACTCTTACGGCTCAAAGACACAAACTGTGCGATATATTGAATTCCAAAAAATAACCGACGCGGTCGAAAAGCTCTGTATATCAGCGGCATACGAACTGCCTGAAGATGTCCTGGAGGCGCTTGAGAAAGCTGCCCGCAAAGAATCCCGGCCGGCGGCCGCTAAAATTCTGCTTCAACTGATAGAAAACGCACGTATAGCAAAAGAAGAAAAAATACCGTTGTGCCAGGATACCGGACTGGCGGTAGTATTCCTCGAGCAGGGTTCCCGGGTTTGTATCAGCCCTGCCGCCGATAATAAGGATGCGACTTTATACGATGCAATCAACGCCGGTATTGCCGCCGGTTACGAAAAAGGTTATTTGAGAAAAAGCGTTGTCGGCGAACCTTTGAATAATCGGAAAAATACCAACACGAATTCACCCGCTATAATCCATCACACACTCGTGGCAGGCGAAAAATTAAAGCTGACTTTTATTGCCAAAGGCGGCGGCTGTGAGAACAAAAGTCAATTCAGGATGTTCAAACCAACTGCTGGAAAAAAAGAGATAATCGACTGGACCGTTAACGTTGTCGGCTCTGCCGGCGCCGATGCGTGCCCGCCGTTTGTTGTTGGTGTGGGACTCGGCGGCGATTTCGAACAAAGCTGCCTGTTGAGTAAAAAGGCCCTTTGTCGGAACCTGAACCAGAGAAACGACGATGCGTTTTACGCAGAACTGGAGACGGATTTACTTGCAAGGATTAACGCTCTTGGTATCGGCCCGCAGGGACTCGGAGGCGACACGACCGCTTTGGCTGTTTTAATTGAGACCGCTCCATGCCATATCGCATCGCTTCCCGCAGCAGTTAACATCGAATGCCACAGCCATCGGCACAAAACAGCGATTATCTAAACTAAACGCATAAATCCGCAAAGGAAGGTACAGGATAAATGTGTATTTACCCTAATGATTTAACGCCGTGCACAAGTTTCTAAAAATAGCTGCTCTAAAAAACTTGTACACGGCGTTATAATTTACTAAAGAACCTCAATAAACGGGCCAGGGCAGGAATCTATAACAAGCCCATAAATTGTCACTATAATATCAAAGCCTTCTCGTCTCCGGCTTATAAAGTTCTTACAAATCGCCAATCCAGCCATCTCCCCAGTTATGCCAGTCGGCATCTGTGACACCGCCGGCAACGGTCCACGCATTAGCTCTTCTATATCCTATATGCCAGTTAAGGGCGAACATCTCTTTTAAAGGAACCTTTCTTACGTTGAAGTCCAGGAAAATAGCATTGATAGCTCCATCGTGCCGATTAAGAAAGAAACGGTTCATTGCATTATCATCAGTGGTTGCCTGCCAGCCATCATACTCCGGAGGTGTATCGTCATCATCCGGCCATCCGCACCAGAAATAGCAATCCAGCAACATCGGAATATCGCTTGCCCCTTTTACATAAGGACTACGCCAGAATCTTTTAGCCGGCTTATAAAGCGGGTCTTCACCGGGGACATAAATATAACCGTTGACACCATAGCTGCCGTAAAAACCTTCCGTACGGCCACCGCCGGCATCCCAGTTCGGAATTTTACCCCATGCCAAAAAAGTATAGCCCCACCAATCAACACCTTGTTCTCCGGTCGGATTCGCAAGTTTTGTAACGGTCGGGCACAGACGTATGTCTTCGTTACTAAGGTAGTAATCAACCAATACATCCGTCCATCGGCCGCTGTCACCCATACGGGTGTTAAATTTGCCGTCATTATCATCGACGTACATAAGAAAGATATTGCCCCACTGCTTGAGGTTGGACTGACACATAACGTCCTTCGCTTTCTTCTTTACCGCAGTCAATGCCGGCATCAATATACCCATCAACAACGCAATGATGGCGATAACAACTAACAACTCAATTAAAGTAAATCCTCTTTTCTTATACATACCGTTCCCTACCCTTCTGTTTTTTAGCAACACTTTCCAACTCAAACTTTTTTTATTTCAAATCCTGTTTGATATTATTTCACATATAAACAATTTGGTGAAATATAAAGCGCTCTTAATTTAACATCAAAACTTAAAAAACAAGTCTGTGGATTGCATACGGCATAACTACTATGCCATAGTAAATAACTACGGGTTTACACCCATAGCATTGCTGCTTCGGGCTTGGCCCGTCCGACTTCGTCGGATCACTTCATCTACGGGTTTTCACCCATAGAATTACGGCAGAATATTAAATTATCCTGTTTAATTTATTATAACTCAATAGTCTCAATTACGGAATATAAATTTTAACAGAAAGCCCGATAAAACCAAATTTTCCTTATTTTACCAGTAATATTTGCAACTTTGTGAATGTTACAAAGCTTATGTCAAGATATTCCCCAGGTATTTTAACATGTTTTTATCAGTATATATTAATTCGACTAATAGCCCTATTATACTCAAGACTTTTGCCTCTTTCAACAAAATTTTTTCAGGATTTCCCTATTTTTTGCGCAATAGCAAGGTATTTTTCAGGACATAACTGGTCGGGTCGGCATTCAGAATTGACGGAGCATTCTTCAAATATTTCCAACCAACTACCGTCTTTTATAAACCTGCCATGGGCCAGTTTGGTGCAGGAGAGCATAGTTTTTCGTCTATGGCCCATAAAAAAACCCACTATTTCACCGAATAAATCGATATTTTCAGTATTTTCGAACTGCTTTTTAGCGACTTCAATCAGGTTTCTATCAAGCTCAACAGCTACTATCCGGCCAGCTTTTTCAGCAAAAATCGACGTTAAAGAACCGGTACCACAACCAACTTCAAGCACTATATCGGTTTTTTGAATATCGGCGGAATCAACAAGCAGCCGCATAAGATTCAGATCTATAAGGAAATGTTGTCCGAGCCGTTCATTTGGTTTAATGCCCGCCGCTTCGTTTGCATAAATATTAAAGTGATGAAATATACGCAAAAAAAAGATGGGAATACAAATTAGCTCTATTTTTTACACTTTTGTCGGTGTTGCCTTTTGAAATCAGTAAACGTGCAAGCAACGAAAAGGGATTTTTGACATTAATTCCCGATACGACATTCGAGATTCTTCTTTATTTTTGACATATTAGTAGCGGTGGTTAAAGCTGCTTTCATACTTGACGGATCCGCCATGTTTCGACCAGTTATATCAAACGCCGTCCCGTGAGCTGGAGAGGTCCTTATGATTGGTATGCCGATTGTTATGTTGACAGCCCGTTGAAAACCAAGCAATTGTAAAAGGAATCATCCCCTGATAATGATACATCGCCACTACCGCGTCGAATGGAACAACGCGAAACTGCATTTGATAAATGATAAAAAACACCTTTAAAAAAGATGTGAATTTCCACCACTTCTAAAAAGAGATTCGATTTGTAAATCAGGTTTTTACAAAACCTAAAACAAAAGCTAAGTTAGCACTAATTTTTTCAAACTCTGCCGCCTAAGAAAAAGTCTCCTTTTCCATACACGTTAACTATAACTGGCAAGAGAAACTCGCTATTTTCCAATGCTATCAATAATCTCTACAATCACGCATCCACAGGGGCCAATCTTCTGGAGTTACACCACCGGCCCGAGTCCACGCGCCGATTCGATCATAATCCCTATGCCAATTCAACGTCCATAGTTCTTTTAAGCCTACCGGGCGCACACTAAAGTCAAAGAACGCGGCATTGATCTGACCATGATGCCGATCAAGACAAAAGCGTTGCATTCCATTTTCATCAGAAACGTGCGTTCCCACCATAATGGGTTCAGACCGGGGAGCATTTGTGGACTGCGGCCATCCCGTCCAAAACATTGCATCCATAAAAAGTGGAATGTAGGCAGCCCCTTTGACATCAGGAGTCTTCCAATGCATCTCTACAGTCGCAAATCCCATCAACGTCTCCTTGGTGTTATAGCAATAGCCATTAATACCATAGCTGCCATAAGTACCGACTTCGCGACCTCCACCTGCATCATTAGCAGGGACTTCCCAGGCCGTTACGGTCGAACCCCACCAACTCTGAGCATCCATTCCCGTGGCAGTACTCGACTTCTTGACCTGGGGACAAAGCTTGAGATCTTTGACATCGCTATAAAGATGACGTAAAGAATACATCCAACGCCCCTGCCCGGAGCTGTCTGGAGCGCTACGATCAGGCATCTTGCGATTATTATCATCGCAATACAAAATGAATATAGTCCCCCATTGCTTTAAATTGGTTTGACATATCACCGCCTTTGCCTGGCTCCTCACTCGCTGCAGGGCCGGCATTAATATACCCATTAATAAAGCAATAATGGCTATAACGACCAATAGTTCTATTAATGTGAAACCTTTTTTCTTACACATACCCAATCCCTTTCCTTCTTTTCTATATTTGCTATTTTGATATCAAAAAATATAATTTAAATTAATAATTCACAAATAAAACCTATACAATACTCCACAACTCAAGTCCAACCGGATGAGTCTATTTCCTCTACATGGCTGTCTACACAATATACTTATTTCGAATAAACGCTAAATGAAATCTTCTTTTTCTGCCCAGAACAAAACCATTAACTAAAATGATCCACAGGTATCAATGCATTTAATACTTCGAAAAAAATAAATTAACTCTACAACCTTTTTGATTATACCTTAGATTTTATAGTCTTTCAATAAAAAATTTGAGTTTTTTCTACACATTGTGTTAGAGCAAGATAGCACTTTGGGCAGAGTTGATCCGGGCGCTGCGCCGGATTAATGGAACATTTTTCGAAGATATCAGACCAGTTAAGCGTTTTAAGTCTCCCGCTGGCCAGTTTACTGCAGGCCGTTAGAGTTTTACGACGATATCCCATAAAAAGGCTAATAATCTGGCTAAATAGTTCCATATTCGTTATCCGACAAGCCTTTTTACGGTCGAAAACGAAGCTAACCATTGCAGAATCCACCTTAGGCCGGGGCCAAAATACTGCCGGTTTAAGCCTACGGATCGTCTTTACAACCCCTGTTGCAGCCAAAAAAATGCTCAAAATTCCATAATCTTTGCTCTTTGGGGCCGCCGTCATTCGATCGGCAACTTCTTTTTGAACCGTTACATACATCTCATCGACTCTGGTTGGGCCCGTTATTAAGTTCAACATTAACGGCGATGCGATATTGTAAGGTAAGTTTGCAACTAACAAAAAACGGCCGGAGTATCTTTCGCGGGCCTGCTTTATTGAATTTGTAACGGTATGATTGATAGTTTTTTTGTTCTCGAGGATATCAGAAGTGAAAAAATCGATATTTTCAGCTTTTTCGAGTTGGCCTTGTGCAATTTCAATGAGTTTCCTGTCAAATTCGACGGCTATTACCCTACCGGCCCTTTCTACTAAAATACCGGTTAAAGAACCTGTGCCACAGCCTACTTCAAGCACCATATCATCTTTTTGAACATTGGCTGATTCAACAAGCAACCGCATGAGATTCAAATCGATAAGGAAATGCTGCCCAAGCCGTCTGTTTGGTCGAATACCTGCCGATTCAAGCAATTGCTGGATTTGCCGCTTTGTCTGCACTGAAATTAAAAATTATGATTTAAGTTTTAAGATTTATTCAGAAACTCGTGTATTTTTCACGATAGTCATAAGGATTGCAACAATTTCGTTTGAATATTCGATTAAATCATTCAACCTCTCAGTGGGGAAAACTTTAGTTTCTCTAAAAAGCCGAAGCTAATAATGTCTCTCTTACTCAATTGCCAACTCGACACTCTAATTTCTTCTTTGTTTTTGCCATATGGATTGCGGTGGTTATGGCAGCTTTCATACTGGAAGAATCGGCAACGTTTTGGCCGGCTATATCAAAAGCCGTCCCATGAGCAGGCGATGTTCTTATGATCGGTATGCCAATTGTTACATTAACAGCCTGCTTAAAATTGAGCAGCTTCACAGGTATCATACCCTGGTCGTGATACATTGCCACAACACCATCGAATTCGCCCTGGGCAGCCCGTAAAAAGAGAGTGTCGGCGGGGTATGGCCCGAGACAGTTGATGCCCTGGTGTTGTGCCAACAAAATGGCGGGCGTTATGATACGCTGCTCCTCATCGCCGAATTGACCATCTTCGCCGGCATGGGGATTCAGAGCGGCAATCCCAATTTTGGGATTATCCAGGCCGAAATAATCTTTCAAGGCATCGTTAAGCAGGTCTATCGGCTCAAAGACACAGCCAATAGTAAATTTATGCCGGACCTCGAACAGGGCCTCGTGAATAGTTGCAAGGGCCAGCTTTAACGGACCGGCAATAAACATCATAACCTTTCGTGGGGACTTACAACAGGCGGCAAACATCTCGGTATGACCGGGCCATTCGGATCCGGCTAATTTCCAGCTAGTCTTACTGATCGGCGCAGTCACTACGGCATCAATTATACCATCCCGGGCGGCATCAATTGCATCCTGACAAAAACGTATTGAGGCCTCACCGGCTAATTTGCTGGGGCCGTTAACCCAGGACGGAACGGAATACTCATCGTAGTCGGCAACAACAACTTTGAAAGGATATTCTCTACTGATTTTTTCGTGTTGATGTCTGCCCCAGAAAGGTTCTATCTCAGCAGCATCGGCGGCATAGCAAAGTTGTTCATTCATACCAAAGATAACAAATTTTGCAGCACGACGGATGTCCGGATCAACCAGGGCTTTGACGATAATCTCCGGTCCGATACCGCCGGCATCACCCATCGTCACGCCGATGACCACCTGATCCGATATCGAATTGTTGCCGTTAGCTTTCATCATTCTCACTTACAACGTCCGACTTTCAGCTATTCATCAAAGACAATCAAAATCCTAATTGTTTCAATCTATCGGCTGTTAACGGCTGCTTCTTTGATAGAATCTCATCGAGCCGTTTTTTTACAGTCTTAATAATTATATCATTTTCAATATTAATACTATCACCAATCTTCGCTCTGTTCAAAGTAGTTTCCCTGAGCGTCTGTGGTATGAGGGCAACGCTGAAGCTGTTTCGGTCCAGTTTTACAATTGTCAAAGAAATACCATCCACGGCAACCGAACCTTTCACAACCATTGCTTCGAGTAATTCGGTATCAGCCGAAAATGTGATATCTGTAAAGTCGCCGTGCCTGTCAATGGCCTGTATTTTAGCCGTACCGTCAATATGGCCCAATACAAAATGCCCTCCAAATCGATCGGTTGCCTTCATCGCTCGTTCCACATTAACTTGTGATGAAGACTTCAATTCGCTCAAAGATGATTTGCTCATCGTCTCAGCACCGACGTCGAAGCTCGCCAATTTTCCCTGGAGTTTGGTTACTGTCAGACAAACTCCGTCGATAGCAATACTGTCGCCGATTTTGCATTCGTCCGCCAATTGACCCAGGTCTATGGTCAGTACCATAGAATCCGTTCCTCGCTGAACGGATCTGACTGTGCAAATTTCTTCTATGAGTCCTGTGAACATTTCAACAGATTCAAAAATTATTTACTTTTGGTTATTGATAAACAAAGACTAACAGTTACAATCAATTATAATCAGTAATATTTTAATAATCAATAACAAGAATCCAAAGGGGGCAGGTTAATTATGAATACATTTTGGCTGAAAATTGCCGGAGCTGCCATCGCAGTCGTCCTGATTTTTGTATTGGTAACGATGTTTACTTCGAACGGCACAGAAGAGCCTGAGCAGCCTCAGAGGACCTTTGATCAGCAGGTCGTAGCAGACAGGGAAAAATTCTCAAATTTACCTCAACCAGTGGATTCCCAGAATCAAAATCAGGCCACAGTAAATAAGCCGGCAACTAAGGATATTCAACCTGTGCCGGAACCGCCTAAGCCGGCCGATCCGGTCACATTATATTTTAAACCGATTGGGGAATTAGAAGAAATTGAGGCAGAGAGGCTTTTTAATGCGGCTGTCCCGGGCCGAAGTATCGGTCGCTTACCAATGACCGGCTTTAAGCTGATGGTGGATACCTGCCGGCAAATAATTAAAAAGTGGCCGGAAAGCAGATATGCATATAACGCCAGGAAAATGTTAGCCGATATGCCGGAACGATATCAAAAAAGAGACAATGGCACGAAAGAAGAAATTGATGTAAGTATGTATTCCAAACCC
>Ga0114922_10003365_pt1 | contig 14922 bp, 18 predicted proteins | sample AartaG_FD_100975 | JGI IMG/M metagenome (GOLD analysis project Ga0114922, IMG submission 100975) | Deep subsurface microbial communities from Aarhus Bay to uncover new lineages of life (NeLLi) - Aarhus_00045 metaG | ecosystem: Environmental > Aquatic > Marine > Oceanic > Sediment | place...
GCTGCCCTTGAATATGCAATAAAATAAGATTTTCTTTCAAATACATTTATCCGACATAATCTTTATTTTACGACTAAAACAAGATATAAATACATTTCAACTCTCTGTAGATTACTTATAGTAAAATCTCTACATAGGGATAACTCAAAATGACATGGTGAACATAATGACTGCTGAAACTGTGGAGTTGAAATTTGACCAAGAAGAGATAGATAAAGCTGAGGAAGAATACAAGAAGCTTCGTCTAGATCCGGCTCAACAAGACATGGTTGACTCCATAACAAAAATAATGAATAATCTGGTGCCAATACCTGAAGCAGCTGTTAAGGGATTCACATGGAAAGTCATGAGTAATTGGCAGAGGATGCGTAGAATTACAATAACCGAGTTAAATAATAGACCTTTAAGAGATAGAATAGAGGTAACTAAAGAGATGATCAAACAAGCAAAGAAATTTTTTGTTAGTCTTCTTTCAGAATCTACACCCGAGCAGAGAGAGATACTGGAAAGAAAGTTTGATACTGTTTTAAAACAAAGCTCAGAGTTCTTGAAAAATTAGACAAAGATTGATTCTAAATAATCAGATAATCTTGTTCTGTCAGACAAACTCAGTTCCTGATTGGAGTTTATTTTTGTATTTAAATCTCCCCAGATTTCTGAAAATGTGCTAAAATCTGTGATAAGCTTCTTCATTTTCTGTACAGCTGAATAAGATTTTCCAACAAAAACATAACTCAGTATCACATCTTCACTTTGATAAAGAACAATACCAAAATTCCTAAATTGAAGACGATGAGAAGTGTTTTTATTAGGTTTTTTTTCTTCTAGAAAGTCATGTATTGTAGTTATTATCCCCTCAACTAAATCATTTTCTAGAGGAATATCTTCAAAATTATCAGAAAAGACAACATGACCAGTTTTGTCCATAATCAGGAAAATACTTGGGTCTTCATTTTCTTGAGAAATATCTGCAAAGCTTATTCTATTTTTTACTAGTTTATTCATCATATCCTCTAAGTGCGTTAACTCCATACGATCTGCAATATTTGGAAGTTTAGCAGTAAAACTTTCCCAGTTACTAACTTGTTCTAGAAGATGATCGTATTCATTAGAAATTAGTGTCGCTAAGCGAGTTATACCTTTTTCATCTGCAATCTTTTGAGCTTTTTCCAGCATAGTTCTCGCTTCTTCAATTTTAAGTTCTATTAGTGCTAAGTGAGATTTGAGCATATAGGTTTCAGCGAGTAAGATTGATGATTTCTGAGTTTCAGCTAATTTATCTAATTGGTCTAGAGTCTCCCTAAGAGATTCAAATAGTGTTAAATCATTAGTTTCTTTCAATCTTTTTAAGTAAAAATCACACAGATGAAACAAAGCCAAACTGTTCATTTCAATATAGAAGAACTTTTCTTGAACTACATCTTTCAACATTAGTTCTATTTCACCTTGATTTTCTTCTAATGAAACAGTCTTTAGAATAATAGATTGAGCTAATTTGTAGATACTCATAAAGGGGTATCTTTCTTCGCTTTCATCTTGAAGACTTCTCAATATTGCTACTATTTCTATTTTTTCTAATATTTGTTTTGCTTCTTCTATCTTACCTAGTTCTAGATACACTAAAATTAACCTAAAATTAACAGCTGGATAATGTATATGTCCAAGATGTTTTCCTCTTTTTATTTGCTCTATACTCTTATTATAATACTGGAAAGAAGCAGCTAAATCCCCTTTCTGCCAATAAAAGAATCCCAAATCAGCATAAATACCTCCTAACATATAGGGTGCATCAATTTCCTCGGCAATAGATAAAGCTTTCAAAGAATATCCCAAAGCTGTATTCAATTCCCCTTTATGCAAATAAATTGCAGCAATATTAGTAGTACATGCTGCTTGTCCTACAATATTACCAATTTTTGTGAAAAGCTTCATACTTTCATCATAGTATTTACCAGCCTGTGCATATTTGGCAATCTTCCAGTATGTACTAGAAATGGTAAAAAGTAAACAAGCTTTCTCATATTCATCTCCGATTTGATCTAAAATAGATGAAGATTGCTTTAGGTGCTCTAAATAGGTTTCAATATCTTCTCCAAGTCTGAATTGTAATACAATAGCTTTTTGTTTCAGATATTCTTTAGTTTCTTGTATTTCTGAATCTTCAAAAACTTTTTTCGCTTGTTGGACCTTCTCAAGAGCTGAATTTAAGAAACCTAGAATACTTAGAATACGAGAATAATATCTAGCTGAATCAAAAATTAGAAACTTATTTCCAAGTTTTACACTTTCTTCATATGCTTGTTTAGCATTTTCTAATGCCTCAGAGAAGGGTTGAATATCAAGAAATATCCTTGCTTTGAGGATTTTTACTTGAATGGTTTCTTCTTCAAGAAGTTCCTTTCTTTTCAGAAGATTATCCAATCGTTTTAAAGCTTCTTGATATTTACTTCGTATAACCATTTGTTCTATTTCTTTTAGCTCAGTAGAAAATACCCCTTTCATATACTCACTTTATAATCTCAAATTGGTAAAACTAGTTCTTAATCGCTTAATAGTTTTTTGTAAAAATTCAAGAATCTTAATGGATGTGTTCATGAAAAAGATTAATACTAAGTCTATAGACTTCTTTTCATAAGGTATTTACAATGACAATTTCCACCGACATAATTCACTGGATTGATGCTAATCAACAAAGATTCATAGCTCTTTCTGATAAAATCTGGGAATTTGCTGAAATTCGCTTTGAAGAAGTCAAATCTGCTAAACTACAAATCGAGGTTTTGGAAGAAGAAGGTTTTGAAGTTACCAAAGGTGTAGCAGATATGCCAACAGCTTTTGTTGCTTCTTATGGAAAAGAAGGACCTATTATAGCTGTTTTAGGTGAATACGATGCATTATCAGGTTTAAGTCAAAAAGCAGGAGTATTTGTAAAAACTCCTGTGGAAGAAGGAGCTAGTGGCCATGGATGTGGTCATAACCTACTAGGTGCTGGCAGTTTAGCTGCTGCAATTGCTGTAAAAAACTATATTAAATCTCATAAAATTCCAGGTATCATTCAATATTATGGATGCCCTGGGGAGGAAGGTGGATCTGGTAAAACTTACATGGTTAGAGAAGGATTGTTCGATGATGTTGATATTGCTTTATGTTGGCATCCCTTTAGTACAAACTTCATATTCAACTTGTCTAGTTTATCAAATATTCAAGTATACTTTCGTTTTAAGGGGATAAGTGCTCATGCAGCTGCAGCACCTCATATGGGTAGATCGGCCCTAGATGCTGTTGAACTCATGAATATAGGTGCAAACTACCTACGAGAGCATATTATAACTCAAGCTAGATTACATTACGCAGTCACAAATACAGGTGGAAATGCGCCAAATGTTGTTCAAGCAGATGCTGAAGTATTGTATTTAATTCGTGCTCCAACTATGCTACAAACCAAAGAAATTTACGAAAGGGTGAAGAAAATAGCTAAGGGGGCAGCATTAATGACAGAAACTGAAGTTGAGATCATCTTTGATAAAGCTGCATCTAATCTTATACCAAATGATGTAGTAGGAGATGTGCTATTTGAGAAATTCAAAGAAGTAGGAGCCCCCCAATATACAGAAGAAGAAATTGAATTCGGCAAGAAACTTCGCCAAACCTTCAATAAGGGAGAATTACCTGAACTAAACAGATATAGCGTATTTAGAAAAGAACTAGGCGAAGATATAATAGAAAAAATCAGAACTAAAATTATCTTTGATGATATTTTTCCAAATACATTACCAGAGTTTACTCTACCTGGTTCAACTGATGTAGGGGATGTAAGCTGGGTAGTTCCAACTTCACAAATTGGAACATCATGTGTGATTTTAGGCACTCCTGGTCATTCTTGGCAAGAAGTAACCCAATGCACAACTAGTATAAGCCACAAAGGAATGATAGCAGCTGCAAAAGTAATGGCTTTAACAGCATTGGACTTTATGGAAAATACTGAACGTATTGATGAGGCTAAAGCTGAATTGAAGAAGAGACTAGGTTCAACAAAATATGAGTCTCCAATTACATCAGAAATTAAACCAAATGTTCCAGAATGGGTTTTTGATGCGATGAAATAGAGAAAAAAGTCCAATAAGGCTATAGAAAATGAACAGTAATATTTATGATGTAATGCTTTAAGAGGGCAGCTGTTTAATAACATCGAATATTCTTATTTCAGGTAAACCTACTAAGTTATAGACTTCCTTTAAGCTTCTTGAAAGCTCAGAAGAGCGAAAATTGTTCAAATCCTCCTCTGTATCAAAGAAAAGAATACTCCCATATTCATTTATTCTTTCATCTTTCATGTAAACTATCTGTTTTAATCCTCGGACATCTTTGTATTGATCTTCCCTAGATTCTGCTAATTTCATTACATCATCATATGACAAGCTGCTTCTGAAATGAAAAGTAAGCACTTTCATAGAAATACTTTATTCGTTCTATCTTTTTAATGTAATCCTCAAACAAAAATATTATTTTGTTGTAAATTCACAATACTTTAATCTAATACATGGCACTTAAACAAGATGAATAGCCAAAACATACCACTAAAGACATGTTGTGGAGGAGATATTCCAGCTCAGCAAGTTTCAACAGTCCATAATGGTAAGAAATTATATTTTTGTGATACTGCTTGTTTGAATCTCTTTCAAAAGAATCCCGATAGATTTTTGTCTTCAACACATTTCAGACTCAAATTTGAGGATTTAGATGATGCAGAATAATTTTCATTTTCTAAATAATAAATTTACTTTTAAAAAATAAGAAAATAGCGCAAACGATCAATTATCAGCCATAGATAGAGGTGTCTGCAAATGTTTCTGGGTAATCTTCGTCGTCGAAATCTTCTGGTTTTTGACTTGGAGATTCTTTTGGTTTAGCAGAAGTTTTTGGATATCTACCATGTCTCTCTCGATCTTTTTCTCTTTCATGTTTATAGAGATAAAATCTTCTAATATCCTTCTTCATGAACGTCTCAATACGTCTTATCATATTCCTCTCTTCGTGATCGATGAGAGAGATTGCAACTCCAGCTCTTTCCATTCTTGATGTTCTTCCTATTCTATGGATATAGTTTTCCGGATTTCCAATAGGTAAGTCATAATTGAAGATATGAGAAACATGAGGTATATCTAATCCTCTTGCAGCAACATCTGTTGCAATGAGAAGGGTAATTTTTCCTTTTCGAAACTCTCGCATAGAAATTTCTCTTTGTCTTTGAGTCATATCGCCCTGAAGCAAACCAATTCTCATATCGATTCGTTTATCTTTTACTAATCTCTGTTGAAGGTTTGCACCCCATCTTTTAGTATTAACAAAAACTATACCTGATTTTGGCTTTTCTCTTAGTAGAATATTTATGAAAGAGTTGTATTTCTTCTTAGGATCTTCTACTTCATAGTAATATTGTTTACATGCACCTACTGTTAACTCATCTCTGCTTACATCAATCTCTGTAATATTCTCCTCTAAACTATAATCGAGCATAATATCTTTTACTTCTGGAAGCATAGTTGCTGAGAATAGAAGAAATCTTGGGTAAATGTCCTTCATTGCGTCAAATAAAAGGTAATCAACATCTGGGAGAAATCCCATATCAAGCATTCTATCAGCTTCATCAAGTATTACATATTTCACTTCTTTGAAGGAGATTGCTCTTCTTTTGTATAAATCAATTATTCTTCCAGGAGTAGCAACAACAATTTGAGCTCCTTTTCGAATATTTTCAATTTGCCTGTTTATGGAAACGCCACCATAAACCTCAACGGCTCGTAATCCATTGTGCTTATTCAGTTGAGTAATTACAGTATAAACTTGTTTACATAGTTCTCTAGTAGGAACTAGAATAACTGCTTGAACTTTCCTTAGTGCAGGATTAAGTTCCTCAGCAAGCGGTATAGCGAATGCTAATGTCTTTCCTGTACCAGTTTTTGCTTGTGCCAAAATATGTGTTTTTTCTCCCTCAAGTATCTTTGGAATAGCTTTTTCTTGAATATCTGTTGGGGTGTGTATCCCCATTTCTTGTAAAGCTTGTTTTATTTGGTTATTAATATTGTAATCTTTAAATTTCATTATTATCATTCGTGTATCTTTTTATTCAAACTAGGTATCATTGTGACGAATGTTTTCGCTTCAAATTTTTTCTTAGTTTTAATTGTTGAAAAAAACAGAAGTTCTTTTTCTTATCTTCTCAACTCTAATCAACTTAATTTTGGGAACTTTAAAAGGCTTTGTTATTGCAACTTAAAGGATAGAATTTACAAATAACCTTATTTCAGCAACAGATAAGCAGAATAATTGTATAAATAAATCACTACATAAAACTTATATCTGATTAATAGTGAGTCTATGTATAAGTTGAGTGAAATATGCCAGATATTCCAAATAAAGAAAAAGAAGAAATAAGATCTATGGCAGCTCATTTCAGTAAACTTATGGCAACCCTCTCATTCAAGAATGGCTCACAAATCTATTATGAGGTTTTTAGCGCTTTATACAGCAGATCTGCTAGATGGAGATATTGCTTAATCTGTGGAAAGGTCGATTTACCTGAAGAGTTTACAAATAAAAGACATGATTGTCCTCTTGTATCATTCCATAAGGTACAAACAAAATTACCTACATCGTGGATGAAACTAAGAGATTTTTTTATCAAAGAGAAGTATAAAAAAACACTTGAAAAAATAGGAACTCAAAATTCAAAAAAACTAAGCAGTAATGTCTAAAATAATAATGAGAGGGAAATATCTAATTAACTCTAAGAAGTTTCCCCAATTTTCACTGCTTCAGGTAATTTGTTTTCCTCTGCAACCGCAAAGATTTCACGTATTATCGGTAATTGATCTGGTCTATCAGTAACTCCAGCAGTTTCTAGTGCTCTTATATGCTTCTTAGACATAAAGAAGTCACGTAGTTTGTACCAGGAGGTTGTTATTAAAACTGGAAAATGATTCACTCCCAAAGTACATTCATGAATTCTCTCCCTTAATTCGGATTTCTTCTTTTCTGTATATTTATCACTACTAAGTTCACCATCATCAACCATTAACTCTGTAGGTTCAATGGTACCACATTTGAGACAGAACTTCCACCTAGCAGATCTTATATAAAGTGCTTCAAAGGTTTCTGAATATATCAGTAAACCTTCATTAAATGGAGAAACCCATAAACCCATTGCATATCTTCTGGCAATTGATCGAACAAATGATTTTTCAGCATTTGAAATTTTTGGCATAAAGCCACCCCTTGCTATATGATTGAATCCCTACCTACATATTAAGGTATCTCTTCAACTTATTTGTGATAGAAATCTCTCCATATTTAAACAATTCCCTAACACTAGACGTTTATGTTTAAAGCCCTAATTTTGAGGCTAACTCCTTATTTGAGGGTTCAACCAGAATAGAATCATCAGTAAAAACAATGGTTGGTACTTTCCTTTTACCATTATTCATATCTCTTACAGTTTGAGCAGCTTCTTCATCCTGATCTACATCAATATACTTGTAAGAAACACCTTTTTTATCCAAAAAATTTCTTGATCGTTGTACATCTGGACACCAGGAAGTACCATATACAGCTACAATTGTAACCATGACCCCTTTGCGTATATGCTTGTATATAAAATACATCTTTGGTAAAAAAAGAGGAAAAAATAGGAAAATCAATCATTTTTATTAGAACATTAGACTAGTATTAGACTTCCTATTAAGAACAAAACCGCAACTAATGTTTTTATTACAGGACATAATTTCATAGGAATAACAGGTACTCTTGCACCTGTAAAAACTGAAAGAATTGCCATAATAATCAGTACTGCAGAAGAAATCCAGAGAACAATTCGAGGAATAAGAGTAGTAATATCACCGAAGATAGTAACAAATAGAACCAATAAACCCATGAAAATAAAAGTTATCCCTTCAGCAATCCATTCCATGGTGATTATACGTTTGTTATCTTTAGAAATTTCACCAAAACCTTTGACAATTGCTTTAGTTGGAAAAATATGTGTGATACCCCATACTGTTATCAAAGAAGATCCTATGTATAATAGAATTGAATTAATCAATTTTCATCACTTAGGATAAAAGTATTGTTTCTTTGATAAAAAGATTTTGAGTTGAAAATTCAAGATTCAAAAAAAAAGAAATAAATGAATAAAGGATTAACTTTCAGCATGATTTCTAAAATGATTGATATACAGCAGATAAGGAGAACAATCCAACTATAATTAGTAAACAAATTGGAATAACATAAGCTAGAAATATACTAAAATAGGAAAATGCTTTTTCTAATTTAGCTTTTCTTTTTATCTGACTTATATTTGAAATCATTTTTCTTTCACCTCTTTTATCTCAGGGTTTAATACTCCTCTAGAGGAAGTGAAGTACTACCCAATCTTTAAAGGTCTCAGGAGGGCAAGATGAAACAAGCAGCACACAATTATTCATCTTTGCCCAAATCCTGATCCTTGGCAGACAGATTTTCTGCGGAATGAGTGCTTCAGCAAGAAACAATCAGCGCTATAATGAGCAACCAAATTGTGGTTGATCCGATTATAATCATAAATGCAAGAAAAATAAGAAGAGGAAAGGGACATAATCACCTTTCTAAATCTTATATGTATCTTACAACTTCTAGGGATGCAGCAAAAGCTATTCCAATTGCATATAGTAATACTGGAAGAGCAATTTGAAGGCATCTGTATAGATATATAATAGGTCTCTCTATATTGATGAACACAGTATGTCTTAGGAATTTTCTATCGAAGAAGACAGCTATTTTTTTCAACATTCTTTTTCACCTCCAAGAACTTATAGAAAAAAAGGAGAGCTTCAGCTTACCCTGCTAAAGGGTTTGGCTGATGAACTAACCTTGAACGATCTTTTGATCTTAAGGCGCTTCGAGCTCTTTTGAGCTGTTTTAACTCTCTTTGGAGTGCCTTAACTTTTTGATCCAATGTGTTTGAAACTTCGTAAATCTTCATTTTTTTCACCTTGTGAATACTTTCACATGTAGGACTTGGTGCGACATCCTATATAAGGGCGTTTGAGGAGGAAAATGTTGTCGCTAAACAAAGTCGTAATGTAGGACCATGTGCGACATGTTAAACAGATATGTAAAGTTGTGCACACAGCAAATAAGGTGAAAAATAACCAAATTAAGGTAAAATAAGCAGTTTAAATAAAGGGTAAAAATTGCCGATAATTCAAAAATGATGTCGCCAAAAGAACGACGAATAGAGAATAATTTAAAGAAAAACTAAAGAGAAGGATCAGTAGTATCTGCTTTAGATTTAGCCCTAGATGAAGACGAGGATACAATCTGAGAGACCTCAGGATAAGAAGCAGCAACTACAGCTTCAACTTCTCGTTCAAAGTCCAGTTCTACACCAATTTCTTGAAGGGCTTTAACATACTTATCTGTTAAGAAGAAGTCTGCCATCTCAATCCAGCTTGTTGTAACTAAAACAGGAAATTTATTGAAATCCAGTGCACATTTATGTGTATCTTCATTCAGATCATGTATTGTATCAATGGCACCACATTTCAAACATATTCTTAATCGTGAAGATTTTTTATACAAATCATTCATGGTTTCTTGGTACAAATGTAACCCCTGATTAATCGGAGTATTCCATAAATGAAGAGCAAAACTTCTTGCTCGGGAGCGAATAACCTTCTTTTTTGCGTTTGTCATGTCAGCCATAGTAAATCCCTCATGTATTACTAAGTCCTACATCCTTATAAAGTTTGACCCTTTGGCACAAATTTCCCAGATGGTTAAGAGTTTTAAAATTAATAAAAAAAGAGTTTTAAGATAAATTTACTATAGATAGAAAGATAACTACTAACAAACTAATAGCGAATACAATGAGTAGGGTATACCCCAAGATCGACCCTGCATTTGCTATAGTTTTTTCTATCCACATTTTTCTTTTTGTGCTACTTACAGTTTTTGCCATTTTTATCACCTCGGTTTTTAGATCCCACCTTTTAGGGAGCAGAAGGACCAAACTAGATTATTAGCAAGGGGGATAGCTGATTAGTTTGGTCATCCCGATCCCATCCTAGTGGTGAAATGTTTCAGCAAGAAACAATCAGCATGATTTTCTTCCAGTGAATTTTCGTTTTGCTTCTGAAATCTTTCAGATAATTGTAAAAAATTATTGAACTCTTTTCGAGTTCGAATTTGATAGTTAAGAGAGATATTGGTATTGGGCAGTATTACCACCTTTACAAATTAATAGTAAAGTGAACCAAACAGTAGTAATTTTTGAGCAATAGCTTTATCCTTAGCTTTTCTTACTTCACTTTCTAAACTTTCCATGGATATCTCTTTATCACGTCTGGATTTTTTCTTATCAATCTCAGACAAGCCTTCCATTAGTTGCTTTATGAAAGAGTAATATTGCTCTTCATCTATGAACTCAAAATCATAGAGAATTTTCATATTGTCAATTACTATCTGGCGAACTGCTTCTACTTGAACTTTTGATGCCATTTATTTCACCTATATTTTGTTTTACTAGAAATTATTCTATCCGATAATCAGATATTTTCTGATTGGATATCTAGAACGAGCTTTTGCTCTTCTACTTCTTTGAGCTCTTTTGAGCTTATTCAACTCCTTTCGGAGTGCCTTGATTTTTCGATCCAACAGGATACTAGATTCATTTTTATACATATTTTTACGCCTCAAATATTTACATATCTCCTCAGGTTCAAATTAGAGTAGTAGCGAATTGTTGCAGCTAAGTATTGCTCATACACATCCACTTCTTTGTTTGAATACCTCTTTGATAGAGATTTCATGAGCTTGTTGAGGTCCTCGTAAAGTCTTCGAACCCCAGGATCCAACAGTTTTTTTATTTCAGTTGTTTTCATTTTTCCACCTTAGGAGTATAGTTATTACAGCATTGTGCAGTAACCTATTTAAAGGTCATTGTGCAGTAATATATTGCCGCATTGTGCAGTAATAAATAAATATATGTTGAAGGCGACAAAATCACCAAATTTGTTTATTTCACCCTAAAACCACACATATACAAACTTTAGAAAAATATAAGAAGGTGGCAAAAATTACCCATTACATGTTTCTTATTGCAGTAATAACGCATCTTTAGGAAATATTTACCTTGAGATATACATATATATATATTACTGCACATATTAACATAGCCAGAAGTAACAGGAGGGTTTAGAATGCCTGTAATAAAAGATGTTGAAAAAACACAGATTAAATCCAGAGCCCGCAGGTACGTTCAAGACCTAGCCGATGCTCCCTTAAGTTCAGGTTTAGAATTATATAGTGAGACTATTTCCAAGTTACATGATCGTTCTTCTCGATTAAGAATATGTTTGAAATGTGGATCTATAGATAAAAAAGAGATTCTTGCTGATAGTAATCATAGTTGTGCATCTGGTATTGATAAGCTTCCTGTGATCATTCTCACAAACTGGGTTATTTTGAAGAATTTCTTTCTTACTGACGATTATGTCAATGCTTTACGAAGACTTGGTGTCGAACCTATTTCTACCAAACCGATTATCACTACAACTTCTTCCAAAGAAGAAAGCACTGATACTGAAAAACAGGTAGAAGAGACAGTGGTCGAAACCACAAAATGAAGTAGTTATTTTTCTTTTTCTTTAAGTTTCTTCTTTAATTCATTATTAGTGGGTTCTACAAGCATTGACCCATCCACAAATACTATAGTTGGAATTCTACCTGACAACTCGTTTACCTTTTGACGACCTTCTGCACTTTTGTCAATGTCTATCCAAGCATAAGGATAACCTCTTTCATCAAGAAATTTCTTTGCCCTCTTACAGTCTCCACACCTTTCATTTCCATATATTACTTTTATACTTGTCATCGTGAAGCCTTTTCACTCCAAAATTTAAATTTTTTGCATTTACTTTAGTATATTAGTGTACAAGTAATTACTTTTTTATACACTTAATATCCATGCACGATTAAGAGAAGTAACTTATTTGGAGGAGCTTGTAAGTGCCTGAAAATATTATTGAAGCTCAACAATTTGAACAAATACCATTTGAAAAAATCCGTGCCGTTAAGGGTGAGATGGTCATCTCAGAAGATTTTCCAAGTTATCTAGTTGATGAATCTAAGATAAGTGGAGGTTATGCCGAATACTTGTTTTTCCCAAATACCGAAGAAGAAATTGCCTCACTTATTTGTAAAATGAGGGAAGAGGAACTTATGATTACTATTTCAGCTGCAAGAACTGGAATTGTTGGATCAGCTGTGCCATTTGGTGGTGCTGTTCTTTCTTTAGAAAGAATGGATAGCGTCATTGGCTTAGGTTATGATGATGAAGCAGAAAGATGGTTTTTACGTGTGCAACCAGCTATTTCTTTAAATGAAATAAACCACATTGTAAAACTTCGAAAATTAGAACTTCATCAAAGTATTCCTGAAGAAAAGAATTGGATCGAGAAATTTGAAACAGAAAAAACCCATTATTATCCTGTAGATCCTACTGAAATGACTGCCTCAATTGGAGGTACCATTGGAGCTAATGCTTCTGGAGCACGTTCTTTCAAGTATGGTTCAACAAGAGAGTGGATAAGAAGAATTCGAGTAGTTATTGGGACAGGAGATGTATTAGTAATCCCCAGAGGAAAATACAAAGCAAAAGATGGTAAGTTTGTAATAAAAACATCTGAAGGAGATTTAACCATTAAAATACCAACTTACAAAATGCCTAAAGCAAAGAATGCTGCAGGATTATACACTAAACCAGACATGGACTTAATTGATCTTTTTATTGGCTCAGAAGGAGTATTTGGAGCAATTACTGAAGCTGATATTTGGTTAAAGGAATTCACACCTCAAATGTCAAATGTGGTATTTTTCAAAGATGAAATCGATGCTCTTGAATTTGTAATTAAACTTAGAACAAGTGAAAAGATACAACCAGAGTTCATAGAATTTTTTGAGAATAATGCTTTATCTTTACTAAGAGATAAGCAAAAGGAAGATCCTAAATTTGTTAATATGCCAGCCATAGCTGAAGACATAACAACAGCAATCTCTTTTGATTTACCTTATTCTGAAGAAACCCTCAGTGAATACTTCATTGAAATCTCAAAAATGCTAGAAGAATGTAATTCCTCTCTTAATAATACATGGAGTGCATATGAAGATAGAGAAATAGCTAGATTCAAACATTTCAGACATGCAGTTCCAGAGATAGTTAACAATATCATTGCTGAACGTAAAAAACAATTTTCTGAAATTCACAAATTAGGAACAGACATGTCTGTTGAAGACATACATCTGAAAGAAATGATGGAATTCTATAGAGTTTCTCTCAAAGAAGCAGGTTTAGAGTATGTTATGTGGGGTCATATTGGAGATAATCATGTGCATGTGAATATCCTCCCTAGGAATATGGATGACCTAAAACTTGGAAAAGAGTTATACAAGAAATTTGCTGACAAAGCTGTTCAATTTGGTGGATCAGTGTCTGCGGAGCATGGAATTGGAAAAATCAAACATGAATATCTTCAAATTATGTATGGAGAAGAGGGTGTTCTTCAAATGAGAGAAATTAAATTCTCTTTAGATCCAAATTGTGTTTTCAATTGTGGAAATATCTTCGGTAGAGGTGTTAAAAAATGAAAATTTTAATACTTGTTAAACAAGTTCCAGAAGCAGATAAGGTTGCTGTGGATCCAGAAACAGGCACACTCATTCGTGAAGGTGTTGCTTCTATCTTAAATCCTTATTGTGAGTATGCTTTAGATCAAGCTGCCAAGTTGAAGAGAGATAATCCTGAATTACATATTGAGGTTACAGCAATAAGTATGGGGCCACCTCAAGCAACAAGTGCTCTTCTTCGATGTTTGGAATTGGGAGCAGACAAAGCTTATCTTTTATCAGATAGGAAATTTGCAGGCTCAGATGTCTGGGCAACTTCCACAGCCATTAAAGAAGGTATAGTTGGTTTAGAACCTGAATTCGATCTAATTCTAGCTGGAAAACAGGCAATTGATGGTGATACAGCTCAAGTTCCTGCAGAAACAGCTGAACAATTGGGAATACCTCAAATCACTTACGGAGTAGATGTTAAGATCAATGATAAGAGAGTTGAAGTCAAACGAGAGACTGAAACAGGATATCAAGTACTTTCAACAAAAATGCCTGCTCTCATCACTATGAGTAAAGGTTCTAACATTAGAAGAGTTCCTTCAATGCAGGAAGTTTTAGACGCTAGAAAGAAACCATTGGATGTTGTATCAGCTGATGATTTGAATATCGATGAAAGTAAAATTGGATTGAGTGCATCACCTACTCAAGTCGATAAGGTTTTTGCTCCCCCATCTAAATCTGGTGGAGAGATTATTGATGGCACCGATCCTAAAGCAGCAGCAAAGAAACTGCTGGAATATCTAAAGGAGAATAGTTTTCTGAGAGTGTGATAATGATGTTGAACGTAGATTTAGAAGCATGTATCGGCTGCAAGATGTGTGAAAAAGTATGTCCCTTCGCAGCAATAATTGTTGAACCTAAAACAAAGAAAGCTAAGGTTCTTGAAGGATGTACTCTTTGTGGGACATGTGTAGGAGTTTGTCCTGTTGATGCATTGAGCATTGAAAGAAAAGCTGTTTCTGAAGAAGAAATTGCACTCTATAAAAATGTCTTTATCTGGGGTGAGTGGGAGAAAAAAGGAGAAAAGAAAGTCATCAAGAGTGTTGTTCTCGAGCTACTTGGAAAAGGCAAGGAGCTCGCAGATAAACTAGATGAATCTTTGGCAGTTATTCTTCCTGGAAACAATGTAAAGCATTTAATTCCTGAGCTTTTCCATCACGGTGCAGATAAAGTATATCTCTGTGAACATGAATTATTAGAAGATTATTCAAC
>Ga0114922_10003366_pt1 | contig 14919 bp, 6 predicted proteins | sample AartaG_FD_100975 | JGI IMG/M metagenome (GOLD analysis project Ga0114922, IMG submission 100975) | Deep subsurface microbial communities from Aarhus Bay to uncover new lineages of life (NeLLi) - Aarhus_00045 metaG | ecosystem: Environmental > Aquatic > Marine > Oceanic > Sediment | place: Aarhus...
AGGACGGCGCCCGTGATGCCGACCCCCAGGCTGACGGTGCCGACGTAGCCGTCGCTGGCGAGGAAGCCGAGCGGCTGGGGATTCGTGCGCGCGTCGATCAGGCTGGCCAGGCCCGCATTCCCCGTCACTTCGATGCCGAGGTCGGTGGTCCCGGCGCCGTCCCCGAACAGCATGATGAGGTTGATGATTCCGTCGCCCAAGAAACCAACGTCGACCACCACATCGGTCTGACCGTAGACAAACTCGCCCCACGACCAGGCAATGCCGGGACTGCTCTGCCCATTGGAGGGTTCAATGTCGTAGATGGAGATCTGCGCGCCGTCCAATGACTGTGACTCGATGAGTTCCGGCCCTTCGGGCGCCGGCGGTGGGATGGACTGGTAGACCGGCTCGGTCCCGCCGATCCAGGTCGCAGCAATGTTACCCTCTTCGTCATAGACGCCGCAGACGTCGTAGGTGGGCACGTCCGCTTCGCTCACGTCCTCCTGCCACGTCCACTCGTCGGGCGGATCGCCCATGTTCCAGTGGGAGACCCAGACGTTGCCACCCTCGTGCCAGCCCGTGGCCATTACGGCTGCCTGCCCCTCCGGGCCGACGACGGCCTGCGGAGCGCCGATCACGCCACCGGTCATCACCTCATGCACCGTCCCCCACGTATCCGTCGACGGATCGTAGGTGGCGGCGTAGACGCGCGTGCCCTCGCCATTCTTGCCTTCAGACCACGTGACCAGCGCGCGCCCGTCCGAACCGAAGGCCACGTCGGCCCACCAAGACATCTCGTGGTCGGGCGGAAGCGGCACGGCCTGAGGAGCGGAGAAGGTGCGGGTGCGCTTGTCCCAAACGCTGTAGACCGGCACGGCGTCCGACACGAAGCCATCCTGATCGCGGGTGCCGCTCGACCAGACGGCCAGGCCGTAGTCGCCCGGACCTATGGCCACCTGGGCGCCCCACGCGTTCTGTCCGCTCTGGCTGAGCGGGAGGCCGGCGAGCACGAAACCGCTGACGTCGTCCCACGTGGCGTAACGGACCTCCCAGAGCTCTCCGCCCAGGTTGTAGCGGCCCCAGGTCAGAACGCCCTGCCCGTCGACGGCCAGGGAGGGGTTCCCGTCGGCGGTCTGGTCGTCAGTGAGGCGAACGGCCTGGCCCGGGGTACCGCTCGCCTCGTCGAACCGAGCCCAGTAGATCTCGCTCGACATCAGGTCCTCTTGCACGTCGGTGCCGTCGGTGACGGTCAGTTGGGACCAGGCAACGATCGGGTCGCCATCTGCGGCAAATCCGATGACGGGCGACGACTTGGGCAGGCCGTCGCTCGTGACCTGCACGGGCGCGCCCCAGTCCTCCCCGGAGGCCTTGCGTTTGAGGAAGACCTCGGCCGCCATGTCTTCGCCCGGGTCGGTGTCCTCGACGTACGCCATGAACTGCGTACCGTCGGTGCGCGAGGCCAGGTAGGGATCGGCGGTCACGGCCGTATCGCCGTCGCCAGATGCCTCCCCTTCGAGGGAAACTCCGCCCATCGCGGCCCTGCTCGTGGACATAGCGCCCGCTCCCATCGGCAGGGCCATCATCACGTACTGGGACAGGTCCCAGTAGTCGGCCGAGTCGTAGAAGCCCGGCGTGCCCCTGTCCGGGATCACGAAGCGGACGTACCGCCAACCGATCGGCTGCCCGAGCTTCGGCTCGTCCAGGAACTTGTACCACCCGAGGGAGAGGCCGGGCCAGAGCTTGAGCTGGAGCTGGCCCGTGACGCTGGGCGCGGAGCCGGAATCCGGATCGTTGCGCCATATGTTCGCGGAGACGTTCTTGATCAGCGTGATCTTTCCGTTCATGTCGGCCGACGCCAGCCCCCACCCGAGGTTCGGGCCGAACGCGATCGCCCCCTCCTTGAGGAAATTGTGCGTGAGAGCCGTCGAGCTCTTGGGGACGCGCCAGTCGGTCTTGTCCGGCATCCACGACATGTCCAGCGTGAACTGCCAGCCGTAGCTCACCTTGAAGCTGAGGTCGGGACCGAAGCCGAAGATCAGCCCGGTGAGCGCCTTCGGGACGTCCCACGGGGCGATGATGCTGAAGAGCTCCGGATGGCGGAAGTCCACCTTGCTCATGTCGCCCCCGAAGTTCAGCATCGTGGTGTTCTTGTCCTTGAAGGGGAAGAAGAGGAAGGGGGACAGCGGAGGTGGCGGGGCAAAGTGGTTGTAGAAGTAGCTGCCGTGCGGACTGCCCACGGTGATGCTCAGGCTCGCAACGTCGGGGTTGCCGACGCTGACAACGATGCGGGAGTCCAGGTCATCGGGATCCAGGTCGACGTTGATGCCTCCGCCCAGCTCCTGCGCGGTGAAGTGCAGGGGCCGGCCGTCGGCATACGACCAGACCATGAAGCTCATGAACTGAACGTCCACGAAGATGCCGGCCGTCGCGTAGACGGCCTGCGGCTCGCATTCGAGCCCGGCGGTGATGTCCACGTCGAACCCGGGATAGACGCCGTACTGCCCCCCCAGCAGGAAGAACCCCGGCGGGAAGCTGTACTCGGTGGCCAGGAAGTCCGGCTGGACGAGCCCCACGATCTTGTAGTGCTTCTGGTTCGCGTCCCAGAAGGTCTTGCTCGTGTCTATGTCGAGCCAGAGCGGCTGCGGCATGATCCTGAGCACGCCCTGGTAGACGCGGATGTCCAGGTTCTCGTCCACGTCGCGTGCGATGACGGTCAGGACGTTCTGGTTCTCCACGCCGGTGGTGGCCCCGAGCTGGTGGATGGGCACGTCGGGCCACGTCCAGCCGTCGGCCCCGTTCGTGTCGGTGTACTCGAAGCCGGGCAGGACGAACTTCACCTGGTCGGCCCTGGCGACGTGCGCGCCGCTCAGCACGGCCTCGAATGTGAAGGGCTTCGGATCGATCTGGGCGGCAGGCGGATGGGTCATCTCGATCCCCTCGAAGTACCGCCCGAAGATGGAGGGGTCGGTGTCGCCGTCCCAGTTGTGCACCTCGGTCACCGTGGCCCCCAGGTCGATGACCTCGACGCTCAGGTCGTACTCGGAGATGATCTCCGAGTTGAACAGGCTCTCGACCTTCACGTAGTAGTCGCCCGGAAGCAACTCCTCATTTCCCGTCATGACGATCCTGGGGAACGCCTTCTGGCCGATCTGGCCGCTGAACTGATCGCGCTCCAGCAGCGTGGCATCTTTGTAGAGGTACATGTCGAGGTGGCCGTCCAGGCACTTGGCCTGGATGATGACGGAGGAGTCCGTGGCCAGGGAGAAAGTGACCCAGTCGATGTCGTCCGTCTCGTGGATGTTGTGCGTCTGGATCGACTCCGGCGTGCCGTCGGTCTGGATGGACGAGGCGTCAAGGCGCGTGTTGTCCGGACCATCCTTATCCCACTGGTCGGGGTCGGGGCCGACGGTGAAGCTGCGCCACCGGGCCTCGCCCAGGATGCCCGACGTGTCCGCCCAGGCGCCGTTGATGAAGTAGACATCCACCTCGCCCTGCTGGAAGGCGCCCTGGAAGGTGTACTTCCAGGTCTCGCCGAACTCATCCGAGCTGACGAGCGTGGGCACGAGATCCAGCGTGACGCTGCTGACGCCGGGCCCGGCGAAGTAGAACTCGGGGTCCGCGTCCTCGATGGACAGGTGGTTCAGGCCGTTCTCGTTCTCGTCGTAGAAGGTCACCTGGATGTAGCCGCGGTTGTTCAGGTCGGTCTGGGCCACCAGGTCGCCGGCGGCCGGATCGTCCAGGTCCGCGGTGAGCGGCTTCGGCTTGTCGCGCGTCATCAGGAAGGCGTGGATCTCGCCGTCCCCCAGGACGCCGTGTTTCACGACCCCCCAACCGGCGACGTCGCCCTCCTCGTTGACGCCGGAGGCGAACTGGAACGTCAGGAAATTGTGGTCAGGGTCGACCACGTCCTCGATGCGGTTCATCTGGCCGTCTTCGTAGATGAAGACGCTGGAGTCGGGGTGGTACGGATCGATCGATCCGTACATGCCCACGACCTTCCCCTCGTCGTTCACGTCCTTGGCGATGCTGTAGTAGTTGGGGCCCCAGGTGTGCAGATCCTGGAACTGGCCGTTCTCCCATATGCAGGCGTAGGTCAGGGACATCGTGGCTTCGGGATCGAAGTAGTAGCCGGCCACGGTGGAGCCGGAGGGGTCCACGCCGAAGCCGAAGCTGTGCCAGAGGTTGTTGGGCGGCGGCAGCGGAGTGACCTGGCCGTCGGGCGTCATGATGAAGGCCCACTCCCGGTCCAGGTCCGGCAGGGGATTGCCGTATTCGTCTTGGGTGGGCTCGGACGCCGAGCCCACGATGTCGCCGTGGTCGGAGATGTCCCGTCCCCCGTTGTCGGGATCCCAGCCGGTCGGCCAGCCGGGATCGGCGATGTCTTCCAGGGCCTCCACAACGCCGTCCTGCCAGCGGTTGTCCGCACCGACGATGACGCCTACGCTATTGATGGCGTTGGCAACGTCACCGTCCGGGAATATGATCTGGGGAGTCTGGCCGACCCACTTCACGCCGTATTCGTCGCTGGCATCGGCCGTGATACCCACCACGTCCCCATTGTTGTTGATGTCATAGGCCATGCCGTAGTTGGCCGCCAGCGTGTCGAGCCCGTGCATCTCCTGGTCACTCGGCTCCCAGATGAACGGCTGGGGCCTCTCGTCCTGTATCAGGCCGGTCGCGCCGACGACGCGGCACTCGTCGTTGAGTCCCATGGCCATGCTGTAGTCGCCGTCCAGGGCGCCCAGGTCGATGATGTACCATTCGTACTCCTTGTCGTCGATGACGAAGACAGCCCGATACTGGTCGTCGGTGGCCTCCCCGGGTATGGTGTCGCCGTCCTGGTTCATCAGGCAACCGGCGGGCGTCTCGATGTCGGGACCGATTCTGAGCGTATACGTGCCGTCGTCCCGCTGCTCGGGGAAGACGACGCGATAGGTCTCGTCCACAACGTGCACGACTTCCGTGGGAGTGATGGCGCCGTTGGGGCCGGTCATGTCGACGTCGCCCACGTCGAACGTATCGAGCACGATGTCCTCGGTGAAGGTCACGTCGACGTGCGCAACGCCGGGCGGCTCCGTGCCCGAAGGCGTGTGCGAGGTGATGCGCAGGCCGGACATGGCGATCGTGAAGATGCCCCAGTAGGAGTCGTCGATCGGTTCGCCCTCGTTGGGGTCGCCGTCCTGGTTCATCTTGCCGCCGGTGGGCGTCTCGATGTCCGGCCCGACCACGAGCACGTAGACGCCGGCCCGGTTCTGCTCCGCGAACAGGATGCGGTAAGTGTTGCCCGTCTCCCAGCTAACGGCGTCCACGTCCACCACGCCGGCGCCGGGACCGACGATGATCACGTCGTCCGCCGTGAAGGTGCTGCCCTCGATCTCCTCGTTGAACGTGACCTCCGCGTAGTCAACCGTGCCCACCTGCTCCGTGATCGGCTCGTGGCCCGTGATGAAGAGACCTGAGATGATGCCGAACTGCCCCGAGTAGACGTCCTCCGGCTCGCCGTTGTGGCCGTCGGCGTCCTGATCCATGCGATTGCCGGACAGGTCCCTGACGTCCGGTCCGATCTGAACGGAGTAAGTCCCGGCGGCCTGCTGAGGATTGAAGCTGATCCGGTACTTGTTGCCGGTCACATGACTGATGTCTGTGACCGGCACGTCGCCGGCGTCGGGGCCCGTGATCGTGACGTCCCCCGCCATGAAGCTGCCCGCGCTGATCGCCTCGCTGAAGGTGACCTCGAAAGCGTCCAGGCCCGGCGGCTGCGGCGCCGCGGGCGAGAAATCGATGATGCGCGGCCCCGTCACGTCCGCCGGGAGCACCGTGAAGGACTCGGTCTCTGCCTCGTTGGTGCCTCCTGCATTGTCCGCCCACGCCTCCGCGGTGAACTCGACGTCCACTTCGCCCGCGCCGAACCCGCCCGTGAACGTATAGCGATACACGGTGTCCTCCACCCAGGTCGCCGCGCCGTCCAAGGCGACGAGCTGCGCCGCCGCGCCGGTCAGGGTGAACTCCTGGTCCGGATCCGTGATGGTCGAGGCATCCAGGCCGGTGCCGCTGCGATCGATGAAAGTCACCTCGATGTAACCGGTGGCGTTCAGAGTCGCCTGCGTGACAAGTCCTTCGTCCGGTGGCCAGAGCAGGTCCGACGTCGGGGGCTGCGGGATGCTGACGTTGAACGTCCCGAGCTCCCCGGCCTCGACCGGGTTACCGCTTGTGTCCTCAACCTCATCCGTCGCGACGTAAACCGTGTAGAGGCCGTTGTGCGCCACTTCCCAGCCCTGATCGGGGGCGGTGATGCTGTACGTGGCCGTGCGCGGCGTGCCGGCGGCGTCCACGTCAACGTTGACGAACTCGGCCACCTGGTCGAAGCCTCCGGGGCCGGTCACGCGAATATCCGAATCGTCCAGCGTCGACACGTCCACGGCTACGTTGTCCGCGTAGGTCACGGTGAACGCGTGCGTCGCCGCCCCGCCCTGGGTGACGTCCGAAGCGTCGAGCAAAGCGGTCGGCGGCTCGTCGTCAGCGGCTGCGACGGGCGTGAGAAGGAAGGCGTGGTCGTGGCCGTTCAGTTCGCCGTAGCCGACGATCTGGCCGGCGTCATTGATGTCGGTGGCGAGGATCAGCGTCATAGCCGATCCCCCCTGGACGGCGTCAGTCAGGTCGATGACCTCGCCGTCGATCCAGGCCGCCGCCACGCGAGATGAGATCGCCGTGCCGGAGGCACCCACGATCTGGCCCGACTCGTTGATGGCCCAGGCCCAGCCCTGAGTGTGGCCGGAAAGCACTCCCAGGTCCTGCATCTCGCCGGGGTCCGAGACGCCGTCCTCGTCGAGGTCCTCGAACAGGAAGGGACGGGGATTCAGGGCCGCGTCGTCCACGTCGCCAACGACCTGTCCCGCCTCGTTTATGCCGATGGCGATTCCCTCCGGCCCGCCGAGCGTGCCCAGATCGATGATCTGGCCGTCCTGCCACAGAACGGGGCGCAGTTCATCCCACTGGTTCACGGCTCCGCCCACAACCTGGCCGGCGTTGTTCAGATCCTCGGCGCTGTTGTAGTCGCCTCCCCAGTCTGGCAGCACCAGCAGGCCGTTGGTCTCATCCCACACATAGGCCACGAAGTCGTCCGGCGCGTGGGTGCCGGCGATCTGGTCGTCATCGTTGATGGCGCTGGCCCAGCCCGCAGCCACGTGCTCGACCTGGATGCCGTCGTACAGGAAGGGGCCGTCCATGTTGCCCGTCACGTGGCCGAGGTCATTGACGTCGACGGCCTGCGAAGTCTCGTAGCCTAGGTCGAGGATGTCGATGCTGAAGCCGTCATCCCAGAGGAAGGCGATGCGGTCCCCTGCGGTCTCGTGCGCCCCGGCTACCTGTCCCGAGCTGTTGATCGCGTAGGCGTAGCTGTGATCCGCGCCGAACGTCCCCAGATCGGTGAGCTGATAGGTCGCCGACAGGAGCATCCGTTCCTCGAGCCGATCCAAGTCGAGGGTAGTCCGAATGGCAGGCATCCTGTGTTCTTCCCGCGTCAGGAAGCGTGAAGCTTTCATCAGCTCTGCGCCCTCCGTTCAGGCCGCGTTCGATATCAGTACACAGGCCACGCCGGCCCAGCAATGCCGTCGCCGCCGGTCAGCCGGCGCGCCCGGAAAGGCCACACAAGGGAATGGTGGACCTCCGTGACGCAGGAAGCCCCGATGTGTCGCGAGCAGTATACCCGGACATCGGCTCCGGTCAACCCCCTTGGATAGACGTGGCCGACGGCGATCCACCAGAGCCGTCAGGGCGGGCGAAGGATGGGTCTGCTGCCAGGGACGCTGCCGTGGCGAGGGACGCACAGCCGGCCCACGCCGTGCGCGCCCACATCCGAGACGGCCCGATAGAAAGCCGTCTGCCGCCCGATCTCCCGTGCCGGCCGAACTCCCCGCTAACGACGCCGGTCCTCCCACCCCGGTTCGAACAGCCGGATGAACTTGTCCTCACCGTATGGGTGCCGGGCGGCTTCCTCTTCGTCGAGCTCGACTCCGATGCCGGGCGCGTCGGAGGGCTCGATGTAGCCGTCCTTCACCGGAGGCACGCCCCGGAACACTTCGCGTGCCCACGGCACCAGGAAGTCGTCGAAGCACTCGTGGATCATGAAGTTCGGCATGGCGGCGTGCAGATGCGCGTTCAGCGCGGTGTTCAGCGGGCTCTGCGCCTGATGGCAGGCGACGACGGCCCCGTGCGCCTGCGCAAGGGCGGCGACCCGCATCGCGCCGCCCACCCCGCCGCAGCGTAGCGGTTCGGGCTGAACGATGGAGACCGTCCTGGGCGCCAGCAGGTCGGCGAACTCGCTCAGGTAGGTCAACCGCTCGCCGCTGGCAACCGGCACAGGGATGGCGCGGGCCACCTCGGCGGTGGCCTTCACGTCCTGCGAGTTCACGGGGGTCTCGAACCACGCGGGCCGGAACTCCGCCAGCGCGTGCCCGAGGCGCACGGCTGTCGCCGCCGTGAACCGGTCGTGCCCCTCGACCAGGACGTCCACCTCGTCGCCGACGGCGTCGCGGACCGCACGCACCAGGGACAGCGAGAGCTTCTCCTCCGCAGGATCGAGGGTGAGATACGCAGCCCCGAAAGGATCGAACTTCAACGCCGTGTAGCCCATCTCCTTGACCCGCGCGGCATGCTCGGCAAGTGCGGAGGGGTCGCGCGGGCACCTGTACCACGCGTTCGCGTAGACCCGGAGCCGCTCGTGCAGCTTGCCGCCGAGCAGGCGCCACAGCGGAACGCCCAGGCTCCTGGCCAGGATGTCCCAGCACGCGATCTCGATGCCGCACGCCGCAACAGTGTTGCGGAGGAACAGCCCTTTGTAGATCGCCTCGTAGACGCGCGCGGGCTCCCGGGGGTCCATGCCGACCACGAAGCGGCTGAGTTCCCTGACCTCTGCGGCCTGGGGCTGCGCGGTCAGGGACGTTGCCTCCCCCAGGCCCGAGATGCCTTCGTCCGTCTCGACGCGGACGATGACCCAGTTCTTCCACGGATTGCCGATGATGAAAGTGCTGATGCCCGTTATCTTCACGCCATCCTCCTGTCACCGGGCGGCAGCACCGTGGTCTGATGCACCGGCCCGCCGGGGGGAACCGGCGCCGGCCGCCCGAACGCTCAGCGTATCACGCGCCCCGCGCCGGAGCCCTTCATCAGCGCCTCGACCTCCGCCCGACTGGAGAAGTTGAAGTCGCCCGGCACCGAGTGGGCCAGGCAGGATGCGGCCGCGGCGAACGAGACGGCCGTCTCCAGGTCGGAAAGCTCCGGTGTGGTCAGCGCGTAGATGAGGGCCGCCGCAAAGGAATCCCCTGCGCCCACGCGGTCCACGATGTTGCGGATCTGGTAGGGCTCATAGCGTCCGTCCACGGTCGGCGCGAAGGTGGCCGCGTCGCTCGGTGCGTCGTAAACCATCACGCCCCAGTTGTTGTGCGACGCGGAGATGCTCTCCCGCAGCGTGATGCCGACCTTCGTGACGTTGCCGAACTGGTCCGTGATCTGGCGCGCCACGTCGGGGTAGCGGTCGACGGCCAGCTTGCCGGCCTCCACGTCCGTCTCCTCCGCCCGGATGGAGAGCACGTTCGCCGCGTCCTCCTCGTTGGCGATCACCAGGTCGACGTAACGGAGCAGCTCTCTCATCGTGCGCTCTGCCAGCTCGCGCGGCGGCGTGCCTGGCTCCCAGCGCCAGAGCTTCTTGCGGAAGTTCAGGTCGCAGGAGACCGTAAGGCCGCTGGCCTTCGCGTGCTCGACTGCGGCCAGCGCGGCGCCGGCAGCGCGCTCGGAGACGGCGGGCGTGATGCCGCTCACGTGGAACCAATCCGCCTCCGCGAAGACCTCTTCCCACCGGTAGGCCTCGGCCGGCGTCCGCGATATCGCCGATGCTTCCCGGTCATAGATGACCTGGCTGGGGCGCTGGTTTGCGCCGGTCTCCAGGAAGTAGAGGCCCAGGCGCCCCTCGTCCGTGCGGAGCAGGTGCGAGGTGTCGACGCCGATGTTGCGCAGCGCGCCCACGCATGCGTCCCCCATGGCGTGCTTCGGCAGCGCCGTGACGAACGACGCACGGCCGCCCAAAAGAACGAATGAAACGGCGACGTTCGCTTCCGAGCCCGCGAACGTGACGTCGATCGGTCCCGGCAGGGCTTGGCGCAGCCTGAGGAACCCCGGCGGCGCGAGCCTGCCCATGATCTCACCGAACGTAACCAGGTTGCTCATGGAGACAACACCTTTCTCAGAACTCAAGAGGAGGCCCGCCGCGGATGGCCGGCGGGCGAGCGCCCATTCAACCTGATTCCCTGGCGTCCCCGGCCAGGTCGATCGCCTGGCGGGCGGTCTCCGTGATGGCGGCCCAATCGTGCTGGCGTATCTTCTCCTTGCGGGCGATCCACGAGCCGCCCACGGCCAGGATGAGGGGGTCTTTCAGATAGGCGACCATGTTCCCCGCGTTGACGCCGCCGAGGGGCATGAAGCACAGCCCCAGGTGCGCGTAGGGGGCCGCCATGCTCCTCAGATAGGGCAGCCCTCCGATGGGCTCGGCCGGGAAGAACTTCAGGACCCGGCAACCCAGCTCGACCGCCCGTTCGACGTCCGACGGGGTGGCCACGCCCGGGGCGAACGGCAGCCCGGCCTCGCGCGCCGCCTCGACCACGCGCGGGTTGGTGCCCGGCGCGACGCCGAACGCGGCGCCGGCCTTCTTCACTTCGGCCACCTGACCGGGAGTCAGGATCGTGCCCACCCCTGCCACCATCTCGGGCACTTCGTGCACGACCGCTGCCAACGCTTCGACGGCCGCCGGCGTGCGCAGCGTCAGCTCCATGGCGTCGACGCCGCCGGCCAGCAGCGCGCGGGCCAGGGGCACGGCGTCCTCCGCCCTTTCCACGGTCAGGACGGCCACGGCCCCGCACTCGCGGATCCCTGCCGTCAACTCCTCGTTGAACATGGCTCGTTGTCCTCCTTCAAAGCCCTGCAAGCGCGTCTATAACCCGATCCGAGAGCAGAACTCCGGCACGCCTCGGACGCCCGCGTTGAGGCGAAAGAGCGCCCCGGCGCCCGCGCCCTCCTGCTCCTTCTTGTCGCCGCCGGCGGTTGTGACGTACATGTCCGCGTAGTCCTCGCCGCCGAAGGTCACGCTCGAGACCTTTCTGGCGGGGAACTGGACGCGGCGCTCTTCCGTGCCGTCCGGTGCGTAGCGGACGACGCATCGCCCGTCCCAGCGCGCCGACCAGACGCACCCCTCGGCGTCAACCGTCATGCCGTCGGGCACGCCTTCGCCCTCAGGGGTCTGGACGAACAAGCGCCGGTTCGCGATGGCTCCGCTCGTCTCATCGTAGTCGAACAGGTAGATCTCCCGCGCCCGCGAGTCGGTGTAGTACATTCGCCTCCGGTCGGGCGTGAAGCCCATGCCGTTGCTGCAGCCAATGCCGTCCAGCACAGCGGTAATCGACCTGTCCGTGTCTAGCCTGTAGAGCCTTCCCGGACGCTCTCCGGTCGGCATGGTGCCGCAGAAGACGCCCCCGGCCGGATCGGCGATCACGTCGTTGAAGCGGCTTTCGCGCTCGTCCGGGATCTCGTCAAGCACGTAGTCGAGGTCCCCGCCGCGCCAGACGGCGACGGCCCCCCGCGCCATGAAGAGCAGGAGCGCCCCGTCTTCCTGGATCGTGAAGCCGCCGACGACCTCTCCCGAGTAGCACTCTTGGTGGGCGCCGGTCGCCGGATCGTATCGGAACATGCGGCCGGCCGGAATGTCCACCCAGTATAGTCTGCCCTCGTCCGGGTGCCACAGGGGTCCCTCACCGGTAACGCAGGCGTAATCAGCGACGATCTCCGGTTCCATCTGGCGCCCTCGAATTGAGCCGTGTACAGGGACCGACCTCCAGCCGGCGCAAGTTACCCCACATCCAATCCCGCTGCAAGCGAGCGCGCAGGGCCGGCGGGCCCGATCGAAGCGCCCACTTGCCGTCCCCAGGGGGGACTGGTATAAGGACGCGCACGCGCTTGCGGTTCCGCTCGGATGCGGACAGGGAGAGCATAAGGCATGGGCGAACGGTTTGCGGGCAAGGCAGCGATCGTCACGGGATCCTCGTCCGGCATCGGCAAGGCTACGGCCCTCCAGATGGCCCGCGAGGGGGCCGCCGTCTGCGTGGTGGCGGACCGGAACGTCACCGGCGGCGAGGCCACGGCCGACGAGATACAGGGCGTCGGAGGAAGTGCGATCTTCGTGCAAGCCGACGTGTCGTCGGGCGCGGACTGCGAACGCGTGGTGGCCGCCGCAGTCTCCGCATTCGGCGGCCTGGACGTACTGATCGACAACGCCGGCATCACGCGGCGGGCCTCCCTGGAGGAGATGGACGAGGCGTTCTGGGACACGGTGCTCGACACCAACCTCAAGGGCGCTTACATGATGAGCAGGTTTGCGGCGGACGAGATCCTCAAGCGCGGCTCCGGCAGCATAGTGAACGTCTCCTCCGTGCACGCGGAGCAGACCCATCCCCGCTTCGCGGCCTACGCGGCCTCGAAGGCGGGGCTCTGCGGGCTGACGCGTGCGCTGGCGCTCGAACTCGGCCCGCGCGGCGTCCGCGTCAATTGCATCCTGCCCGGCACGATCGACACGACCCTCTACCCGCGCAAGGGCGAAGACGTGGACAGGGAGGCCTGGCGACCGCGGACAAATCCTGTGCAGGTCATGGGCAGACTCGGCTCGCCGGACGAGATCGCGGCGGCCATCTGCTTCCTCGCCTCGGACGAAGCCAGCTTCATCAACGGCGCCACGCTGGTCGCCGACGGCGGCATCCTGGGCAACCTGGGAGACGGCCTGTGAAGATAACGAAGCTGGAGACGCTGTTCGTCCGCCCCCGGTGGGTGTTCCTGAAGATGCACACCGACGAGGGAGTCACGGGCTGGGGTGAACCGGTCGTCGAAGGCTGGTCGCAGACCGTCGCTGCCGCCGTGCAGGAAATGGGACGCTACCTGATCGGGCAGGACCCACGCCGGATCGAGCACCACTGGCAGGCCATCTATCGAGGCGGCTTCTATCGCGGCGGCCCCGTGCTGACCAGCGCGCTCAGCGGCATCGAGCAGGCGATGTGGGACGTCACGGGCAAGTCGCTGGGCGTGCCCGTGCACCAACTGCTCGGCGGAGCGGTACGGGACAGGATCCGAGTCTACGCGCACGTCGGCGGCGAAAGCCTCGACGCTTACGCAGAGAGCGGACGCGCCGGGAAGGCGGCGGGCTTCACAGCCGTCAAGACCGCCCCCTTCGGTGCGGCCCGGTTCGTCGAGAGCAAGGCGTTCATGGACGAGTGCGTCGCCCGGATCGCGGCTCTGCGCGAGGCCGTGGGCGATCACATCGACATCGCCATCGACTTCCACGGCCGCGTCGGGCCGGCCATGGCCGTGCAACTCATCAAGGAGCTCGAGCCCCTCCGCCCCATGTTCGTCGAGGAGCCTTGCCTGCCGGAGAACGTGGACGCCATGGTCCGCATCGCCCGCAGCACCACGGTGCCCATCGCCACCGGGGAGCGGCTCTTCACGAAGTGGGCGTTCCGCGAGGTGCTGGAGAAGGGAGCGGCGGCCATCCTCCAGCCGGACCTTTCGCACGCCGGCGGGATTCTGGAGGTCCGCAAGATCGCGGCCATGGCGGAGGCCCACTACACGGCCGTGGCGCCCCACTGTCCGCTCGGCCCGATTGCCCTGGCGGCGTCTCTGCAACTCGACGCCTGCACGCCGAACTTCCTCTGCCAGGAGCAGGTCTGCCTGGGCGAGGGCTACCTGAAGGAGCCCTTCGTGGTGGAGAACGGCTATGTGGCCGTGCCGACGGGACCGGGCCTCGGCATCGAGGTGGACGAAGAGGCCGTCGCCGGGAAGCTCTACGACGGGTCGTGGGAGACGCCTCGGCTCTGGCATGAGGACGGCTCGGTCGCCGACTGGTGAGCGGTCGCTTACCCCCTTCCGGCGCGGACCTTCGACATCGCACTTTGGGACCGTGGCCGGGCCCGGGGCCGACTATGTCGCCCGTCCCGCGCCTGTGGGACGGGCTTTGGTAGAGTGACCGGGTGTTCCGGGGGCTGGCGCCCCCGGCCACCCATATGCCGTCCCTATCGGGACTTGCGGCGAGCTGCACGAGCCCAGACTCCTCGTCGCCCGCTCCCGCAGAGGCGGGACGGCCTCCTGGGAATGACCGAGAATGGCGCCTGACCCGCGGCCGTCAAAGCCCCGTCAGGGGCGACATAGGAATAGCCCCGGGCGTCAGCCCGGCGGCATCTCACGTGCCACCCCGGCCTTAGCCCGCCCCGCAGGCGCGGGGCGGGCGACATAACGCTGCATCGGCGGGCGCTCTGGAGTGCGGTCGGCTCGCTGCCGGTTTGCCGTCGCGGCAACTGCGCTGCCCGCGCCGGGACAAACGCCGCCCGACGACCCGGCACGTCTCATGTCCTTGACAGCCTGACATGGGGGCCGTACGCTAGAGAGATCGGCCTTTACAGCCTTGTCCTGCCCTAGACAGCGACCAGGATGCCGCCGCACGCCACCGCAACGGACGACCGATTGGCCGCGATATTCGCCCGTTACGCCGGCCAGCCCGGGGACATGATCCCCATCCTTCAAGACGTGCAGGCGGTGTTCGGCTACCTTCACCGGGATGCCATGTCCGCCACTGCGCGGTTCCTCAACCTGCCAGAGGTGGCGGTCTACGAGGTGGCCACCTTCTACACGCAGTTCCACCTGACCCGCCAGGGCGAACACCGCATTAAAGTCTGCCAGGGCACCGCCTGCCACGTGCGTGGCGCCGGGCGGGTGATGGAAGCCGTCAGCAAGAAGCTGGGCATCAAGCCGGGGGAGACCACCGACGACTACCAGTTCAGCCTCGAGCGCGTGGCTTGCTTCGGCTCGTGCGCCCTGGCGCCCGTCATGGTGGTGGACGGCAAGGTCTATGGC
>Ga0114922_10003367_pt1 | contig 14913 bp, 11 predicted proteins | sample AartaG_FD_100975 | JGI IMG/M metagenome (GOLD analysis project Ga0114922, IMG submission 100975) | Deep subsurface microbial communities from Aarhus Bay to uncover new lineages of life (NeLLi) - Aarhus_00045 metaG | ecosystem: Environmental > Aquatic > Marine > Oceanic > Sediment | place...
AAACGGCAGAAACGATATTTCCTTTGAAAAATGGATGGAACTGGATAGGGAATATATTGATAACTGGTCTTTAGGGCTTGATTTAAAGATCCTAGCTAAAACCATTCCCTCTGTCATCCGTGGCTCAGGGGCCTCATGAAAGATGAAACTGTTCTGATAATTGGTCGAATAAACGCTTTTTAACCTATCAGCTAACAGCTTTGGGCTATGGAAGGCTCGACTTCAAAATTCTGGTAAAGACCATTCCGGCGGTTTTGAGGGGATCAGGAGCGGCCTAGACATTTTGGGAGTATCAGGCTGCCCAGAGGCCGCTTTCGGCGAATGCGTCAGCTTAAAAATTGAGTATCATGGAGACAGCAATTGCTGCTCGATCTGAAGATTCTGCTATTAACACTGTCTGCTGTACTTTCACGAAGGGGTGCGAGGTGCGGATTTCAAACTTAAATGAATTCTGCAATTGTCGTTACAGAATCTATTTAGCATGCCTGACTTAAAAAACAGCAATAATAGTTCACGATTGACCAGTGGTTCTTTACTCGCTCGGAATACATTCTTTAACCTTGCTGGCCAGGGCATACCTTTACTGGTTGCTATATTTGCTATTCCTGTACTTATAAATGGATTAGGACTCGATCGCTTTGGCGTTCTTACTCTGGCATGGATGGTAATTGGCTATTTCAGCCTTTTTGACCTGGGGCTGGGACGCGCCCTGACAAAGCTTGTTGCTGAAAAGCTGGGCTGTGCGCAAGAAGATGAGATACCGGCCCTGGTGTGGACATGTTTGCTTCTTATGCTGATGTTAGGGGTGATAGGGGCAGTAGTGCTTGGCTTGTTTACTCCCTGGCTTGTTCACCGTATTCTTAAAATCCCTGAAGAATTACAACCTGAAACCTTACAATCATTTTATCTACTCGCTATTACCATTCCAGTTATCATCAGTACAGCAGGGCTACGAGGTATCCTGGAAGCCTTGCAACGTTTCGGGATCATCAATGCTGTACGCATCCCTCAGGGTATGTTTGCATTCTTGGGTCCCTTGTTGGTCTTGCCTTTTTCTCACAACCTCTTTCCTATAGTGGTAGTATTGACGATAATCCGATTGGTTACATGGATAGTCTATATGCTGCTTTGTCTTCATGTTCTACCTGCATTGAAGAAAGACGTTGTTATCAAACGCTACTTAATGGGTCCAATGATGCGCTTCGGGAGTTGGATTACAGTTAGCAATATCGTAGGTCCACTTATGGTCTATCTAGATCGGTTTTTAATCGGCGCTTGGTTATCCATGGCCGCTGTAGCATATTATGTGATTCCTTATGAATTAGTCACCAAGGTCTTGATTATTCCCGATGCATTGGTAAGAGTTATATTCCCTGCCTTTGCTACCAGTTTCGTTCAAGACCATAGCCGAACAACTCTACTTTTTGGGAAGTCGATTAAATACATCCTTCTAGCCCTGTTTCCCATTACTTTGATTATCGTGACCCTGGGAGAGGAAGGCCTTAATCTTTGGCTGGGTAAAGAATTTGCACAAAACAGTACCCGTGTTTTGCAATGGTTGGCTATCGGAGTATTCATCAACAGTCTGGCCCAGTTACCCTTTGCATTAATCCAGGGACTGGGTAGACCAGATCTGACCGCGAAACTACACCTTATTGAGCTACCATTTTACCTGCTCATATTCTGGTGGTTGATTAGTACTTATGGTATAGAAGGAGCGGCTATCGCTTGGTTAGCTCGCGTAACTGTGGATACTATTATTCTGTTCGGAATGTCTTATTTCTTATTATCTAAAAGTGCAATTATTATTCAGCGGATGACATTGGCCTTTCTGATAACCCTACTTATCATGGGATTTGCTATGCTGCCAATGACCATTACTATGAAGGTAATCTTTCTTATGGTGATATTGTCAACCTTCGCTATTCTTTCATGGTTTCTGATTCTCTCGCCTGAGGAACGTATGCTACTACAAAATCGGCTCAAAACAAGCCGTGTTTATAAATAAAAAACAAACAAATAAAGGATATCCATGTCAGTTCATTGCATCGTCAACCAAATACGCTGTAGGCCTTGCTCTGAGTGCATCCTGTGCGGCGAAAAAGGAGAAGCATTTTATCAAAATTTGAATGATCTCCTCTTTGGTGTTCCGGGGCGATGGAATCTAAAAAAGTGTCCAAATCCAGAATGTGGGCTTATTTGGCTGGATCCAATGCCATTGGAAGAAGACATCAGCAAGGTATATGTAACCTACTATACCCATCAAGATTCCAATGAGGTTCACAATACTTTGCTGAGACGCTTATACAGTTTTATTAAGGAAGGCTATCTAGCAACAAAATATGGCTACCATAGAAGTTCGCTTGCAGCTTGGGAAAAGTTTTTGAGTATATTGATCTATCTTCATCCGCTTAGGCGTGCAAGTATTGATAACAGCGTCATGTATTTACCTGCGAAAGATAGCGGTCGCCTGCTAGACGTCGGGTGCGGTAGTGGACAAAGACTCAAGTTAATGCACGATATGGGCTGGTGTGTTGAAGGCGTTGATTTTGATCCGGCTGCTGTTAACAACGCTAAGAGCAAAGGATTACAAGTACGGCTTGGCAAGCTGGAGACCCAGAAATATCCCGACAATCATTTTGACGCGATCACCATGAACCACCTTATCGAACACGTTCATCATCCCTTGGGACTTCTACACGAGTGCTACCGTATTCTCAAGCCTGGCGGTTGGTTAGTAGTGGTCGCCCCGAATTGTGAAAGTTGGGGACATAAAATATTTGAAAGAAATTGGATAGGTCTTGATCCACCAAGACATCTTTATGTGTTTTCTATGATGACTCTTAAAAAATTAGTAGACTCTGCAAGTTTTAAAGTCGCCTTCATTCAGTCAAGCGTCTCTAGCGATTATATATTTAGTGCTAGTTATGCCCTCAGTAAAAATGAAATCATTCAAAACGGGCACGTAAAGTTGGGCTTACTTAAGTCCTTTATGGCAAAATTTGTTACATTTCTACAATCTATAATTTTATTGGCAAAACCTAATATAGGAGAAGAAGTTGTCTTGATAGCGGAGAAATTAAACAAATGAAACAAGACACTGTAATCACTTGAAATTTTAAGATTTATGCGAGGGTAATAAAAAGCTCGTGGAATCTGTCACTTTATTAATTGCTTTTTCAGGTTTGATTTTGGCATTTTCTTTAAAACCCATGCAAGGATTATTTGTATACCTTGTCGGACTTTTCTGGTATCCACAAATGCTGACTTTATCCATCGGCACCATTGACTTCACTGTCAGTAGAATTATTATTTTAGGACTTTTAGCTAATATCTTTTTCCGCACAAGGCTTGTACGTGAATTCAAATGGAACCTGATGGACACTCTCATTGTAGCATATGTTTTTGGTCAATTGATTGCATTGGCAATATCCAAAAATGTACCTGTAGAAAAATTTATTGAGCGACAAGGCGGCGCTTTCTTTGATACAGTTCTTCCATATTTTGCAGCACGGTTTATCATTAATTCCAAAGCTCGTCTTTTAGATTTCATAAAATATACAGTTTTCATTGCTATCCCTCTGGCTGTCGCAGGTGTTTATCAATCTGTTACTGGATTTGATCCGACAGGCTTTATGACAAAACACTTTGCATGGGGGTATGATGTTAGCCTGCCTGAAATGAATAACCGGATAATACCCCGATTAGGTTTTTATCGAGCATATGTTACTTTCGTAGTTCCTATTACCTTTGGACTGTTTTTCGCAGGACTTGCCCCTTTATGTATAGGTATTTGGAAGCAGAAGATATGGAAGAAACCAACAATTATTGTGTTATTTGCTTTAATGCTGATTGGAATCCTCTCATCAATGTCGAGCGCCCCTTATTTCTCAATTGCTGCGAGCCTGACTATATTAGCATTGTATAAATTCAGAAGATTCTGGGGTGCAATCTATATCACACTTTTTGTTTTAAGTTTTATTATAATCGTTCAGGTTTACAGCAACCAGCCCTTTCACGAGTACTTGACGAGATTTGCGTTTAGCAGCGAAAATGCATTTTACCGTATTAATCTTGTTAAAGAGGCATTCTCTGGAGGTATGACAAATCATTGGCTTGCAGGATATGGATATGTAGGCTTTGGTCTAGGAATTTTTGAAAACATTGATTTCAACTGGGAACACACTGATTTTGTAAATATTTATATTGGTATTTTAGTGCAATATGGGCTTTTAGGTTTACTTCCATTCCTCGGCATAAACATTCTTTATTATCTTCGATTGTATCAAGCGGCAAAGCTTACATCAAATCATGCTGATTCATGGCTGATCTGGTGTTTTTTAGTAACGCTCGTTGGATGGAATATAGCAATGATGACAGTTTCTGCTATGGGACAAGTGAGAACACTTTTATATAGTCTAATTGCTATTTGCTGTAATATGCCATACATAATGAAGATAACAAATCGCTTTTCAGAGCATCCTAAAAGTGAACAATACTTGTAAATAAAAATGACTTAATATGTTTCTTAAAGGTAATTGCATGATTGATCTCTCGATTATTATTGTCAACTGGAACACGAAGGAGCTACTACGGAAATGTATACATTCGGTGTACGAAACCACTCGAAACGCTACGTTTGAGGTTCACGTTGTGGACAACGGCTCCTCCGATGGTAGCACTGAGATGGTAAAGATAGAGTTCCCGCAGGTGAAGCTAATAGAAAACAAGCAAAATGAAGGGTTTGCGAGGGCAAATAACAAAGCGATCCACAGAACTAAAGGCCGGTATGTCCTTCTGCTTAACAGTGATACTGTCGTTTTAACCCAAGCACTAGATAAGATGGTCACATTTATGGACGCGCATAGACAGGCAGGTGTTGTGGGCTGTAAGTTGGTCAACAAAGACGGCACCCTACAATTATCGGCGGCTTGGTTTCCCAGTGTGGCCAAGGCCTTCTTCGGTGGCAATATCGTGCCCAAGGCGCTGGGCCGGTTGCTTAGTATGGAGAGGTTTCCAGGACAAACTTACCTGACGGCTAAAGCACACGAGGAAATCCGAGATGTTGATTGGGTCTTTGGTGCATGTTTTATGGTCAGAAAGGCGGTTATCGACGATGTAGGTCTATTGGATGAAAATCTCTTTATGTATGGTGAGGAAATCGAATGGTGTATGCGGATCAGAAAAGCGGGGTGGAAGGTGATGTACTTCCCAGGCGCAAAAATTGTCCATTATGAAGGTGGTAGCACAAAATATGCAATTGGTGTTAAGCGCGCTGTGCAGAGAAAAGCATTTGCAGAAAGGTACATTTACCACAAACACCACAATGTTCTTTCCTCCTTCCTCTATGATCTCCTTGCTGCCACAATGGCAATAGTCAAGCTTGTCTTGTGGGGCGTATTGGCACTGATTCTTCCTAATAAGGATAGCGTGAGGAAGCGCTCGTCCTACCATCTGGGGGTCCTGAATTCCATCTTCAACTCCAACTGCATGACTGAACATAGAGTAAGGAATTAAGGATGCAAAACGTAGGATACGTCCTTGTTACTCCGGCCCGCAATGAGGCGGATTACATCGCTCACTATCAGAAGCTTATGTGGTGAAAAAGTCAAATTCGAATGACAAATGATGGAAACATATGGGAAACCATGAAAGACTTTTCAGAAGAACACAGTCGTATGCATTCGTGATCGGGTTGTTCGTATTTGTTGACTATAACTGTGGCAAATACTGCGAGTACAACATATCAAGTGTTAAGTGCCCTACATTAGAAGGGATGATTAATGAGAATTCTTTGTCTTAGCTATGAGATACCTTCCCCGCCAGACAGTGGGGATAGCATCTACACGCTCAATCTTCTGGGGCAATTGACGCAGAATGGGCACTACGTTCATCTGGTTTGCTTTGGCAAAAGCCGAGAAAGGTTACAGGGGCATGTCGCGTCTAGCCGTATAGATAGAAGTGTGGCTGATTCTGTATTTCCATATGCTTTGTACGTCACGAAAGTACCATTTGTCGCCAAGAGCCCATGCCGGGCGTTCTTTTCTTTTCGTCCGGGAATGATCGCCAACCGGTTTTCGCGCAAATATATCAGGACGGTTCTGTCCATCCTTGATGACGAACCACCCTTCGATGCCATTATTGTCAACCACTTCAAAATGGCTTATTTAATCGAAGCGATCAGGCCTAATGTCCGCGGAGCCAAAACGATTCTAATTACGCACAACGCCGAGGCCCCGCTCAGTAAAACCGTTTACACCAACCACAAGAATCCTTTTAAGAAGTTTCCTTACTACCTCGACTACCTCAAGATGAGACGCTATGAGCCACGCTATCTCAGGCAATATGATGCCGTGACTGGTATCGGCCAGATGGATTGTGACTACTTTGCGGGTGAATATGGTTTGTCGAACGTGCACGTTCTGACGCCGGGAATCGATCTAAACGAATATCCTTCCAGATTCCCTGACCCCGCGAGGGATAAGGCAGCCATCGTCTGCGGGTCGTTTTTGTGGGAACCGAAGAAACTAAACTTGCTCTATTTACTGAATTGTAAAAAATTTCACCTGCTTAAAGAGAACGACATCACTGTGTTTGTCGTTGGTCAGGCTGATCCGGCCTTCGTCGAGCATGTGAACAGAGCTTATTCAGGCGTTAAGATGACAGGCCGCGTCGCGGATGTGCGGAGGTATTACGACGGCTGTTCTATTGCTCTTATTCCCGAACTGATGGGTGGAGGATTTAAGTTGAAGCTCCTTGAGGCAGCAGCCTTAAAAAAGGCCGTTGTCGCCCTTGCCAACGCTATAAACGCACCGTTATTCCAAGCGGGGACTCATTACATCAAAGCAACGGACTTCAATGATCTCGTGGAGAAAGCAATTTGGTTGATGAAAAGGCCGAAGGAGATAGAAAGGCTGTCTCGAAACGCTTATGATTTACTCGATAGGAAGTACACGTGGCAGAATACCCATCATAAGCTGATGAATATTATTAAAACAGCAAGGGGGAAATAGACAGTTATCGGACAGGCCTGAGTTGTGTCGAAAGATGGGACACGCTGGAAGGGAAAAAGTGCTCTGCGAATATTCGCCGGAAAAATATTACGAGCGTTTGATAGCTGTTTACGAAAAGGCCATAAAGTTGGTCCGTACCTGCCTTTGATTGTTGACTTAATCAGCAATCAAAAGCTTTCTGAAGAGATTTCCCAAGCTGCATACAATACAGTAGTCAATCACTTTTCGATTGATATTGTTTGTAAATCACTTTCGCAAATATATGATGCTTTTGACAGAAAACAATGACCATATTTAGTTTTTACTTTATAGAGGATTCACTCAAGTATAAGGCATAGTTTTTAAGAAATGAGGTTGTGCAATATGAGCACTATATTAGTTACAGGTGGAGCAGGCATGATTGGATCAAATCTGGTCAAGCGCCTTGCTCAAGATATCACCATTGAGATTCGTGTCGTTGACAATCTTTGGCGTGGGAAACGAGAATACCTCGAAGACGAGCGAGGGAAGCCTGTCATAGACATGGCACGCAGCTTTTTTGAACTGGATTTACGTAACCCAGTAGCATGTGGAACAGCAGTAAAAGGAATTGATGAAGTTTATCATCTTGCTGATGTGGTCGCAGGTATCAAATACATATTTGCAAACCAGACTCAGGTCTTTCATGATAATGCTCTTATTGATACAAACATGCTTAGAGCTGCATCTCAAGCGAACGTCAAGCGTTTTCTGTATGTTGGCACAGCTTGCAGCTATCCACGGAAAATGCAATTTGGTGTTGAAGCACCGCCTCTCGTGGAGGAAGATATTTTACCCGCTGAACCAGAATCCGCATACGGTTGGAGTAAACTGTTCGCCGAATTGCAGACCGAGCTTTACGGTCAGGAAACAGAAATGCAGACGGGGGTTTTGCGATTGCATAATGTATACGGAACTCCAACTGATTTTTCAGCAGAGAAATCCCAAGTTATTCCTTCATTGATCGTAAAGGCTATTCGTTATCCTACTGAACCTTTTGTTGTTTGGGGTAGTGGAACGCAGGGCCGCTCATTTGTTCACGTTGATGATGTGGTTGAAGGTCTTGTGTTGATGGTGGCAAAAGGTCTGGGTAAAGGTGCTGTACAGATTGGCACAGATTATTGTACATCCATAAAAGAGCTCGCAGAAACCATTGTGAAGATTAGTGGTAAGGACATTGATATAGAATATGACCACAGTAAACCAGAAGGTGATAAGGGGCGTTGTGGTGATTGTACAAAGGCCAAAAGGGTTTTAGGATGGACACCTAAAGTTAATCTAGAGCTAGGTTTAGCAAGGGTGTACAGATGGATTGAAAATCAGCTTACTATGCAATAAGCAATAACTTTTGCCAGGCTTGTTTTATTGCTTCGTGAATCTTATGTGGCAGGGAGGCACGCCTCAAGGATTTTGTCAATGGTAGATGGTGAATGATTGCAAAAATAATCTTAGTTTATTTCTACAATTGGATTCTGGGGGATTACCGTTTAAAAGGGTGCTTACTGCTATGTCAAATATAGACTGTCCTGACAGCAATAATCGGTTGCGCATCGGCGGTGCCACAATCGATTCACTAGATTTGCCTTCTCTATTACTCAGGCTGGACGAAATGGTAATGGGCGGACAGCAGCATTATGTCTGTTTCTGTGAAGCTCATAGTTGTGTGCGCGCAACTTTAGAAGAAGACATGCAACATATCTTCGAAAGAGCTTCTCTGGTTTTACCTGACGGAGTTTCGATGACCTTGGGTGCTCGTTTACTTGGGAAAAAACTGCCCGCTCGTTTAACCGCTTCTTTGGTTATGTTAGAATACTGTCGGCACAGCGTAGAAAAAGGCCTTAAACATTTTTTCTACGGATGTGCAGAGGGTGTACCAGAAAAGGTGGCAGATAACTTGGAAAGGCAGGTTTCGGGTCTTCAGATAGTAGGAACATACTCTCCTCCTTATAGGCCCCTCACAAACAAGGAAGAGGTGGATGTAAAACACAGAATTGAGGAAAGCGGTGCTGACATTCTATGGGTAGCGTTGGGAGCACCTAAACAAGAGAGGTGGATGGCTGATCACGTCGGCAAAATCAGTGTTCCTGTAATGCTTGGTGTAGGTGTTACGTTTGATTATTTCAGCGGCAATCGTAAGTGGGCGCCTGTTTGGATTCGTAAAGTAGGCTTGGAATGGGCTTATCGTATGCTTACTAGCGGAAGAATTTGCCGACGTGGTCTGATCTCCTTGCCCTTATTTATCCTGATAATCATGAAACAAGCCATATTTACTTGGTTGGGCTTTTACCGAAAGCCAAATCAAGTAGGGTGAGGAAGGGTATCCGACACGATTGTGGCGGATTAGGCTATGGTTCCTATCCCACTCTTCATTCACCCAGAGACTCACTAAATGAGCCATAACTGAAATCACTAACTTCACTATATGAGGTAATACGAAATGAAGAACGTTACAGAAAAAACAGGTGGTTTTTTTGAGAGATATGCAAGCCAATTTGATGGTATTTACGACACCCAAAATAATACAGGCTTAACCGGTTGGATCAATCAATATCTTAGAACTAGTATGGCTATCCGCTATCAAAAAACATTTGAGACCCTTCATCCAATGCAAGGTTATTCTGTATTAGACATTGGATGTGGTTCTGGACGATATATAGTAACATGCCTTGCACTTGGTGCATCAAATGTTATTGGAATAGATCTTAGCGAAAAAATGATCTCAATAGCAAAAGCTGCTGTGAAACAGTTAGATACTGTCAATCCAAATGTTCAATTCATTTGTGAAGATTTCATGTCATACTCATTCAGTGAACAATATGATTATGCAATTGTTATGGGAGTTATGGATTACATCGAAAATCCTAAGGACTTTCTTACGAAATTGAGTAAAACGGTCAGTGTGAAAGCAGTTCTCAGCTTTCCGATTGCAGAAAGCATATGGACCTTGCAAAGAAAGGTACGCTACAAACTCAGAGGATGCCCTCTTTACTTTTACAGGAGAGGACAGTTGGAAGAGTTGATGAAGTACTCAGGGTTCAAGTCCTATTCGATCGAACGGATAGCAAGGGACTATTTTGTGGTGGCTGAGGGATAGAGTACCTCCGCACGCAAGTACTTTCCTGTCTTTGAGTTGGAAGAAGAATACCGTGCTCTGGAAAAGTGTTCTTTCTATTGATGTAGAAGACTGGTTTCATCTTTTAGACAGTCCTGATGTGCCAAGTATTGAGCAGTGGGCTAAACTTGAGTCGCGCATAGTACACAATGTTGAAGTAATGCTGGCTATGCTCGACAACTTTTCTGTAAAAGCGACATTCTTTTGGCTCGGATGGGCAGCCGAGCGACATAAGAACCTTGTGCGGAAATGCCACAATTCAGGCCACGAAATAGCCAGTCACGGCTATGCTCATCTCTTGGCTTATGAAGTCGGTGCGGACGCTTTTCGTCAGGATATCATCCGTGCCAAGGCCATTCTTGAAGACATAACCGGAGAACTGGTCAGAGGTTTCCGGGCACCTGGTTTTGGTATTACGAACAAGGCCCCTTGGGCTTTTGACGTGATCAAGGAAGCGGGCTATCAATATGACTCCAGCGTTTTTCCGGCCTCGCGAGGCCACGGCGGCATGCCTGATTCCCAACTAGGGCCGTATACTGTTGATACAGAAAATGGCCTGCTTATCGAAGTTCCGATGTCGGCAGTTGAAGTGATGGGCAAAAGGTTGAATTTATTCGGTGGAGGGTACTTACGAGTTGCTCCCCAACGGCTTATTCAGTGGGGTATAAAAAAACTTCACAAGGCAGGACACCCACTTATAGTTTATGTACACCCCCGTGAGATCGACCCAAACCACCCACGCTTACCGTTAAGCCCGATAAGACGTTTTAAGTGTTATGTGAATCTCAAAAGCACTCTGCCTAAGCTGGAGTGGCTTTGCCGAGAATATAAGTTTTGTACGATGCACGAGCTGGTAGATGAATTCAAGAACAATCTGTAATTAAGGGTTCCTTATGAAAATCATCAATATTGTCGGCGCTCGTCCTAATTTTATGAAGATTGCCCCACTTATGGCGGCATACCAGAAGTCTAAACAGATCGAACCTGTTTTGGTTCACACCGGCCAGCACTACGATGAGAAAATGAGCGACTTATTCTTTAGCCAGTTGGACATACCTGAGCCGGATATAAACCTGGAGGTTGGCTCCGCAAGTCACGCTGTTCAGACTGCTGAAATTATGAAGGCCTTTGAGCCTGTTGTGCTTGAGCATAAACCTGATGTTGTCCTCCTCGTCGGTGATGTCAATAGCACCATAGCCTGTGGTCTTGTAGCAGTTAAGCTGGGTGTAAAGCTCGTGCATATCGAGGCAGGCCTTCGTAGTTTTGACCGCTCGATGCCCGAAGAAATTAACCGTGTCTTGACAGACTCTATCAGCGATTTACTTTTCTGCACAGAGCAAAGCGGCGTTGATAATCTCCGCCGCGAAGGCGTCCTGGAAGAGAGAATCTTCTTGGTCGGTAACGTAATGATTGATACTTTGCTGAAGAATAGGGCAAAAGCCGCAACTTCAAATATTTTAAGCCAATTCAATCTTGATAGCAATGACTTCGCTGTTCTGACTTTGCATCGCCCCACCAATGTAGATGACCCTGTTACGTTTGGTCGAATCCTCGATGCACTTGAAATCATACAAAACGATATGCCTGTAATTTTCCCGATCCACCCGCGAACGCGGAAGAACCTCACCTTTTTGTCCCTTGGCCGGCGTGTCGAAAAGCTGCCCAACCTGCGGCTAATCGAACCGTTGGGCTATCTTGATTTTCTCAAGCTGATGTCTTCTGCTAAACTGGTGCTAACCGATTCCGGCGGCATACAAGAGGAGACAACTATTTTAAAAATCCCCTGTTTGACATTGCGGGAAAATACCGAGCGTCCAATTACTACAGAAGTAGGTTCTAACAGAGTTGTTGGTACCGATACAGACAAGATAATCGAAACTTATCGACAGGTGGTGGATGGCGGCTGGTGCAAGCCTCAGATTCCATCGCTCTGGGATGGCCACGCAGCCGAGCGTATTGTGAAAATAATTTTGGACAAACTGTAAGTAACTCAAATTGTCAAAGCCAAATCTTTAATCGCTAAAACAAGCTTTTTTCCGAACAATGATAAAGGTCAAGAACTTCTTTAATATCAAGTGGCTGATAGTTGCGGTGACTTTTGCAGCGGGTGTTCTCGTTTTTTCCCGTCTATTCCCGCCTATTCCCGCCTATTCCCAGCTGAACGGCGAGTTTGGCTGACTGGCTTTCTAATATTATAGGCATCTTCACTGTTTTGCTCTTTTCGATTATTTTGAAGCCAAGACCTCAATCAACCTTATCCAGGAATCCAATGGCTGAAACCTAAATAGTGACAGCTTAAAGCTGAAGACTAATAAAAAAACCGGCATCGTTGGGTAGTTCGGCGCTTTCACGAAGTTCCGCCGAATTCTTCCCTATCCTTGGCGATGGCGGTCAGGAGGGTCGGTGGACCGACCCTCCTGTTTTTTTTATCGGCTTTAAAGGCTTCCACCTTGACGCCAAAACATCAGTCACTCATGCTCGCAGGGTATCAACATTCATCCGGACCTAACATTCTCGTAAAATAGAGTGTTACTGGACTGGTCTTGCCAAGCTCAAAACACAAGCAGGTGTCAAATTCCTACTTAATGATTTTTGTAATTATTTTTCTATCTCTTCTGATAGTCCCGACCAAATCTCAATTATCTCGCAAAGTTTGGGGTATTGCTCTAAAAGATTGGCCAAGGTTTTGGCGAGAACTGATATTGTCCAAGTTTGAAAATAAATACCCGATGAAAAACTACAACCAAACTACAACCAAACTACAACCATTTTACATTTAACTGTTTCTATTACGGAGGTATGTTATGAATGAGTCTAAAACCCAGACTTCCCCTTATTTGCTACACATCAGGTTTGAAATCTGACAAGGTACCGGTGCTGTGACAACTGCTCTCAGATAGATGCCAAAACCCTTTTTGCCTGTAACCATTGGGACCATATAAGCCTAAATATAACGAAAAATGCAGCAGAAGTGGTTTTAATGCTGAAATTCGCTGATTTTCTTATAATTTTCTATAATTTTCTATAATTTTCTTGACTTCTACACCGTTAATGTAGTAAAATCAAGCATTGTTGAATTTTTAGCAGGAGGAGCGGTGGTGAAGCAGCTTTTTCTTTTGAAGAGTTTTCCCACTTACTGTTGGGAAAAACATAAAACTCTGACCTTGAATGTGGAAGGCCACGAGGTTTCGGATCCCCATTTCGACGTTCTTCTTTTTTAAATATATAAGGCAGGTAAAAGCCAAAGCCGTTGTTGGCAGTTGGCAGCCTGCCTGACATTCACGGATGAAAAGGCAGGATAGATTGTAAGAGAAACAAGCCAGCCTGTATTTCCAACACAAGGATGTATTAGGTCAGGTTTGCGCATTGGGTGCAGCCGGTGAGAAGAAATTTTTGATTTATCCAAAGTTTACGGAGGTAAAAGTGATGAAACGGTTATTAACAAAAGAAATGGTGGCGATTATCGCCATCGCAATGATTGCCGTGCTGTGTACAGGTTCGGCACAAGCGCAGACTGTGATTGTGTTTGATGCAAACAGCTCCAGTTTCATGGAAGGCGCCCAGACGCTAACCTGGTCGCACACAATTGCCGGCGGCAGCAGCCGTCTTCTGGTCGTGGGCTTGGCCACCAAAAATCGAAAAGCCGGTGGCGCAGTAGTAAGACACGTCGCATATAACGACGTCAATATGGTTGAGGTAACGGGATCCTACATATATGTAAATAGAGGACAGACAAATTTATATTACATGCTGGATGCCAATCTGCCTTCAGCGGGAACCTACCCGGTTGTGGTTACCTATGAAGGCAATGTCGATTGTAGTGTTGGCGGTGCTGTTTCGCTGGAAAACGTAAAACAACAGCCTGCAGAGGTGGTTGATACCAACTCCGGCCAATCCATGCACCCCATCTCCACCGACATCACTACTCTGACCGATGGTGCCTGGGTACTTGATGTGGTTAGCCTCCAGAAGGTTGATGGTTCGTTTGACCCAAACACCGCCGGTATGGTGGAACGCTGGGACGAAATTAGCGGGACAAGTCAGCAATCTACAACGGGAGCCGGCAGTACCAAGCCGGTAGCATCGGCGGGACTGACTACGATGAGCTGGAGCTATAGTACCTACCTCAACAATTGGACCCACTCGTTAGCGGCGTTCGCACCCGCAGCAGTAGCACCGCCTACGTATACCGTTACAGCTACGGCCGATGCGAATGGTACGATTGATCCCAACGGCGCCATCATTAAAAATGCCGGCGAAGACCAGTTGTTCACAGCAACGCCTAACGGCGGCTACACGGTGGATACGTGGTATCTGGACGGCAACAGCGTGCAGGTAGGAGGCACTACGTACACGCTCACTAACATCCAGGCCGATCATACGATTCAAGTAACATTCGAGCCAATACAGTATACCGTTACAGCTTCAGCGGGAGCGAACGGTTCGCTCGATCCTAACGGAGCTATCACCGTTAATCATGGTGACAATCTACTATTTACAGCGACACCGGATGCCAGCTATAACGTTGATACATGGTCTGTCGATAACAACAGCGTACAAATCGGAGGCACGACCTATACACTAACCAACATTCAAGTCAACCACACCGTCCTCGTTACATTCACACAGACGCTGCTGCCTCCTGTGATTACCTCAACGCCGATAACTACAGCTACTGTAAATCAGGCATATACCTATGATGTCGATGCCACAGGTATCCCTGCACCGACCTACTCACTTACAACGTCACCGACTGGAATGACGATTAAC
>Ga0114922_10003368_pt1 | contig 14911 bp, 10 predicted proteins | sample AartaG_FD_100975 | JGI IMG/M metagenome (GOLD analysis project Ga0114922, IMG submission 100975) | Deep subsurface microbial communities from Aarhus Bay to uncover new lineages of life (NeLLi) - Aarhus_00045 metaG | ecosystem: Environmental > Aquatic > Marine > Oceanic > Sediment | place...
TAGCTATTTAATCCTAAGATGCCTGGAGAAAGATAAAGAGAAAAGATATCAGAGTGCGGGAGAAGTTCGCTCTGAGCTCACGAATATAGAGGAAGGCATCCCGACCACAGAAAGAATTGTTCCTGAGAGAAAGCCCCTCACATCAAGGGAGATAACAGTAAAGTTTAACTTGAGGAAGCTCCTCATCCCAGCTTTATTAGTGCTGGTCTTTGCAATATCAGCATTGATATTATTGCGGGGACCAAAGTTAGACGTTGATCCGAATCGTGTTGTCGTGGCTATTTTCGAGAACCAAACCGGAGATGAACTGCTGGATCCGCTCGGCCGTATGGCCTCAGATTGGATCTCACAAAGGATTTCTCGAACTGGCGATATCGAAGTAGTGCCTACCATGGCAGTCTTACAAGCATACAGCATGTTACTTTCCAAGGAGGATATTCCTCAGAATGCAAAAATACTCCGTGCCCTGGCCAAGGACACAGGAGCAGGAACCATGGTTTCTGGAACTTATTACCTGACGAATCAGGAGCTCCATTTTCAGGCCCACATAACAGATGTTCAGAGCCAAAAGCTTATTCACTCTCTCGAGCCTGTAAAGGGAACGCTCGATAATAAAATGGATGTTATTCAGTTACTAAGCCAGAAAGTCATGGATACTGTGGCTGTATATTTTGATAAAATATTTGGTGGGCATTCGACCACATTAAGAAGAAGACCTCCTCCGTATGAAGCCTATCAAGAATTCTTACTTGGGACAGAATCTTTTGGTGTGGACTATGCCGAAGCGATTCGCCATTTCACCCGTGCTGTTGAGCTTGATCCATCGTTTTTACTCGCAAAATTTTATATTGCTGTAGCTTACGGCAATCAGGGGAGATACGCAGAAGCAGACACGATCATCCAGGTTATCAAGGAGAACCGCGGGCAGCTACCTCAGTTTTATTGTTACATGTTGGATTGGTATACAGCCGATTTAAAGGGTAAACACGAAGAAGCGCTGCGTTTTGTTATCAAGGCAGAAAAAATGGTTCCTAAAAATGTTGTTATTAATTATATGCACGGATATTGTGCGCTATATATTAACCGTCCTCAGGAAACAGTGAAAACGTATGCCAAGATGGATTCTGTCGACCCAGAAATTTTATACAGAAGGCTAGTTGGTGCCTGGAGGATTGGAGCTCTGGCCGATGCTCTTCACATGTTGGCAAAATATAAGCAAGAGTTAAAAGAAGTGAGGAAAGGCCAGAAATATTATCCCAATAATTTAAGGCTGCGTTCTCGTGAAGCACGCGCTCTGGCGGCGCTTGGTAAGATAGATGCAGTCAGAGAGGTGATAGAAAAGAGCTTGGTTGTGATCTCTTCCAGTGGAACTCCAGGCGATGTCATGCTTGTAGCTGCCCGGGAACTTCGCGCCCAAGGTCATATGGAGGCCTACGAGGAAATAGCGAACCGAGCAGTCGAGTGGTACCAGAACAGGCTTCGAATGAAGGAGGTAAATGAAGCCATGCACAGTGATCTTGCGACAGCACTGTATACTGCTGAAAGGTGGGATAAAGCTCAAACTGTTTTTGAAGAGTTGGCAGAGGACGATTCAGAAAATATTGAATACAAAGGAAGGATTGGCTTGTTGGCTGCCAGAAAAGGTGAACGGGATAAAGCGCTTAAGATTTTTAAGGAATTAGAGAGGATTGACCGTCCTTACTTATTCGGCAAGCATACGTACATGCGTTCCCGTATTGCATCGCTTCTCGGCGAAAAAGAAGAGGCAGTTGTACTCTTGAGGGATGCGTTCGCCCAGGGATTAACATATGGTGTCTATTTGCATTATGAGATGGATTTGGAACCTATCCGCAATTATAAATCCTTCCAAGAACTTCTTAAGCCAAAAGGGTAGTTGTGAATTCCTCACCCTCTGTGAAAATGGGGCCTGGTCATTTCGGCCTTTTCATTTTGGAAAGCCTCTTGCTTGCATCCTCCACTTCAGCTATCCCCGGGTCAGCGTCCTTCCAGAGGTCGAGGAATTTCTTGTAGTGTTCGCTAGCTTTAACCGCATCACCTTTCTCCTCATAAATCTTCCCGAGCATAAAAAAAGCCTTAGCATAGATGTCTCCATCCCACAACCTGCCTGTTGTCAGTTTGGTTATTTTTTCATATTCTTCGCGAGCTTTTTCAAAATCCCCAGCTCTGTAATACGTTAAAGCTAAGGAATCAAAAAATACGGCAAGATTGTCGCCGTAAATGGCTTCGTATTGGAATGGTAACAAGGATAATGCTTTCTCAAATTCCTCGATGGCGCTGGAATAATTCTCTCTCTCAAGCTCTATAAGCCCCATCAATAGGTAGAAATATCTCAAAAGCTTCTTATTCATTCCTATTCGAATCAAATCCTCAAGCTCGTCCGCTGTTCTTTGAGCATCATCCAGCAACTTCATTTCAAGGTAAGCACGTGTTTTTACCAGTAAAGCCATTCTTTGATCATTCTCTAATTCCTCTTCCATGGCTATTTTCCAAACGTTTTCTAGCTCGTTCAAAACATTTTTAGGATTTCCCGTATTTAAATATAGTGCTGCCAAGCGAAGATGGGAGGAAGATTTCCAGGTCTTTTCCCCGATATTTTCTGCATGTTCAATAGCATGTTTGAATTGATCTTTTGCTTTGTCAAACTTTCCCTGCAAAATATATAACGCTGCCAAACGCTCTATACCCACGATCTGGGCCGCTGGTTCGGTTGCTTCCAAGAGTTTCTGAAATTCTTTTTCCGCTTTCGCCAGATCCCCTCTATACAAGTAGATGTCTCCTTTTGTGAAGACAAAATACCAAAGTGGGAGAAGAGCGATGGCCTTATCCAACTCAACAAGAGCGAGATCATATTTTCCCTGACAGAGATAATTCTGAGCTAAATTCCAACGGATGATTGGATCGTTTGAAAAATTATATAGATAATCCTTAAGAACTTCCTGTGCTTCATCATACAATCCTTTTGCCGCATAGGCATCTCCTATATTTACATATGGGAAAAAGGTATCATCTTTATCCTGGATTGGCACTTTATAGATTTCTATGGCTTTATCCCATTCTTCCAATTCCGCATACAATATCCCAAGGTTAACAGTTCCAATAGGGTCAGTTGGATAAAGTTCCAATAATTTATTGTACGCTTCAAAGGCTTCATCATATGTCTTTTCTGACTCCTGGTAGAATTGGCCCTGGATGAGATAACTTTCTCTATCCGAAAGTCGATCCGTCAATTCAAATGCCTTCTGAAGGTACTTCTTCGTTGCCGTATCATAACCATAACCGCTATAAGTCATGGCCATGGATCTGTAAGCCATGGCAAACTCAGGATCGATAGCGACGGCCTTCTCCATAGCTTGGATACTTTTATGCAACTCCCCCCTGTTATAATAATATCTCCCCTCAGTGTAATATCTGTAAGCTTCAGGAGAGCTGGTGGTGATTTTCCCCACATCTTTATCGATGTCGTCTGCTATTTCTTCGTCCGAAAGATGCAAATTTGTTTTGATTTTCCCTGTCAACTCGTCAATCATGGAAAAAATACTTTCCACTCCCTTTCCTTCCACTCCCTCAGAACCGACTGTTTTCTCTATGCGAGCCTCTTGAAGGGTCACATTAATTCTTATGGATTCTCCTGCTTTTGCAAAGTTCCCGACCAATATGTGGTTGACTCTTCCTTTGGTTGCTACCTGCTTCAAAATGTCTGAAGAATAACTTTTAGCATCCACCTGATTGAGATCGCTAAGAATTGAATACAGCTTTTCCCCGCTCAATACCTCGATATATTTCGACTGCGTCAGATCAGCGATGACTAAACCTGGAATCATTTTTCTCCAATGGTCCAGACTCTCATCTCCTGTATTATTCTCAAAATACATAACAGCAAGAGAGGGTTTATCTGAGAGGACAGGAACAGTTTTCTTTTGTGACCATGGACGCCAGAGGAAAAGGACGGCCATCAGGGTTGCGGCAATAAGGAGGAAGGTAGGGATAAGCAGTTTTTTCAGTCTAAAGGTGACGGTGATTTCTTTTGAAGTAAGAGGCTTTTTTTCGAGGGCAATTCTTTCTGTGGTCGGAATACCTTTCTCAATATTCGTAAGCTCAGAGCGAACTTCTCCTGCACTCTGATATCTCTGCTCTTTTTCTTTTTCCAGGCATCTAAGGATCATATTGTTCAGGTCATCTGGTATCTGCGAGTTTATTTCCTTAGGATTTTGGGGTGCCTCGCTTTTGTGTTTCATTCCTATTGTAAAAGGCGTATCTCCTTCAAACGGCACTTGGCCTGTGACCATTTCATACAGGATGACTCCCAGCGAATAGATGTCAGACCGTTGATCGACATCCTTCCCCTCCACCTGCTCTGGTGACATATACTCTGGTGTGCCGATCATCACGCCCGCACCCGTTATCCCTTTTGCTTCTAGAGACCGGGCGATCCCAAAATCCATAATCCGCACATTCCCCTCTTTGTCGATCATGATGTTGCTGGGTTTTAGGTCTCTGTGAATTACTCCCGATTTGTGGGCTTCTGATAATCCAGCGCAGATTTGTTTGGCGATGTTGATTGTGGTACCCACAGCTAACTGTCCAGATTGTCTTATCAATCCTTTCAAGTCCTGTCCAGGCACAAACTCCATGGTAATGAAATTGGTTCCCCGCTCCTCACCAAGATCAAACATCTGGCAGATGTTTTTATGCCTGATTTTGCGGGCTAACCTCAGTTCGTTGCTGAATCGTTCAATAGTTTTTTTATCTTTGGCGATTTCAGGCTTGATGAGCTTTAGGGCGATTTTTTCTTTGATCTTGGTGTCATGAACCTTGTAGACTTTGCCCATGCCACCTTTACCCAGTTTCTCTATGATCTGATACCTGTCCGCAAAAGTGGAGCCTGTTGTTAGCTCTTCCTTTGGCGCTTCTATAGTTGCAGTGACTTCGATGTCTTCAGAGGAGGGGAGAGAAGTTGCGCATTCCTTGCAAAATTTAGAATCGGAAGGATTGTCGGTCTGGCACTTTGGGCACTTGTTTGACATTGCTGTTCCCTTATTTTCCCAATCTCGGTCAGCAAAAGAATATCAAGGAATTAGGGCAGGTGTCAATTGTAAATTGAGTTACAAGAAAATATTGAATATAATACTTGGCATTTAACGCATCGGCTCAAAATTGATATACTTTCCTGATTTACATCAGTAACTCGGCATCATGGAGCTTAAGCAGAAGGAGGTAGAGAAATAGAGGCTGGTTCAGCCCACAAGAAAAATAGGATGTGTCCCTATTTATTTTCCTATTTATTTTTTATTTTTAGGGGGGCTAATGTATCTTTAGTCTGCGGAGTTGCTTTACCTGATCCATGCGTGTACTTGCGATCCATCGCCCGTCTGGAGATACCTGTGGATGCATCAAGTTGCCATAATCGCTGGTGATTCTATTGGGTTTGCCTCCGGAACTTGGAATTGAGAATAGCTGCATATGATCCTCCCATAGAGCAGCAAAGAGGATGTTATTCGCATCAGGAGTCCAGTCAAGTCCCCCATAAGTACTGCTTTCAAATTCATGCAATTTCTCGGCTTCTGTCATATCCGTATTGGCTATCCAGAGTTCTATCTTGCGCCTTCCTCCAACTCCGACTAAGATAGCGATTTTATTCCCAATCGGGGACCAGGCAGCTTCCCTGATATTTTGAAAGCCTTTTGGGGCTTTCAACCTTTCAACACACAATGATTCTCCTGTAGACGGGTCAATAGTCACGATCCATGCTGCAGAGGTCCCTCCTGATCTTCGGTCCAATGAAGTGAATATGAGCTTCCTGCCATCAGCTGACCAATCTGGATTCCCAACTTCCCAACCAAAATCAGTCAGTCGTATCTCCTTTTCCATCGGAACTGAAGGCCTCCGCAGGTATATATCGTCGCTACTGCCTTTTGCCGAATAAGAGTTAACCGGATTTTTAGAACGATGTGAGTGGTAGGAAATCCAATGCCCATCTGCTGACCAAACCGGGGTGAAATCCTCATGATATCCGACCACAAGCGGAGTCGCATCAGAAACAGCTTCGATCTTGTTGTCGACATCAACCAAAGCGGCATCCCAATTCAGAGCCCAATCTACGAGACGCCATCCTCCATGGCAAAAAGAAATTTGGCCTCCGCTTGGGTGCCAATAAGGCATCATTCCCTCTTCCACCACAATCTTCGCTTCTCCCCCTGAGAAGGGGACAACAACAACCGAATATCGGATGTCATTGTGGGTCCAGTAGAGATACTCTCCTGCTACGATAGGATGAAAATCGTCACCCCCATCCTGGACTAATCGCCCCAACTTCCCTGTTGTTAAATCAAGTTCATAGATATCCAAATCGCGCAAATTGCCGGGTTGATGTTTTATTTCAGGATCCGGGAGTTGCAAGCCGGCCAACGCCATGTAAAGAAAACGTCCGTCTGTTGAAAGGGCGATGGGACTCATACCTTTAATAGTATCGAGGTTATCTCTTATAGTTGTAATTGCTCTGCTCTCAATATCTGCGCGAATGATCGAAGCCGATCCATCATCAGAATCTATCATCACATAAACAAATCGATTGTCTGGCGTCCAAGCAAGTCCAATCAAATCTCCTCCGAGCTGAATCTTTGTTATGTTTCCTGAGTGACCAGCAAATAAAACCCTTTCCCCACCCTGTCTATAAGCAATATGAGTTCCATCCGGAGACCAACAAGGTCGAGCTTCCGGAGGAAGGGAAGATAGCCTAAAGCCCTCAGGTCCTTCAAGAAACCAGCCTTCCTCGTCTCCACGCTGTCCCAGGAGTGCAAGCTTGTTTTCGTGGTAGAAACGTGAGTACCAGAGTTCATCTAGATTTCCAAGAAGCTGTGCTCGGCTGACTTGACCACTTTCTAAGTCGATAATCTTCTGCTGAAATTCAATTCCATAAAAGAAGGCCGCCATTTTCCCGTCTGGAGAAACCTGAATATTTCGTCCCACTTCTTCCCAACAAGAAGCAGGCTTATAGGACGCCAGAATCTCATAATCAGGCGGAGAAGCCCTACGCACACACGAGAAAGCTGAAAATGAAAAGAGCAAAAATATGAGTATAATGAAAAATCGAAGTTGCTTCATTCTTACACCTTAATGTTCTCCCACTCGTGCTTGACCCCATTCCTAAAATGGCATGGTAATGGACATTTGACCATTGGTTTCATCAATTTCACAGACAGTGCGGTCAAGCTTTTCCAATCTTATCAAGAAGACGGTGTTTGCCTGCAATAGTGGTATAAGGATATATATTCAGCGTGCGAGTGTCAAATAGGAATGTCGTTAATTACTTCAACCCAACCAGCCTCTTTCTGGCTTCTTAGAATATCCTTTTTGCAAGTGTAATTAACCTGAATTATTCACGAGTCGAGGTTCCGTAGATGTAAGACACAATGGATGCAGCTGTGGACTCTACTATAAATAAAGATTACATCGAAAAAGAATTAGTCTATTTTATTTACGAGAGAAGTAGTATAAAGTATTAATTTATCAAAGATTGTCATTAATATTGACATTTTTTATGAATAGTTTAAGTGAATTAATAAGACGGAGAGGGAGGGATAATATGAGAAAAAAGACATATCGCTCTTTCCTGCCTTCAGATTATATGACTACAAGCCTGGAGATTTTGCCGAAGCGTCAGGAGATCCTGATGCACCAGGCCAAAGCTGTGGACAATGACCCTGACGACAGAGCCTGCCGCACTAAACTCTGTGCCGAGCCTGTGGGAGATATAGAAAAGCTTTTTACCAAGTGGGACCGTTGGGGCTGGCACAGGGTGACGTTCTATGGTGATCTGAAGGATCCGGTCTATGCCCTAGCCGATGCTATGAACTGGACAGTTGTTGAGGAAGCTTAATCCGAATCCGTATAAGGGATGATTTGTTGCCTTAAAAGCTCCATTTTGGGCCCCAAAATAGCACTTTAAGCGAAAACTATAAAAATAACATCTGGGGATCTGCTTAAACACTTTGTGCGGTCCGAGCCTAAAGGAAAAGACTAAGGGATTGATTTTATTTATTACAGGGATATAATTAAAATGAAAGGGAAAAATGCAAAAAAGGTTTTATTTGGTTCTGTTCGGATTACGGCTTCTGCTGGGTGTAGCAGTTGTCATCCTTCTGGAAGCGGCTCATCCAGCTGCCGTTTCCTCCCAGCAATCCGGCCGCGATATCCAGCACCAGGCCCTGGCCGTTAACATCGAGGTCGCGGTGCGCGTATTCAAGGGGAATACTTTCATTGATAATCTGAAGATGAAGGATTTTGAGGTTTATGAGGATGGGGTGCTCCAAGATATCGCTGCAATCTACCTGGTCAGGAAATCGGATATTGAGCGGCAGGAGCTTGCCAAAACCGACCCTCCGCCTGTTCCGCCCCAAACCAAAAGGCATTTTGTGCTGACGTTTGATGTGATCAACTGGCTTCCCCGGATCAAGGAGGCAATGGATCACTTATTTCGCCATGTGCTCCAGCCGGAAGATTCGCTCATCGTGAGCACACCGATCAAAACCTACCGTCTGACTCAAGCGGCCATTCAGCGAAAAACCAAAGAACAGATCTGCTCGGAATTCACCGGCCTCCTGCGGCATGATATCATCTATGGTAATCTCGAATACAAGAGTTTGATCCGGGACCTAAAATCTGCTGGCAGGACGGCTGATTTTCTACCCTCCTCCCCCTTATTGACAGAAGCCCTGTTCCGGAAAATCCGGGATTACAAGTATTTCGATGAGCGGAGATTCCAAGACTTTGCCGAATACCTGAAGGATCTCGAGGGACAGAAACACGTCTTCTTCTTCTACCAGAAGGAAGAGATTCCCATCCCAAAACACCTGGCAGGCAGTCTGGAGCTTATGAGTCGAGATACCACATTTGATGTTGATCGGATAAAACGCATCTTCTCGGACAGCACCATTACCACTCATTTCCTGTTCCTGACAAAGCAGCTTGAGGGTAAATCGGATGTTGAGACCTTCAGTTTTGACGACAAGCTCCCACTGAGTGATCAATCATATGCCATATTCAAGCCCTTCCACGAGATCACCAAAGCCACCGGCGGGATGACGACCGCATCCGCGAACGCCTTTTCCTCATTCAAGCAGACCGCTGCCGCTTCCCAGAATTACTACCTGCTCTATTACTCCCCCAAAAACTACCGGACAGACGGCGGCTTCCGCAAGATCAAAATCCGGGTCAAGAGCGGAAAATACCGCATCCTCCATCGCGCGGGTTATATCGCTGATTAGATGTAAAAATCGCGCTCGTACCATGCTAACTTAAAGCTCAAAAATAACATCGAATATCGGCTGATCTGCTCGCTTATCATGATGGTAACTTTCTTTTGACATATTCAAGAAATCTTTCACAGTCTTTTAAAACCTTTTCGGCTTCAGGTCTATGGACTAATCTTTCTTCATATTCGGCCATATTTTTTATACGAAGTATTCGAAAGACTCTATTTGCATTTGTGTTTATTTCTTCATTATCGACTTTAATCATCCTAAAAATGGTTAAGGCATCATTGTGACTTTCTCCAGCATGGCGCTTGCCTAAAAAATATATACAGATAGCATCACAAGCGGAAATACAAGAATGAATAGCATTAATTGTAGCTGCATTCCACTCTTGTATAGAAAAGGAATTTTTTGCCGCATGGAGGCATTCTTCAGCACGCTTAAGATAGTTAATATATAATGACTTTTCAACATCTCTTGTTCTGAATTTAGGCGTCATGATTTATCCTTTCTTTCCCGAATAGATTTCAATTCCTTTTTTAATTTCAGAAATAATCTTCAAATTTTTTTTCTGTTTCAATTCTTGATCAGTTAAGATATAAGGAGCTAGTCTATTTCCATACATCTCAAAACATATATTTGATAATTTTTCTATTGAGGGCTCAAGTTTTTCTTTGCTCCGCTTGTCTCTAGTCAAAACAAAAATATCTATATCGCTATTTGTCTTTTCAGAGCCTTTAGCTGTGGAGCCAAAAAGAACTATCCTTTTAATCAAGGTCTTAGGTAGATTTTTTAATAATATCTTTTTTAGCTCCTCTATAGGCTCTTGAATTTCTGAAACGCCCCTAATCAATTCAGATAAAGCTCCAAAAGCATAACTTTTATGATTTACTCTCCATAAATGAGCTTTTCCAATAGTAACAAAATTTACGAAATTCAACTCAGCAAGTTCTCGCATTGTCCTATTAACACTCATATGAGAGACTTTTAAAATGGAAGCGATTTCCCTTTCACTCATAGAAGCTTCATGTGTTAGCAAGAATTTTATTATCTTTATCTTCGTTTTTGAGTTAAGTACATCCAATAGTGAGATGCGAAATTTCATGTCATTCTCCTTTGTAACATTTCTGTTACAAGTGTAACATATTTAAGAGAGATGTCATATTATTTCTGCATGCTCAGAATTGTCTTCCCAGAGTTGCAAGAATCAACTCTAAATTTTTTTTAGTTGTAATTCTTCATTTTCTGCTTTAGCAATCATACGCAGAATTGAGCAGTTTTTAGTAAATCTTGTGACAAAATGGGAACATGAGGAGCCCTTGAGCATGAAAATGGGGTCGGACCATGCTAACTTATAGATATCACGAAAGATACGCCATAATAAGGGCTGATATTTTGCCTTAAAAGCTCCTTTTTGGCCCTCAAAATAGCACTTTAAGCACTTTAAGACGAAAACTACAAAAATAATATCTGATGATCTGCTTAAACACTTCGGCTGGTCCGCTCCTAATAAATGGGGACATGATACCTATTTCCTAATTTTTCAAATTTTATTCAAGGCAGGAAAAGGTATCATGTCCCCATTTATTTACAAGGCAGGAAAAGGTATCATGTCCCCATTTATTTATAATTTCCACCTGCTTGATGGAATTGATTTTTGGCCTGATGTGGCGCAGTGGTTGAGTTCAGAGATAATCTGGTGAACTTCGGAATCAATACTCTTGCGGAATCCAAATCCCTATCACTCAGGGGATATATTATTGAATTGACTGTGTATTTAATGAGGTGATATCATCAAGCCGGTTAATCTATCCAGGTTAATTAATATGGAGGAATTACAAATGGAGGGAAACAATGCGTCAACTCGCTAGGGTATTGGTTATTTTTATTCTGATCTGTATGCTTCATGTTGGGGCAGAGGCTTTTGACAAAAACTCGATTCTGCTCTCGAATGTACAAGTTTTTGATGTAATAACCGGCAAAATGAGCAAGGGTCAGGATATACTTATTGGAGGCGATCGTATTAAAAAAATGGGCGAAATGGATGTTATCCCTAGGGATACTATAAAGATCGACTGCTCCGGTAAATATGCCGTGCCGGGACTTTGTGATTCTCATACCCATATAGCTTTTCTCACGACGCTTGGTGAGAATCAGCCTAATAAAGGATTAGAGGATTTTGTGTGCAAAGGTATAACTTTTGTCCGGGATGTTGGCGGGCCCTATGAGGTTTTGAAAAAGATGAAGGAGCAGATCTCGAGGGGAAAGATTATGGGTCCTGAAATTTTCTTTACCGGCCCCATGCTTGAAAAGGCCCCGTTGCACTGGGAGCTGCATAATAAAATCCTCCCGGGATTCACCGTTGCCATGAATACCAGAGAGGATGTTGATAGCCTGATTCCCAAATTGGTCGAGAGTGGTGCCTGTATGGTAAAGACCTTTAATAAAATGGATGTGGGAATCTTTAAGTATATTGTGACTGTTGCAGATAAAAATAGCCTTAAAGTCGTGCATGATCCGGGAAGTCCTCTGTTTCATATGATTCCCATGGACAGAGCCATCGATTTTGGGGCTGCAAGTATCGAACATGGGAAGGCGCCCTGGCCGGTGGTATTAACGGATGAGCTTCAAAAAGAACATGATAAGCTGCTGAAAGAAAATGCTGAAGAAGTGAAAAAAAAGGCATTCTCAGCGAAAGTTTTCGAAGCTGGGATTAAATCGGTTTCAAGGAAAAAACTTCAGAGGTTAATTGAAAAGATGTTGCAGAATAACACCTTCTTCTGTCCAACCCTTCAGGTTTTTGAACAGATGATGAATCAGCTGCCTCCTGAAGGCGTATCCAAGGAAGAGCATGCCAAAAGAATAGAATCTTTAAATGGCATGCTGGAGGTGGGGAATTTTTTCACTGAGGAGATCTTCCGCATCGGAGTTAAAATCCTGGTCGGCCAGGATGGTATTTTACCCGCAGGAACCTTTGCCGAGATGCGGATTCTAAAGGAGCGCGGTTTGCCGGAATCCGAGATCATCAAGGGAGCGACGATTAATCCTGCTGTGTGGCTGGGTGTTGCAGACCGCTTAGGCTCAGTTTCTCCCGGTAAACAGGCCGATATCGTTATACTCAATAAAAATCCACTTGCAGATATTAACAATATAGAATCCACTTTTTTAGTAATTGTGAATGGAAAAGTGCTTTCACAAGAAGACGAATAGAAAATGGAGTGGGAGTTGAGGGGGAATTCAGATGAAAATAGGATCGGAGCATGCTACCTTATAGATATCATGAAAGATATCCCATAATAAGGGCTGATTTTTTGCCTTAAAGCCCCTTTTTTTGCAATAAAAGTATGGATTATTGTGAAGAACCGCTGATCCTTTTAATATTTGTATAAAAAAAATCATTAACTATAATAAAATAATCTATTTTTTTAAAATTGAGGAGGGTATTAAATGAATGCTCTTATTCTAAATGGAGTTTTAAAAGGTCAGGAAAATATAGCGGGTATTTTAAAGGTCATACAAAAAACCTTAGATGAAGCTAAAATAAAATCTGATACTATAGTTCTTCATGATACTGATATTAATTTTTGTATTGGATGTTTTAAATGCTGGGATACCACACCCGGAATCTGTTTTCAGAAGGATTATGGAGAGGAGGTGGCTAAGAAGGCTATTAACAGTGACCTTTTAATTTTTTTTACCCCTCTTTCTTGGGGAGGGTATTCTTCAGAACTAAAAAAAGCAATTGAAAGGATGCTGGGTCTATTACATCCTGGATTTGTTAGAATTGACGGTAGCTGTAGGCATAAGACAAGGTATGATTCCTATCCTTCAGTTTTGGGCGTGGCCGTAGCCAATAAGGATAATCATGATTTAGAAAAAGAGATCTTCAAGGAGCTTATACACCGGCATAGTTTAAATTGGTACACTCCCCAACAAAAGGCAATAATTTTGGATGAAGATGAAAATGAAGAAGGGATAAAAAGAACCATGATGGAGGTTATAACTCAAATGGAGGTAAACAAATGAGCAATACAAACCGGGCATTGCTACTAGTTGGTAGCCCAAGAGGGAAAAAAAGTTCATCCACACTCCTTGGCAATTACCTGTTAAATGATCTAAAAGAAAAAGGGGTAGATACTATTGATACAATCTGGTTGGGACCAATGATGAAATCCACTGATAAGATAGAAGAGATGAAAAAAAATTTTGATAATTCCAATATTATCATTTTAGCAGCACCCCTTTATGATGATTGTCAACCCTATATAGTAATCAGATGGATGGAAATTATCTCTGAATATGTCAAATCAAAATCTCTAAAAACTAATGAAGAAGATAAAAAAATCCTTTTTGTGATAAAAAATTGTGCTTTCCCAGAAGAACATCATAATCTTACCGTAATCAAAATATACAAAAGATTTGCAGAATGGGTCGGATTGAAATGGGGAGGCAGCTTGTCTATCAGTGCTGGAGAATTTTTAAGAGGTAGATATGGTAAGACTCTGGATGATGCAGGAAAGGTAGGGAAAAAGGTAAAAATCATCTTAGAAAATATCGCAGATTCCCTTTCAAAAAGAGAATCCTTTGAGGATAAAATATTACACCTAATTCCACCTAAACTTTACAGGGGTATTTTTACCTTTGTAGGAGTTTTTTTTAATTGGATGAATAATAAAAACTGGGCAAAGAATGCTAAGAAAAATAAACAGGATGTGAATGCTCGACCATATAGTCAGTGATCTTTAAATTAATTGTGGGCCCAGTGAATTTGGGCCGATAGTTTGCAACTGCTAACTTTTGCCTGAAATCGAGCTTAGCAGTTAACAGGGGAAATAAAGCGCTATCTATTCTTTCTAATTCCCTTAAACCATAAGAATAAACCGATAACAAGACTAACCAAGAATATCACCAAGGAAATATTGAAGGCTTTGGGTTCCAGCTCTTGTCCTGATCCAATAGCCACCTCGATCCAGAATAACAACCAGGCCAGCCAAAGTAGACGCAAAATCCAAATATAAAAGGGTCTTTTCCTTATCTTTAATACCGCATACATGTTTTTTTTGTCCATGGCTCATTCCTTTCCTTGCATCGTATCGATCCCGTACTCCGGCAGATTGAGATGCCACCATTGTTCGACGCTTTTCTGACGGCCATAACCGAAAGCCTCATCCATGGAAGTAAAGAATCTATCCAGGGCTGGAATCTTGGCGCTTGTAGCCTTGACTATGTCGTGAATCATGGTTTTGTCTTTCTTCGTCCAAGGGCAGACAGCCAAGCATACACTACAGCCTGCCGTTGATTCCGACCAGTAAGCCAGGCACTTGGGAGAGTCCTCATACCAAGCTTGGTGGCCAGGGTTATTCCAGGGGCCTTTTATTTTAAAACTGGGCTCGTCGTCAAAAGAAAGACAATCTGGCGGGCAAGCTTCGGCACACCGTTTGCATACTTTACAGAACTCCAGGAGGCCGAAATCAATCGGCTTGTCAACGGCCATAGGAAGGTCGGTAATGACCTTACACAGGCGGACCATGGGCCCGAATTCCGGTGTGATCAGGCGGTTGGTCCGCCCTAGTTCCCCTAAGCCGGCGTCTACTGCAATGCCAACACTCGAACCGAGATCATTGACGCTGGGAATAGCA
>Ga0114922_10003369_pt1 | contig 14911 bp, 14 predicted proteins | sample AartaG_FD_100975 | JGI IMG/M metagenome (GOLD analysis project Ga0114922, IMG submission 100975) | Deep subsurface microbial communities from Aarhus Bay to uncover new lineages of life (NeLLi) - Aarhus_00045 metaG | ecosystem: Environmental > Aquatic > Marine > Oceanic > Sediment | place...
ATACATTCCCAAATTGAAGTAAAGTATCAAGAAAAACAGAAGTAATTTTCCAATGATAATTCCAGGAACAAAGTATGATTTGCGAGCCACTTATACACCTAACTATATTTTTCTAAATATGCTTCTATTGCTTCTTTTGGTTCTATTATAGGTTTTCCATGCCCAGGAAAGAGAGCAGTTGGTTTCGACATTTGTAGCATCTTAATTGATGCTTTTAAGGCTTGACCAAAATCTATTGCAAACATTCTACTAGGGGGTAATATTGCATTCCCCTTCTTATTACTATTAACAATATCTCCGCAGAAAAGCGCTCTAGTTTCCATATCTTCTAGGGCTATTGTTCCAGGAGTATGACCTGGCAAATGATAGACCTTTAAACCATGTACGACCTCTCCATCAACAACTATACGATCTATAGTATATCCTGAAGAAGACATAAATATTTCAAAAATTCCCATTGTTCTTCCGATGAATTTCTCTCTTGGAGGTAATTTTGCAGACTTTATTATGTATGGTTTTTCATCTTCATGACAAACAACCTCTGGACCATATAATTGCCCAAGTGTCTCTAGACCTGCTATATGGTCCAGATGAGCATGAGTGAGTAAAACTGCTTCCAAAGACTTTTCAGGAAAATTAGATTTTTTTGTCTGGATTATCGATTTTGCACTTCTTGACATTCCAGTGTCTATTAAAACACAATGATTTTCCCTTTCAATTAGATAACTGTTTATGTGTCCAGGAACAAGGTAGACATTTTCAAAAATTTTCATTGATTTATATTTTCACAGTGAGTTTTAAATCATTCTGCTTTTCTTTCTCGCTTTTTCTGAAAAATATACTTCTTACATTCTGGACAACCAACTTCTTTCAACTGCTCAATAGTAACGAATTTTTGATTCTGACCAACTTCAATTTCAATTTTGCAGTTTTTGCATTGGTAAAGTCTTTTTGTAGGCTTTCTTTCCCCTGTATAAAGAAATCCTTCATAATTATTATCTATAATTGGTTTAGCCCCAGAAAGAATTTGCATTCGATAGAAATTTGAAACACCACCCAGTTTCTGCGCTCCTATGTACTCATTAAACCTTGCAAAAATATGAGTAATCAAACATCTCATTTTTGACAAGTTTTTCTGCATAAGCAGCTGATCATTTGGTGGTTTATTTCCAAAAGAAAGATATCCAACACCACCAGTTGAATTATTTATGAGCTCAATTCCTCTGGAAATGAATAGATTAAGACCATCAATTGTATAAGGTGGATCTGTTACAAAGCAATCGTATTTGTTTCTATATTCTTCTGGAATAGATGTTCTTAAATCATGTTCAACAAAGATTATGTCAAAATTATGTTCTTCATTTGCTTTCTCAATGATATCCCTAATTCTTGTATCTATATCAAAAACAGTTATTCTTGATTTCGAACCAATAAGTAAAGCTAAAGCAATACTAGTTAAATCACTATCTCCCACAAAAGCATAATTTCGGAAAAAAAGATCATAATTATCACCCATAGTAAGAACTCTAACTAAGCTTGTCTCTGTTGTAGCAAAGGATTGATCTATAACAGTATTAGGTGGGCCTCGAAGATCTGTTAATGCTCTAAGTTTTTCAATTATTTCTTTATAGTTCTCAATAGGGAATGTAAGCCCGTTTTCGCAATTAGAGCACGAAAAAGACTTATTAAAACGCCCAAGTTCAAATAGAGCTTTCGAACCCAATTCAGTTACAGAGGTACCTTTACTTCCTTTTGAGCACCATTTTATTTTTACTAATTCATTTCTTATTGCTACACAAATTGGTATAGGAAAACCTGATTCTTTTGAGATATTTATCATTGAGGAATGAGGATATCTATCAATAACTGCGAGAAACTTAATAAGACCATATATACCCTCTTGTAATCTCACATTACTTCCAACTTGGGAGAGAGTAGAAAATATGGTATCTCTATCCATGAATCAAAATTCATAGTATATTCAAAAATATGATGGCTAATGACAAATTTGGTTTTTTCACATAATATCCCGAGCGATAATATTAATTAAAGAGGATATTTATTATAAGTGCAAGAGTAATATGTTAGATACAATTGGGCACTATCCTTACCTTAGTTATGAGAACAATAAATTATTGATTCAAGACAAAAGTATAGAATCTTTATCTGAAAACAAAAAAACTCCATTCTTCATGTTCCTCCCCAATAGGTTTGAGAATAACGCTTTAGAAATAAAAAGTAAATTGGAAAAAAATATTCCAAATTTATTCATTTCATATGCTGCAAAAGCTAACTATCTTGGTAAAATATTGCAGAATTCAAACAAACTCGATTTGGGTATTGAAGCTATGTCTCTATTTGAGTTAAAACTTGCTGAAAAAGCAGGAGTAGCTTTCAACAATGTTATTTTTAATGGTCCTGCAAAGACATCAGAAGAACTAGATTATGCTATAAGCAATAGGATTGGTCATCTGAATGTCGAGTCTCTTAATGAAATAAAAGAGATAGAGAGAATTGCAGTTAAACATGAAATTATTCAAAATATCACTGTAAGAATACATCCAAAGTTGAAAGAAACTACAGAAAAAAAATTGTTAATCAAGAAAAATAGTAAACTCGGTATAGATTTCTCAAGAGGAGTTAAATTGTTTGAGTATGCAAAAAAAAGTCCTCATTTGAATCCTATAGGAGTTCATACTCACGTTGGAACAAACCTGATTTCTCATGATTTTTATGATGAGTTACTTGAGTTTCTTAATGACTATATCCATGATTTACAAAGTAAATTAGATATATCAATCACTGAGATTAATCTAGGTGGAGGGTTAGCGAGTAGATCTACTCTGGAAAAGGAGAAATTTCAGATAGAGAAATTAGGGGAACAAGTATCATCAAAAATAGATGATATTATAAATAAGAAAATAATTTTTGAGTTAGGAAGATGTCTCATTGAAGATAGTTTTATTGCAATTACCAAAGTTTTGAGAACAAAGAAATCTTGGGGAAGGAAGTGGGCTTTTACTGATATTGGTGCAAATACATTAATTCCAATGAGATATTCTCATTATGGTGTGATTCCAGCACTAAACAAAGGAAAAGGACAGTATACTAACATTGGAGGTCCTCTATGTCTTCCTGTAGATATATTAACAGATGAAGCAGTTAATTTCGAGATTGATGAAGGTGATTTTCTAATTGTGCTAAATTGTGGAGCTTATACCCTTTCGATGAGTGAACAGTTTGGTTATCCAAGACCTGCAATATATCAGCTATCAGATAAAGGAATCGATTTGATTAAACCAGCTGATGATCTGGATCAGATGATTAATGATTCATTTCATCTTAGTTAGGACACCACTTAGTAGCAAAGGATGCTTGGAGATATGGAATCAATAGAAATTTGCTCGAAAGACTGTAGAAGTAAGTGTTGTAAAAGCACACCACCAGCTCTAACAACCAAGGATTTTGACAAAATTAACACTAAACAGGAAAACAAACTCTGGTTCTACTATATTAACCAAGAAGAGAATGGAACAAAAGTTATTTCAAAAAAGGAAGGAGGGGTTAATTGTTATTTTCTTTCAGAAGAAGGTTTGTGTAACATTTATGAGTATAGACCTCTCGATTGTGAATTGTTTCCAATTTTTTTCAAAATAGAGGAAATCAATGAAAATGAATACAATATCCGTTGGCTAGTTTGGTATTGTCCATTAACAGAAGCAAAAGGCATAGATCCTCTTATAGAAAAAGCTAAGAAGAGAGTAGAAAAAATCCTCATAGAAAATCCAGAACAGCTGTTTGAGTATCAACAAGCTATGCACGCATCTCAAGGTTATAAGAGAAAACATTTCTTGTATGAAGAACGTTTAAAGATTAGAAGGAGATAAAAATATCAATGACCAGTATTTCTCTCATAATTCCAACCTTCAATAATGAATCGACTTTGAGAGCCTGCCTAGAATCTATTAAGAAGCAGAGTTTGGCGCCTAATGAAATAATTATTGCTGATGGCTATTCGACTGATAATTCAATCAATATTGCTAAAGAATTTGACTGTAAAATAGTCTATGAGAATAGGGGGACTAGAGCAGCTGCTTGTAATGAGGCATTGAAAGTTGCGCAAGGAGATTTAATTGCTTTTACTGATTCAGATGTAATTGCAGATAAAGGGTGGTTAGAGAATATAGTTGAAACTTTTAAAAAAATAGACACTGAAATTGCTTGTGTAGCGGGACCGCATCTAGAATATCCAGATGAAAGTCTATTTGGAAAAGCAGTTAGTGCTATTTACAATACTATTTTTGGGGGAAGATGGTCAGAACAAGCTAAAAGCATATTTGACGATCAAGAAAGGTTTGTTCAAAGCGCTGCTGGTTGTAATGCTGTTTATAGGAGGGAAGCTTTAGAAGAAGTATTGCCTTTCAATGAATCTCTACTCACTGCTGAAGATGCTGATATTAACTTCAGGTTGATTCAGAAGGGAAAGAAGATATTCTTCACACCTAATGCAATAGTCTATCATCAGAGACCTCAAAAGCACAAATCATTTCGAAACAAATCAAGAAAATATGCTATAGGAAAAATACAATTCTTCAGAACACACAAAGCAGGATTAGAATTATGGCATTTGATTCCTTTATTATATTTCTTAACTGGCCTGTTTATCTCAATAGCATTGTTTGTTAATTTATGGTCATGGGTGGGACTAGTAGCATATTTCGGTATATATCTAGTGACAATCAAAATCGTTTCTGTTATTCAATCAATTAGATATAAACAGTGGCAGTTCCTTTTTATGTTACCAATAATGTTCATTGAAGGACATCTGTATTGGAGTATAGGTATTTTGCAAGAGATTTTCTCTACTAAGAAAAAGAGGGATTAGAATGACATTGAATATTGCTATGATTTTTGAATTAGGTCCAAATGATGAGGGAAGTATTGGTGGAGGAGTAGAATTACATGCCATAAATCTAGCAAAGGAACTTGTTAAACTGGGTCATAAGGTCACTTATATCACAGGAGCCATTCCAGATTCTAAAAAGAAAACCACAATTGAAGGAGTTAAGATCAGAAGAATTGACTTTGGGAAAACAATAAAGAGAACATATGATCCTCAGCAATTGAGTTTTTCAAGACAACTTTCATTTCTGTTAAAATCGATATTATCCAAATCAAATCAGTCAAAAGATGAATCATTCGACATATGCCATGGACACATTTATTCTTCAGGAATTGTAGCAAGAATTTTTGCAAGAAGAAGCAAAGCTAAAGCAGTTAATACTATACACGGATCTTACTACAAATATTGGAATCAAATAGTATCAAGTAAACTAAAAGCAGGTTTCTACCGCAAGATGGAAAGGTACTTAGCCCCTTTTCTTGTAAGAAAAACTGCAGTTCAAATACATACAGATTATGATTTTGCAGAAACTGTAAAAACATGGTTAAAACCAAGATATAAGAGTCGAGTAGTAACTATTCTTAATGGAGTAGATATAAAGAAATTTTCTCTTGAAGTAGATCCTAATCCTTCTCTATCGGATGAAACAGGACCCATAGTCATGACCTCAAGAAGACTAGTTGCTAAAAACGGTGTTTTATTTCTTGTTCAAGGTTTTAAGAAAGTTTTACAAAAACATCCAGATGCAGTTCTTGTTATAATTGGTGATGGTCCTGAACGAGGAAGAATCCAAGAAGAGATTCAGAAATTGAAATTGAATTCTAATGTTCGGATGATAGGTATGATTCCAAATGATGAAATTCCTTCATATTTAGTAAAAGCAGATGTTATTGCTGTTCCAAGCATAGTAGAAGCTTCCAGTATAAGTGTACTTGAAGCAATGGCTATGAAAAAACCTGTTGTTGCATCTGATATTCCAGGAATCAGAGAGATAACCAAATTTGGTGAAAATTGTGTTCTAGTTCAACCTATGAGACCTTCTGATTTAGCAGATGGAATCTGCAAACTTCTAGAATCGGAACATCAAAGAATAGAATTAGGAGAAAGAGGATACAAAGAAGTTATTGAAAACTATACTTGGGAGAAGAAAGCTAAAGAAATTGAACAAGTATATTATAACGTCATAGATACCCAGCTTCCAGAATAAAATAGAGTAAGAGTTAAGATGAATTCCGAAACCCATTTTTGTTTAAGAGTCGATGTTGATACCTTTGAAGGATTAAAAAAGGGTATTCCAGAGATATATAACTTAATTCAAGATTCAGATATTCCTTTAACGGTTTATCTAAGTTTAGGTAACTATGCTACAGGGAGGAACATTTTCAGAAAAATAAAGCATAAAGAAAAACTCACCTCTATCCCTTTATGGGAAAGAAACAGTTTAAGAAGTTTATTCAGAGGGGTTCTTTTGCCACCAGCTAAAATTGGAAAATCTGCTAAAGTATTACTGAAGAATTATGAAAGTAAAGATTTAGTAGAGATTCATCCTCATGGTTACAATCATGTTAAATGGTCAACAAACTTTCATGAATTTTCTCGTGAAAAAACAAATGAATATATTGAGAACATTTTCACAGAATATGAAAACATATTCCATTCCAAACCAATAGCAAATGCAGCACCAAACTTTCAAACTAATAAAATCTATTTCCAAATCATGAAAGAAAAAGGAGTAGAGTTTTTAGCAGATTTTAAACATCCAGAACCTTTTTTCCTTCAATTTGAAACACCAGAAAAGAATGTACAAGAAATTCTTCAACTACCTGTAACTGAACCAACTATAGAGGAATTAATAATTCAGGGGAAGAATATTGAAAGAATTAAGGAGGAATATAGAACCAGATTTAAACACTATAAGGACATAAACTCAAATTACATTTGTTTTTATCTTCATGCAATTTATGAGCCTTTCAAAATGAAAAAACTCTTAGAATACATTTTGAACCTTACAATTAAATTTGATATGAAACCTACTTCACATAAGAACTTCAAAGAGAAAATAGTTACAGCTCCAAAGATCAGATATGATGAGATTATACAGAGATGATAAAATGAATAGGAAAAAAGTTTGTTTTCTAACTCAAGAATACAAGAGAGGTGCAACCTGGACCTATTGTCATCAACTAGCCAGAATTCTCAATAATCAAGGAGAGTGGGAGACTCATATTATCTCTACTAATCGAAACTATGAATCAAGCGATAAAACTGAAGATTCTTTTGTGTCCTTAGTAGAAACTTCAAATTCAAGATATTTCTATTCAAGAAACTATTGGAAGAAATCAAATAAATTAGTTAAACAGCTGAAACCTGATGTAATTCAAGGTAATATGAATATACTATCTTCATTTGGAATCAAGACCAAAATCCCAATTGTAGAAACGGTTCATACAACATTTAGCAGGGAGAAAAGAGGAGTTGCAAAATTACCTTTAAGAAATCTGAGTTGGGTCGAGAGAAGGGTTCGTCTTCTATTTCCCTTATTGAAGTACATAGAAAAACGAGTTTTGAGAAGAGCTTCTCATTTGATAGCTGTTAGTCAAGTAATTAAAAAGGAATTAATAGAAAATTACTCCATTGAAGAAGAAAAAATAACAGTTATTCCAAATGGAGTAGATTCGAAAGTTCATTATAGAACAGATGAAAAAATCTATACTAAGAAGGATAAAGAATTGGTTTTAGGTTTTCTTGGAAGGATGACAGCAGGTAAAGGGGCTCATCTAATTTTTCCAATAATAAAGGAGATTAAGAAAAAAATTCCAGATGTTAAACTGCTTATGGCAGGTGATGATCTGAACTCTAGAAAGAAAATATTGCATCAAATCAATAATCTAGAATTAAATGAAAACATCATAGATTATGGATATATCTACGATAATCACAAGAAAAATACATTCTTTAGTTCTATAGATTTGTTATTGCTCCCCTCAAGTCATGAAGGAATGAGTTTGGTTTTATTGGAAGCTATGGCATGTCAAACACCGGTATTAACAACTCCAGAAGCAGAAACCTTTGATCATGATGAAACATTGATAATTGCCCATAGATCTGTAGATGATTTTGCGTCAAAAGCAATTGACTTCTACAATAATCAAAAACTCATTGACAAAATTCAAAAAAAATCGAGAGAAGTAGCCGAAAAACTTTCTTGGCAAAAAACTACTAACCAGACAAAAGAAGTTTTTGAAAAATTACTAGGTTGAATTTGTTTCATCAAGTTCTTCTTTGGAAAGAGAATGTTCTGCTTCTTCTGCATTTATTTTGTTTTGATTTTCTAGTTTCTTCTTCTTTTTAAGTTCTTTTTTCTCCTTCTTCTTCATTTTCCTATTCTTCTTTAATTCTCTTCTTTCACCAAGAGGAAGAATATATAGCCAGAAAATAGGCAACCATAAAATCAACATTACATACCCAAGGTAATTGTGTATTGGTCCTCCAACCTCCCATCCATAAGCATAGGTTATAGCAGTTATAATCATGATTCGTAGAATATTAACTAGATATGTCCCCATAATTCCAACTACCGTTACTAATCCCACTCTAGTAAAAACCCAAAGGACTTTTGATAGTCGAATACCAAAATCTTTGAAGAAAGCTTTCCTTCCATTTTCTTCTATAAATTGAGGTATATCTTCAAAATAGGTTTTCAGATGTTCTGATATAGTAATAACTCCTCTTTCATATCCCCAAAACAGCCGTCGTCTTGCTTCGAAAAGCATTATCAAGAAAATTACAGTAAAAATAGTAAGTGAATGTATACCACTGCACTCTGCATTAATGAGTATTGCATCTTCTTTAGCAGGGGGTTTTACAAAGTTTATTTGTGTCATGAAAGTAGTCGGATTCCATACTACACTGCTTATATTCATCCCAAAAGCCATTAAGATTGATGAAACAGTAGTTCCTGTTAACCTTGTTAACCACTTTGCAAAATCTAATTCAAATAGATAGGAACTAAGTCCAGAAAATATTAGTGCATAAAAAACGGTTGTTAATACTACCATGTACAATCCAGGAGTTCGATATTTCTTGAAGAACTTATCATCCCACGAGATATAAAGAACCACAATAAGAGCAAAAATCAATCCTAAGGGAACCAAAAGATCTGTTAGTATATACCCTCCTAAAACTGGAGATAATTTGTTACCACGATATGTCTCATAAAGAATGTAGAAGTATATCACAAATCCAAACAAAATGGCAGAGATGCCATATCTAAGGTATCTATTTTTCAGATAAGGAAGAGTAGGAGATATTTTTTTATAAAACTTAGATTGGAAAGCATTAATTTTCTTAAAACGAATATGATTTGAATCAGCTGTTCTTAATTTGATTTCGTCTTGCGATGAATCACTCACTATTCTTACCTCATTAATTTTAGTGTACTTTTCAAATCAGAATCAGTTCTAATTTATTGCATAATTGATTAATCAAAATATAAACTCTCGTAATGTTAAATCTAGTGTTTCTTCAAATGACACAAGTAGCTTGAAATAGATGAAGTTTGGAGTGCTTAATCGTCTTCATAGATTATGTTATTGTATTTATTATCAACATTTGGAAATCTAAAGTCAGTCGATTGTTTTGATGCATAGTGTTCTCTATAAAAATCTCTAAGTGCAAGCCTAATTGCCTCAGATCTTGAAGCGTATCTACCCTGAAGGACCATTTCATCCAGAATTTCTACAAACTCACTCGGTAATCTTATTGAAATCAAATTCATTTGCTAACCCCTAAACAAATTTTAATCATCATGTTAATGTACGACTGAGCATTTATAGATTTGTAACACTCTTCAACCTAGATGATTCAGTGGTGTATCATCAAGTAAACATGTTATTTAAGGTTTATGTCGGATGTATATCAAAATCAAAAAATAAGAAATATTCCCTCGTTTTATTTTCAAGTTTGTTTATGTTGTAATTTGTTTATTACATTTCTCACAAGTTAAAGTAATAAAATATGGTAAAGGCTCATTACTTCTTTTCAAAATGTTTCCACAATAGCAAACATATCCTTTCAATCTAGCAGGATTACCAAATACTAAACCATGAGCTGGTACATCTTTTGAAACAAGACTACCTGCACCTATCATTGAATATTCTCCTATTGTAATTCCACAAACAACAGTAGCATTAGCACCAATTGATGCACCTTTTTTGACTAGTGTTGGCACCAGTTCCCAGTCTGGATTAGCTGCACGAGGTAGAAGATCATTTGTAAAACAAACATGGGGACCAACAAATACATCATCCTCAAGAGTTACACCATGGTAAACAGAAACGAAATTTTGAATTTTCACATTATCACCTATTGTAACTTCGAAATCAATAAAAACAGATTTTCCAAAGATACAATTCTTTCCAATAGCTGCACCCTTTCTAACTTGAACTTGATGCCAGATTTTTGTCCCATCACCGATTTTCACATCATCCTCAATGAAAGCTGTTGGATGAACAAAGTAACTCTTATCAGTATTCATAATGTGAAATCCTAACAAATAGATAAAAAGCTTTACTCTCTTTATTTTTTTAATTAAAGCTTAGCTATTTCCTCCACAAATGCAATTGATGTCTCTTTCAACGTCAAAGGTATCAAAACTATTATATTGTAAATCAGCATGTAAAATCTTGTTTGCAAGTAATCTGTCTTTATCTTTGAAAACCAGAAATTTTATTGCTTCATTGGCTTCAATTAAACCAAAAAAACCTGCAGTTGTCCCCATAACTCCCTCTTCCCCAGTTGTAGGATATGTTCCTGAAACAGGAATCTCTTTAAACACACATCGATAACATGCGGTTTTTTGGGGTAAAACAGTTATCATTTGACCTTCAAATTGGAAAACCCCACCAATTACAAATGGTATTCCTAGTTTTATACAAGTGTCATTAACAAGAAATTTTGTTTCAAAATTATCGCTTGCTTCTACAATGAAATCATAGTTATTGATTACATCTTCGATATTATTTTCATCTAATTGTATCTCATGCACTTCAATTTTAATATTCGGATTTAGTTTGGAGAGTTTAGAAAACGCAGATTCTGTTTTAGTTTTACCAATATCGGATTGATAATGCAAAATCTGACGATTAAGGTTTGATAGTTCAACTCTATCTTTATCTAACAATCCCAAACACCCAATACCAGCAGTAGCTAGGTAATATGCAACACTAGAACCCAATCCCCCTAAACCTATAATCAGAACTTTGCTTGATTTCAGTATTCTTTGTCCTTCAACACCAATATCAGAGATTATAATTTGACGGTTGTATTTTGATAACTCTTCTTCACTTAGCATTTTATAGTCACCTTAACAATGAGAATTGAATTCAATAAATCTTTCTTCTTATTATGAAAAACTTGAATGTTACTAAATACTAGCTACATATTCTTTCTCTATTAATCTTCGAAACTTCTCTATGCTGCCTTGAAGTGTTTTCGCTTCCTTTTCTATGATGTTTGGAAGTTTTCCAAATCCTAGTGCTTTTTCATAACATTTAGAGAAATAATTTAGCTGAAATACAAGTTGAACAATTCGAGCATACTGAAAAACTTGATCAGGATCAGTTACTAGTGCTACCTTTAAAGCAATCTCATTCTGTTCCTCAGGACTCAGATCAATGTTTAGACCTTCTCGATTACATTGATCAAATAGTTTATTGAGCATGATCCGTCCTTTCTTCAAAACCTTAGCAAGGTCTTGAGCAACATCAGAAAGACCAGGAACTTCTTTTCCAATTGTTTCTGCGCTCTCAGTTATACTTTCAAGATGCATTGTTCTCACTCGAATTTGGTAAAATAAAAATTGTTCTGCTTCTTATAAGTTTTTTCAGAATTTCAAAAATAAGAATAAAGAAAAAGAGTTAGAGAATTAAGGTTCTAATAGCATTCTTAAGCTAATCAGATGACTATCAATTTCATTCTTAAGTTTTTCAATTGTTTGTGTTCTTTCTCTAACCAGTTTCATATATGATTCTCTAGTCATGCTCTTCTTAACTCTATATTCTTGCCTAAGCATGCGAAGATTTCTTCTTTCCTCGAAAAGCTTTCTTTCAGCAATCTCAATCTTTTGAACATATTCTTTATAATTTCCACCAAAAGTTATCAGAGTTTCTTTTGTCTTTTTCAGTTCTATTTCCTCAGCTCTTTGACGTGTTTCAAGTTTAGCAATCAAATCTTTTCCTTCTTTAGCTTTCAATTTCTTTGCAGCTACTTTCGATCTAGTTTCACGCAATCTTTCACGTAGAGACAAAACTTCTTCGTATTGTTTAACAAATTCCTCTATCTCATCAACTGGAATGAATGTTTTGTCTACTTCAGCTATAACCAGATCTTTTGCTTTCTTTGTTGACCATCTAATACCGAGATAGATGGCAAATATTACTCCTACAACAATTACTTGAAAGAAATAGGTGATCAATATGTTGAGCCTTGAATATCTGTAATTAACTATTACTGGAGCATTGTCATTACCTGAGAATTGAGTGAATTTGAAGCTCAGAATTCGCTTAAAACCAAGAGAAGTGAATTTGAATTTCTTATCATAACTAACATACATGTCTTGATATGGATCAGGATTATTATACTGAATATCTCCATAGACTGCTCCCTTAGGTAAGATAACGTCGACAGTGAGTTCATCAACAGTCCAGTTCACAATGGAACATGGTTCAAACTTGAACTTATAATTAATTGAACCTGTTTCTTTTGTTGTGAATGTATCCAAAGGTGCGCTGTAGATTATTGTAAAGTCCATTGTATCCCCGTGGAATAGGGGAGTCCTTGGAAATATTATCAGAGCATCATGTCCTGGATAAACACTGGGACGCTGATTATATGCTCCTCGAGTAAATTGGGTACCTACGAGCTGATAAAGCTGATTCAACGAACCAACTTCATCATATAAATCAATTACAGTAGAATTAACTGGCATGATAACTGGGAATGCGTTTAAGGCATATAATTTGAGTGTTATCTCATTATAATCTTCCGGTTTTTCGGGACCAAGAAAAACTAATGTTTGAGATTCTGTTATCCTTACCAAACCGAATGGATCAATCTCTATTGTTCTATGAATATTTGAAGATTTAAACAGAACTGTGTTAGCGGGATTTTCAACATCTCCTCCAGTACTTACTGAAGATAAAAAGACATTAAGCATTAAATCATCACTATATGATTGACTATAATTAAATGGATGTCTTGTTACATTATCCCATTTTAATAAACCTGTCTCTGAATCGTGAATTAGCGTTATTCCTTCAGTAGAATTATTGGGAGTTATTACATGATCTACATCGTCCAGAAAGATATCTCCTCCTTGTTTTTCTACCCAAACTAACCCCCCAACAATTGGAATGTCATTCAGTAACGGATAAAACAATTCTTGATATTTGAGAACTTGCTCATTATTAACTATTGAAAATGTATATGGGTAACCGAATTCAGCATAAACATTAACGAAATACTGAGCTCCTAGACCAATACTCGTTAGATCTATGTTGAAGGGGACTCTGAAAGTCGTGTAGTTAATGTATTTCTGAAAGGTATAATCTCTCATAGCGGTGGCATTTCCTATGCCTACATATGAAGCATTTGAAACACGGAAGCTTATGAACGTTATATTGTCTGTATTAATATTGGGTAAAGTATAGTTGAAATAAGTAAGACTTGTATTAGCATAAACATCTACTTCAATAGAATCTATTATTCCCAAAGTACCGAATGTTTGCATCTCAACGGTTCTATTAACAATTGCTGATGCATTATACCCATAAGTAAAATTATTAGCTGAATTTAAGTAAACTTTTTCACTAATTGGAGTAATGGGATTGCTTAGAATGCTTGGTTCAGTTGCCATTGTATCATTGGAACTTTGAACTAAACCAGACATTGTTATTAAGGACATTGAAATTATGACTAGTACAGTCAAAGTAAACATCTTACTTCTTATTTTCTTCATTAAGGAAACCTCGTGTTTCTAATCTTTGTGCCAATGAGGAAGAACGATTTTAAATATTTTGGCCTCTTATACTTTTTATTTTTCAATGAATGTCGCTTATATTGGTTTTTCAGCTATAAATCTTCAAAATAAGATGATTTAGCTAAGAAATAGTAGATTTTTGAAAATCTTCAAAACATTCGGAATATTTTTGTATTTTCAATACATCAATATACTGTGTATTCCCTAAAAATATCTCCTGAAAAACTTGCAAATATGATTGATCATACAAATCTAAAACCATTTGCAACAAAAAAAGATATTCGTAAATTGTGCGAAGAAGCACTAGAAAACAATTTTGCAGCTGTTTGTGTTAATTCTGAACATATATCCTTTTGCACAGAGATGCTGAAGAAATCTGAAATCGAGATTGCTGCTGTTGTTGGTTTTCCATTAGGTGCTTCTACCTCCAAAACAAAAGAAGCTGAAACTCAAGAAGCAGTTGGTTTTGGTGCTCATGAAATTGACATGGTTATGGACATCGGTAGTTTTAGAGAAGGAAACTATTTCGCAGTAGGTAAGGATATTGGTAAGGTAGTTCAAGCTGCAGATGGTGCAATTGTCAAAGTAATACTAGAAACTGGATTTCTAACAGATGAACAGATTACTAAAGCAAGTGAAATTTCAAAGAACTCAGGTGCCCATTATGTAAAAACTTCAACAGGTTTTGGACCTATGGGAGCCTTTATCGATCATATAGCTCTTATGAGACAAGCTGTTGGTAAAGATTTAGGTGTTAAAGCAGCTGGAGGAATCAGAACAGCTAGAACAGCTGTTAGATTGATTAATGCTAGTGCAGATAGACTAGGAGCTAGTGCCGGAGTAGCTATAGTAAATCAATTAAAGAAAATAATTGATGAAGGAGGGTGGTTCTACTCAAGTGAAGATAGACCTGAAGACATATACTCTTGGGGAGCAGCAGACCCTAAAAAACAACCAAAAGATGTATATGA